>Ga0075522_10000825_pt1 | contig 22948 bp, 19 predicted proteins | sample NGEPerA_FD_74796 | JGI IMG/M metagenome (GOLD analysis project Ga0075522, IMG submission 74796) | Arctic peat soil microbial communities from the Barrow Environmental Observatory site, Barrow, Alaska, USA - NGEE PermafrostL2-A | ecosystem: Environmental > Terrestrial > Soil > Wetlands > Peat ...
CGGGTTGCTGCTGTGGCTGAACTGGCGTTCGATCCGTTTCGACCCGCTGGTGAAACGGATGCCGGCGACGCTGATGGGCACGCTGCGTCCCGCCGCGCCCAAAAAACTCCGCCCCTGGCATCTGCTGGTTTTCATTGCCGGGCTGCTGCTGTTGCGGGCGCTGGTTTATTACTGGATCGGCTCGGCGGTGAGCTGGACGGGCAGGCTGGATTTCGGGGCCGTGGTGCTGTTTTGCCGCAGCGACTGGTTCGCGCGGATCCTGGCGTTTTCCTTTTTCAGCTTCGGACTCACGCTCGGAATTTTTTATCTGTGCCTGCTCCCGCTGTCGTTGCTCGCCGGGCCGGAACCGGTCCACCGGCTGGTAAAAATCCCGCTGGGCCGCGTGGACGACTGGCCGCGCTGGACAAAAATCATCCTGCCGTTTTTTGCCACCGCGCTGTTCTGGTGGCTGGCGAGCTGGCTGTTCGTCCGGCTGCAAATCCTGCTGCCGCCGGTTTCGCCGGCGCATCGTTTCGAGCAGGCGGTGGTCGTCGGGCTGGGCAGCTATCTCGTCTGGAAATTTCCGCTGGGCGTCATCCTGCTGCTGCACCTGCTGAACAGCTACATTTATTTCGGCAAACATCCGTTCTGGAATTATGTGAACGTGACGGCGCAGAAGATTCTGCTGCCGTTGAAAAAAATTCCGCTGCGGATCGGCCGGGTGGATTTTGCGCCGGTGGTGGCGATGGCGGTCATTTTCTTCGCCGCCGAAGGTGCCGCCAACGGGCTGCTGCGGCTTTACGCGCGGCTGCCGTTTTGAAAATAATTACGCCGTTTTCGCCAGCGGCAGTTTGACGGTGACGGTCGAGCCTTGGCCCGGTTCGCTTTCGATGGCGAGCGAGCCGCCGTGAAGTTCCGCCAGCTTTTTGGCGATGTTAAGCCCCAGCCCGACTCCTTCCACGTCCTGCATCTTGCGTTCAAACTGCACATACGCGCCGATGCGCTGGATGTGTTCGGTGGAAAATCCGCAGCCGGAATCGCGCACGGAAAATTCAACCTCGCCGCCCGCGACCGCCAGGCACACGCGCACCGGCGAACCGGCCCCGGAAAATTTGAAGGCGTTGTCCACCAGTTCGCCGGCGATTTTTTTGAAGTATTCCTCGGCGATTGGGAGCGGCGTGTCCACGGTTTCCACCACCAGGTCCGAGAGTCTGCCAATTTTGTCCGCGAGCGCGACCGTGGCCGCCCGGATGATTTCGCCCGGCCGGGCGGTCCGGGCGGCGCGAAGCGATTCCACGCTTTCTGGATCGGCGGCGACGAGTTCGAGCTGCGCATAGACGAGAAAGTTTTCAATGAGTCGCTCAAGGCGCTGGCCGGACTGGGAAATTTCGCGGCCCATGTCGGCGATTTCCGACGCCGGCAGCGGCGACTCGGCGGCGGTCGCCAGCAGTTCCGCGTTGGAAATGATGCCATTGAGCGGCGTGCGCATCTCGTGCGGCAGCATGAGCGTGATCTGTTTGCGCAGATGGGAAAGTTTCCGCTCGGCTTCCTCGCGGACGGTGCGCGAGTGGCGGAGACGCGCGTCCACGGCGGCGTAAAGTTCTTCGATCTTGAAAGGCTTGGGCAGGTAATCGTCCGCGCCCAGCGACATACCGTGGCGCATCCCGGCGGAGTCGGCCATGCCGGTCATCAAAATAACAGGGATGCTGGCGGTGCTCTCGCTCTCGCGCAATTTGGAGAGCGTGGCGTAGCCCGCGCCGGTCTTGTCCATGTTGACGTCGCACAGGATCAGGTCGGGCAGTTTTTCGCGGGCCGCGACGACCCCTTCTTCGCTGTTGACCGCCTCAATGACCTCAAAGCCGCGTTGCGCCAGCGCGAGCCGGATCATTTCGCGCAGCCAGGCTTCGTCGTCTATGATCAGAATTTTGTTCATCAATAAATAGAGCGTCAAAAGAAGCAGTTTTCATTCCTTTGACGCTCGTATCCCGTTGAGCGGGAAAAAACAAACTGGTAAATGCCTGGTTACTTCCGCTCGTCCACCGGAACGTAATGATTCAGCGTTCGTCCCGTGTAAATCTGGCGCGGACGATAAATGCGGCTCTTCGGTTCCTCCATGATTTCCTTGTAATTCGCAATCCAGCCCGGCATCCGGCCAATCGCAAAAATCACCGTGAACATCTCCACCGGAATCCCGATGGCGCGCATGATGATGCCGCTGTAAAAATCCACATTCGGATAAAGTTTTCTTTCGACGAAGTAGGAATCCTTCAGCGCCGCCTCTTCCAGCTTTTTCGCAATGTCCAGCAATGGGTCAGTGATGTGCAGTTTGGACAGGACATCGTCGCACGCCTTTTTGATGATTTTGGCGCGCGGATCGTGGTTTTTATAGACGCGATGGCCGAAACCCATCAGCTTCTTGCCGCTGTTTTTGTCCTTCGCCGCCGCGATGAATTTTGAGCCGTCGTCGCCTTCCTGATGAATTTGCGCGAGCATTTCGAGCACCGCCTGGTTTGCGCCACCGTGCAACGGCCCCCACAACGCGCACACGCCCGCCGCGCAACTTGCGAAAAGATTTGCCTGCGACGACGCCACCATGCGCACCGTCGAGGTCGAACAATTCTGCTCGTGATCCGCGTGCAGCAAAAAAATCAGGTCCAGCGCCTTCACCACTTCCGGCTTCAATTCAAAATCCTCATACGGCATCGAGAACAGCATGTGCAAAAAGTTCGCCGTGTATTTGTAGGTCTGCTTCGGATAAATCAGCGGCAGACCGTGCGACTTGCGATACGAATACGCCGCGATTGTCCGCACCTGCGAAATCAATTTTGCGACATACAGATCAAACTGTTTCGTCTTGCCCCACTTCCAGTTCATCAAGCCCTCGTCGAAACAGCTCGCCGCGTTGATCATCGAGGACAGAATCGCCATCGGATGCGCGCCCGTCGGGAAACCCTCGAAATGATACGTCATGTCCTCGTGCAAAAACTGGTGCTCCGCCAGCAGATCCGAAAACGCCTTGACCTGCGCCCGCGTCGGAAGCGCGCCGTAAATGATGAGATACGCCGTCTCGATGAAATTGGATTTCTCCGCCAGCTCCTCGATGGGAATGCCGCGATAACGCAGGATGCCCTGGTCGCCGTCAATGAACGTGATGTTGCTCACGCACGAGCCGGTGTTGCCGTAGCCGTCGTCCAGCGTGATGTAGCCCGTGTTCGCGCGCAACGCCGACACGTTCACCGCCTTTTCGCCTTCGCTGCCCGTGACCGTCGGCAGCAGCACCGTTTTTCCGTCCAGTTCCAGTTTGGCTTCTTTGCTCATGGCTCCTCGTTTTCTTTATTAAAATTTCTTCAACTTTGCCGGTGAAGCCCGCGCTTGGCAAGCCGCGAAAGCGAATTTCAAAATAAAAATCGTGCCGCAAACGCACAGTGCAAATCCAGCAGTTGCCGGAACCGTCCGCTTGCGGCAAAATAGACGGACATGGTTCGCGCCGAATTTCGATCGCTGCGTTTCAGCCGCCTCGAAAGAGACTGGCTGACGGCGGCGCTTTTGCTGTCGCTCTTCGCGCACCTCGGCGTTTGGGGCGGCTACGAAGTTGGAAAAAAATTCGGCTGGTGGCAGCATTTGCATTTCACCAAAAATTTGCAGCCAGCGAACAAAAAAAATCCGAATGTGCAGGCGCAGCAGCAATATGAAACGCCGACGGTGTTTGTGGATGTTTCCCACGCCGAAACCGAGCCGCCCAAAAAAGCCCGCTATTATTCCAATAAAAATTCCCAGGCCGCCAATCCCGACGCGAACAAAGATTCCGACCAGCCGATGTTAAACGGCCAGCAGAAGGACATGCCGAAAACCGAGGACGTGCCGAAGCTGTCAACCTTGCAGCCCGCGCCGCCGAAAGAACCATCCGTCGAATCGCCGGCGGCGAAAGAAGCGCATCCGTCTGCGCCGATGAACCTCGGCAACCTGGCGCTCAACCAGACGCCGGACGAAAAAACGGCGGAACAAAAAGCCGCGCCGCCGCAGCACGAACGTCCGCGCACGCTGGCGGCGGCGCGGCAGCAACTGCCCGGCCAGCAGATGCAACAAGCCGGCGGCGTGCGACGACAGCAGCTCTGGTCGTCGCTTGATGCGAAGGCCACGCCGTTCGGCGAATATGACCGCGCCATCATTGAGGCGGTGACGCAGCACTGGTATGATTTGCTCGACAGCCACCGTTTTGCGGAGGACCGCACGGGCAAGGTCGTTTTGCAGTTCAAGCTGATGTCCGACGGCTCGGTTGAGGAAATGAAAATGCTGGACAATACCGTCGGCGAACTGCTCGGCTACGTTTGCGAGGAATCCGTGCAGGAAGCCGCGCCGTTTGGCAAATGGCCGTCGGATATGCAACGGGAGATCGATGCGAATTTTCGGGAAGTCACGTTCACGTTTGATTATTATTGAACCAGATTGCAGTTTGGAAAATTTTTTATGGCCATACTCATTTATATTTTGCTCGGGCTGACCTCGGTGACCGGCCTCGGCGTCGTCTTGTGGCGCGCGTGGGTTTTGCGCTGGAACCAGGTCGTGCCGCCGCAAATCGCCGCCGCGATTGCGGTCTGCCGCACGGACGACGACGTGAAAGTCTTGCGCCGGCTGTGCGAGATGCAGCCGTCGCCGCTCGCTCGGCTGACGTTGCTCGCCGCCGACCACCTCGAACTGCCAAAGGCCGACAACGAAAGCGCCCTCGAAACCGCCGCGCGCCATGAAGTCGTCAAGCTCGAACGCGGACTCGTCGTGCTGGAAATCATCGTCGGCATCGCGCCGCTGCTCGGACTTGTGGGAACGATTTTAGGAATGATGTCGGTTTTCGGCGACATCGGCCAGACGGGGTTGAACAACATGAACGACGCCTCCAAGCTCGCGCAGGGCATCAGCCTGATTTTGCGGACGACGCTCATCGGCCTGCTCATTTCCATCCCGTCGCTCGTCGCGTGGAGTTATTTCTCGAAAAAAGTCGAGGTGCTCGCGGTGGAAATGGAAACGCTGTGCGATGAATTCATCCGCCGGCAATACGCGGGGAAAAAATGAAAAAACAATTTCAAAAGCCGGGAGCCGAGCGCCGAGGGTCGAGCGCAAGCATCGGTTCTCGACCTTCGAACTTCGACCCTCGACCAATTTGACATGCGCTTTCTCATCCGCAAACGCCGCACCGCGCCCGCCGTCATCATCGTCGCGCTAATTGACGTGCTGATCGTGCTGGTGATTTTCCTGCTGGTGACGACGACGTTCAAGCAGCAGGCGGCGATGAAGCTCGCGCTGCCCGAATCCACCTCCGCGCTGAAATCCGGCGCGAATGAAAATCCGCCGATGATCGTGAGCATTGACTTGAATGGCGTCTTTCGTTTTGGTCCGGAAAATTTGCCGGTGACAGCCGACCAGTTGCGCGACCGGATGGTGGTGCAGTCCGAAAAAGTGCGCGCGGGCGGCCAGGAACCAAAACTCGCCGTGAACGCCGACAAGTCCGCGCCGTGGGGAAAAATCGTTCAAGTGATGGACATTGCCCGGCAGGCGAATGTAAAAATCTTGAGCGCCTACACGAAGGAAGCAGGCCAGCCGTAAATGCAGTTTGGAAAATTCCTGTTGCGCGCCATTTGCAAAAAAGTTTATTCTGACGCTCGCATGAATCCAAAACGACACTCGGAGTCGTCGGACAACTACGGAAATAATTTTGCTTCTTTTTCCGCAAATGGATTTGTGTTGTCCAAATCCGTCCGCCATTGCGGCCAGTTTGAATCGCGCTCCGCCAACATTGCCTGTCGCCGCTCCATTTTCGTCAATCGCTCCTCGGCTCAAGAAAGCCGCTCCTCTGGTCTGGCCGGCGGTGACTCCCGGCGTGATCGTGACTCCTCACAATTGGAAGGCTCCCGCTCCGGCTTGGGCACTGACTCCTCGACTTTGAAAACCCGCTCCTCCGGCATCACCAGCCGCTCCTCGGAAGGGCATCGCCCTCCTCCCTTTTCAAAAGCCGCTCCTCCGCGTGGCCGCACGTCGCGCCTGCTTTCCAATCTACTGCTCCAGAGCAGTTTGCAGCTAAAATAAAATACCATCCATGAAAAAAACAAAAAATGAACCTTCGGAAACGCCTTCAACTTACTCGCACGGTGATATCGACAGGGAGACGCGCACCATCCTGAACCTATGGCAGGCCAACCGTGAGTTCCGGATGCGGGACACTCAATTCGAGGACTATGAAAAGGTGGGCGCGGCATACGTCGGCCTTGTTGAAAAGATTGACGCCGGGAGCCGAGAATTGACAAAAATGCGGAAAGAACGGGACAAGCTGGCGGCCAAACTGGTCGTGGTGAATAGCCGCGCCCGCAACGGAATGCGCGGTTATTTTGGCACCAAAAGCCCCGAATTCGAGCAAATCAGAACCGGGCAGTCCCACAACGCGGTTCGCAAGCCCCAGAAGCCTGCCGCCGCCGAATCTGAATTGCCGCCGGAACCCGGTGCCAGTTCGGCCAGTTGAATTATCTCAACCCTCAACATTCAACCATCAACTAATATGAAACACCTGCACTTCCCGACCGCCATCCTCACGCATCAAGGCGGACTCATCATCGCCGCCGGTATCGCCACGCCCGCCGTGACCGCGCGGCTGCCCGCCAATTACCTCACCGCCGCCAACACGCTTTGCACAAAAGTTTCAGGCGATGTCACCGGCCAGAAAACCGCCAAAGGTGAACTTGGCAACCTCACCACCGCGCAACAGCAGAATTTGAACACGCTGCACAGTTGCATGGCGCAAGCCGCCAAGACCGCCAAACTCGCTTTTGCCGGACAGACCGTAAAACTGCATCAGGAATTTCAAATCGGTTCGCATGACTCAAATGACCTTGCTTCATTTCTGTCGCGCTGCGACACCGTTCTTGCCTCGGTGCAAAATGCCGCGAACCTTGCCGCGCTGACACTCAAAGGCTGGACGACCGCCGAGACGACGGCATTTCAAACCGCGCGAACTGCTTTTGGCCCTGCCGAACAATTCCGAACACAATCCATCGGCGGAGCGAAGGACACCACCACGACCAAGAACACGGATGCCGCCACGCTTTACGAAAATATTTTGACGATTCAAAACGCCGCCGACCTGCAATTCCCCGCCACTAATCCCGCCAACGCCGGAGTGCGCGGACAATTTCTCCTCGGCATTTTCCCGCCCGACCACGGCGGCAACCACGCTCCGCCGCCAGCCAACACGCCGACGAAATAGAAATGAAACAACTGTCTTATGCCGTCGCTGCACCAACTGGAGCGAGTTCGTTTCTGAAAGGCGCCCAAATTAGCAGCGAAATATGAAACTGCGAACTTTTTCTGTTTTGATTCTAATTGCAACTTTCTTCCCGTTGCGAATTGAAGCTGCAAATAATGGACTGATTTACCAGATTCCCACGGCAGAATATAATGCTTTGGTGGATTTGTATAACCAAACGGGGGGATCCAAATGGAATAACAAGGCCGGCTGGCTGAGCGGCGGAGCGTCCAGTTGGTTTGGCGTTATAGTCCAAGGGGTATCATACGACTCTAATGGAAATGTAGTCGTCCAAGGCAATGTTACCAAGATCAACCTCGGTGGCAACCAACTGAGCGGAACCATCCCTTCGAGCTTGGGCAACTTGGCCAACCTCGAAGACCTCGCCCTCGATTACAACCAACTGAGCGGGAGCATCCCTTCCAGCTTGGGTAACTTGGTCAACCTGACAAACCTCGACCTGAGTGGCAACCAACTGAGCGGGATCATTCCTTCCAGCTTGGGCGACTTGGCCAACCTCTGGGGCCTCGTCCTCGAGGACAACCAACTGAGCGGAACCATCCCTTCCAGTTTGGGCGACTTGGCCAACCTCGATTACCTCGACCTGAGTGGCAACCAACTGAGCGGGAGCATCCCTTCGAGCTTGGGCAACTTGGCCAACCTCGGAGGCCTCGTCCTCGATTACAACCAACTGAGCGGAACCATCCCTTCCAGTTTGGGCGACTTGGCCAACCTCGATTACCTCTGGCTCGATGACAATCAACTGAGCGGGACCATCCCTTCCAGCTTGGGCAACTTGGCCAACCTCTGGGGCCTCGTCCTCGAGGACAACCAACTGAGCGGAACCATCCCTTCCAGTTTGGGCGACTTGGCCAACCTCGATTACCTCTACCTCGGTGACAACCAACTGAGCGGGAGCATCCCTTCCAGCTTGGGCGACTTGATCAACCTCGATGACCTCGAACTTTATGACAATCAACTGAGCGGGAGCATCCCTTCCAGCTTGGGCAACTTGGTCAACCTCGAATACCTCTACCTCGATGACAACCAACTGAGCGGAACCATCCCATCCAGTTTGACTAACCTGACCCAGCTCGAATATGGTGATGGTCTCGATGTCGTTACTAATTGCCTTTTCTACGATCCAGGGTCCGCGAATTTGCTTCTAATGGAAACACTGGCACTACACCAGTGGGTAGGTTACGGTTACGGAGGTTTATCGAGCGAATGTGCAGACGACGTGACGATTACCGGCCACGTTTATTGCAATTGCGACAGCAATGCGATTGTCGGCGCATCTGTTCAAATCGGGACTAATTCAACGACAAGCGACGCCAACGGTGCTTATGCCCTGACTAATATGCCTCCAGACACTTACACAGCGACGATCAGCGCAAACAATTATGCCACACTGACGACGAACCTTATGGTGCCTTCTGGTTTGCCAATCGTGACCAACGATTTTTATTTGAACAACTTAATGTTTGTCATCAATCCGATCTTTGACCCGACCATCACAAGCAACGCCAACGCGCTCACGATCACGAACTCCATCAAAGCCGCAATCCACGTTCTCGAACAGGACATCGCAAATCCGCTTTGCGTGACAATTCTTTTCTCGACGACAACCGACCCCAAAGTTCTTGGTGAAAACGACGCTGCGATTGCTAATATTTCTTATTCCCAATACCTCGCCGATCTCCAAGCCAATCCGAACAAATCGGCAAATGATACCACCGCCATCGCCAGTATGCCCGCAGGGCCGGGAACCGGGATTAATGCCAATTCGCAGGTCATCCTCACAGCGGCGAATCTCGCGGCAATCGGAGAAACAGGGCTGGCAAATGCGGCTGTAGCAGCAGACGAAGGATATCACGGGAAAATTTTCTTGAATGTGACGAGCCTGAACGGTCTCCAATCGTCCGCCGCGCATGAGATTGATGAAACTTTAGGGATTGGTGGATGGGGGTCGAACCTGAACCTCACTAACTCATATACTGGACAAGCAAGTCCAACGGATGGCGTCGGTTCATTGGATCTTTTTCGCTATAGCAGTCCTGGTGTGAGAAGTTTCACATTGGATCGGACCGCCCCCGCGCCTTATTTTTCAATCAATAACGGGCAGACAATATTGGTTCATTTCAACCAACTTGGCTGGACGACAGATGGCTCCAGTGCGGACTTCGGAGACTGGGGAGATGGTGCTAGCCCGGCAGATGAGTCGGGCAATAACCCGCCACAAGTTCAGGATGCTTTTGGTTCCGGGAATCCAAGCATGAAAGCAAATGAGTTTATTGCGCTCGATGTGGTGGGCTATACTCTCATGGCATTCCCGTCCACAATTCAAACTGCGAACTACGCGGCCCATTCATTTACTTTTGGTTGGCTCGCTTTACCGGGCCAGTCATATCAGGTGCAGTTCACAACCAACCTGACCGGAAATGTCTGGAATAATTTGGGCGGTCTGATCACCGCCAACAACATGACCGCAGGCATTTCCGACACCAACGCGGCAAATGCTGGACGATTCTACCGCGTCGTTTCTTCGTCACCGCCTGTTATTCCATCGCTATCGAGTTATCAACCCCAAGCAAAGACAATTGTCATACCATATACTTTCGTTACAAACGCTCCCATCACACACCGTTTTCTTCGCGTGCGACAGTAGACCGGAACTTTGCTTCAGTGCGGCAAGCCGTGACTTAAAATTAAATTTCCGCCTTCGCCTCACGACGCGGGCAATTGATCAAAGATTTTCTGGATGACCGTTTCGCTGGTTTTTTCCCCGGCCCCGGCTTGGCCGTTTCAGCTTCATCAGCGCGGCACATTCGTAGAAAAACCATCAGCCGACAGTTTTTTTGTGACTCCTTCCAGCCAGTCGTTGCCGGGCGGCGCGTAGGGACGGAAGGTTTCCAGACTGCCTTCACGGTCGTTGAACAGCACCGCGCGATGCAGGCCGAGCGTGGCGGCGTCCGGCGCGTCAATCAGGCTGGCCGAATCGCCCGCGCTCATCTGGAACGCCACGCGCATTTCGATTTCGCCCAGCGATTTTCGTCCGATAAAACGGTTCAGGTTGCTGTAAGAATCGCAGGTGAGGATGACGTGGATGCCGCGCGCCGGGCCTTCGGTGATGAGTTCGAGCAGCGTGGCGGCGGGCGAAACTTCCGTCGCGCTGGCGGAAAAACTGAATTCATCCTCCTGCCGCAGCTTCTTGAAATTTTGCAGGTCGTGGATGAATACGAAAATTTCCCGCCCGCCGGTTTCAGTTTCCTGACGGCGTTTCAGTTCCGCTGACAAAGTTGCCATCACTTCGGCGAGGTTGCCGTTGCCGGCCTGCGTGACGGGCTGCGGAACGGCCTGGAGGATGCGCTGAAAAAAATCCAGTTGCGGAATTTCCGACGGCACGTTGTGGAAAACAAAAAACTGCGCGCCGTCCTTGGAATGTTGCGCCGCCAGCGCGATGAGCGCGACCGCCAAAATGGTCAGCACCCGTTCGTCGCCCTGGCCGACGACAAGCAGATTGGCCGCGCTTTGCCGGCGGAAAACCGCTTCAGTCGGCCCCTTGATGGAATTCGGCGCACCCAGCCAGATGCGGGCGGGCAAGGGATTTTCGCCAATGTTTTTCAGCGCGTTTTTCAGCAGCAAATTTTCCCGCACATCCGCCGGGGCGTTGCCTTCAAACACAATCGGGCCGGGATATTCGCGCGGCGCGGCATCGGCCCGCGCCCGGATTTTGGCGAGATAATCTTCGCGCATCCGGTCGGAAAGCCAGACGGCTTGAAACGGACTGTTGCCCTCGATGGAACCGGCGGTGTCGTTGTAAATGCCTTCGCCGGGACGCGAGAGCAAACGCGGCGCGGGATTGTCCTGATCCATGATTAAATACGCGTCGGCCTCGTTGCATTGAAGCGCGATGCGGATGACCATCTGGCCGATGGTCGCGCGCGCGAGCGTGTAAGCGCCGCCGAGCGTTTGCGAGCCGAGGATGACGTGGATGCCAAACGCGCGGCCCTGCCGCACAATGCGATCCAGCAGCACCGCCGCGTTCTGCGAAATGCGGTCTTCCTCCGTGAAAAATTCCTGGAACTCGTCAATCATCAAAAGGACCCGAGGCATCGGTTCGCCTTCCGATTGCGAAGCGGTGGCCGTCCGCAAGGACCGTTTGTAGCCGGCGATGTCTTGCGCGCCAAATTTTCGGAACAGGTCGCCGCGACGGCGCAGTTCGTCGTCCACGCGCTGAAGCACGCTCAAGCCGAACGCGCGGTCGCTTTCGATGGCCACGACTTTCGCGTGCGGCAGACGATGATTGCCATAGCACTTGAACTCGACGCCTTTCTTGAAATCCACGAGATAAAATTCCACCTGCTCCGGGCTGCACCGCAGCGCGAGATTCGTGATGATGATGTGGAACAAAGTGGATTTGCCGGAACCGGTCTTGCCGGCGATCAACGCGTGCTGGCGCGTGTCGCGGCCGATGGCGAGATATTGCAGCTTGGTCGCGCCGGAACGCCCGATGGGCACGCGCAATTCCAAGCTGGTTTCGTCCTTCCAAAAATCCGCCTCGACCGGAGCGATTTGATCGAACGGCACTTCCACACGATTGGAATCCTTGCCCGCGTTGCCAATTTGATGCAGCAACTGCGTGGTGAATTCCGCCGAGGGCAGTTCGTCCAAAATCACTTTGGTTCCCGCCGCGCGCCAGCCGGACAATTCAAAACCTTTCTCGGTGCGCGTCAGGCAAAGACTGTGATTGCGCAATTCATCGGGAACAAAATCCTGCGGCGCGGCATTGCGCTGATCCCACTGGATGAGCGTGAACACGCCGCAGCGCGCGCCGTTCGCGGCGATGTTCCGCAACCGCTTCGCCGCCGTGTCGCTGAAATTCACCGGGAACGAGGCGATGATGAGGAAATGATATTTCTCCGCGATGCTGCCGGCCTCGGCGTTGTATTCCGTGATGGTGGCGTATTCGTTGCGCAGATACATCTGGATGATTTTTTCCATGTGCTCGTTCAGTTCCGCGAGCTTTTCCTCGAACTGCGCCGACTGCGTCCAGATGCGGCTGTTGATGTAATTCGCCTCGAAATCGGCCAGGTGCATCAGCGCGGCAAAATTCTGCCCCAGCCCGACCGGATCAAAAATGGTGAACTCCAGCCGGCCCGGCGGCGTGGTGGCGAACAGCCGCAAAACGGTGTTGTTGATCGCGCCGACCGCCTCGGCGCCGCCGTCTTTGCCGGTTTCAAACAGCAACGAGCCGTGGTGCGGATGTGTCAGCAGCAACGGCAGGGAAAATTCCGGCGGCAAGGGCAGCGCGAGACGTTTGTCTTTCGGCACACCGCCGATGAATTGATCGGTGTCCACTTCGAGCCGCGCAAATTTCACCGCGTTGATAAATCCCGGCGGCGGCGTCCAGCCGTTCCGTTCAATCGCCGGCCAGTCGGGAAAAAGTTTTTCCGCCGTCGCGGTTGCGGCCTGCAAAGTTTCACAAAGCGGCAGCACCTGGCTTTGCCAGTCGGCTTCCAATTTTCGCCAGCCGTTTTGAAAATTATTTTCCAGTGCGGCGAGTCTGGTTTTGCGCGCGGCGGCAAGCTGTTTCGATTGCTCTTCGGCATCCGAACGCGACCGCGCGACGGTTTCGGCGTGCGCTGAATCCAGCCGTTGAAGTTCCGCCTGATAAAACCGCTCGCTGCTTTGATTGAGCCGCGCCAGCCGGTCCTCCAGTTCGGTCGGGCGGCTGTTGCGCCGGCCCACGATTTCTTTCGTCGCGCGTTTCCATTCCTGGTTAAGCGCGTTTTTCGCCGCTTGAAATTCCTGCTCGATCCGTCCGAGTTCGAATTGCTGATGCGCGCCCGCCGCATCCGGGCTGGATTCCAACAACCGTCGCGCCCGGATAAAATCACCGGCGATGATCTTGGCCAGCGGACCGCCGGTGCGCAGTGCAAAAAAGTAAATGACCAATACGACCGCCAGCGCAGCCAGGGCGATGACCGCGAATTGTGTCGAAATGAAGTCGCGGTGAAAATGTTGCAGCACCGGGCCGGCCACGGCGATTCCCAGCAACAACAAACTTGCCAGCCAGACCGGGACGAAGCAGAAGATTTGCGGCAGCGGAATTTTTTTGAAGCGGATCAAGTCCGTTTTGATTTTGGCGGAGCTGCGCTGAAATTCATCCAGCAGTTCGTTGCCGCCGCCCGGAAAATCCGCCGCCGGGCCGGGCGCATGGAGCAGCCGGCGAAATTTGCCGCAACCGCCAAAAGCGCGGCGCACGGATTTTTCCAGTTGGACAAAATCATCGTTACTTTGGGCCAGTCGCTGCTGGAAATTTTCCAAGTCCGTTGCGGCCCGGGCCAGTGCCGCGTCGCGCTGCTGTTCGGCTGCCGTCAGGCCCTGCTGCGTCTGGGAATTAAATTTTCCTTCCTGCGCATTAAATTCGGAAGACCATCGTTCCCGGACGCGGTAGTAGGCGCGACGGATTCGGGATTGCCGGTGTTCGCGCCGGGATTGCAACGCGCTTTTCGCCGCCGCAAAATCGTCCGATGCTCCGGCCATGCGTCCGGACGCGGCGGCGGCCTGCTGTTGTTCGCCGGCATCGAAGGCGTCATTTTCCTTTGCCGTTCCGGCGTGAAAAGCGGCGTTCAATTGCTGCGCGCGCGCGGAAAAATCCTGCACGACGCTTTTCAGCGCGTCCAACTGCGCCAGCAAATCTTTGCTCCCCGGCAGATTATTCACAGTCTTTCCTGATTCGCTTGAAAAGTTCATCCAGTTTTTCGATGGCGGTGGCGGCCTTGTTGACGCGCGGCAGCAGCTCCTGCATGAACCTTTGCTCAAATTCAGCGCTCCGGGCGTCGCGCCAATAATTTTTCGTATCCGCCCAGCGGAGTGAAATTTCCCGGGTCAAGCCTGTCAGCCGGCTTTTGTTGCCGCTCAAATTCATGGTGTCGCCTTTGTTTCGCCTGTGGCTGGAACGGTGGCCGCCGACGCGCCGGGGGAAAGCACATTCATGTAGGCTTCGACGGCCTGAACCGCCTGCGTCAGGTAAATGACGGCCTGCCCCATGTCGCCGGCCAGAAAACCCTGCAACTGATCCACCGGTTTCAGCAGCGGACTGGCCAGATTTTCCAGATCGCGGTCCCATTTTTTCAGGAGCGTCAGCTTTTGTTCGGCTTCGTGGACGGCGCGCTGGGCCTTTTGCACCGCCATGTTTTGCAGCGTTGAAGATTCGTGAAGGCTGGAAAGCCTGGCGTTGAACAGTTCCGCCTGCGCCTCTTCCAGCCGGCGATGGCGCTGGCGGGACTGGTTTTCCCAAAATTGCCGCTGCTCATTTTGCAGCCAGAATTTCATGCGCGTCATCTCGCTGCCCACCTCGTCAACGGCCGGGTGCATCTGGCTCAAAAAAACAATCAAGTCCGACCGGAACGCTTCCAGCGCCGCCACCGAAGTAATCTGTGCTTGGCCGGACATGGTTATGCGGAAAGGGATTGATGGATTGATGGATTGATGGATGGCGCGCAGACAAACTGGACAATCCATTCATCCAATAATCCATTCATCCAATAATCCCCTGTTTCATGCGTAACGGCTTTCATTGGAATTGGTGGTCACCGCTGGTTGAGGTATTCTTCGATGCGCTGGGCCTTGCGCAGCAGATACGGCGTGTGAACCTTGGAGGTCTCGGTGAATTTTTTCAACGCCTTGAGCGCCTGGCGGAATTCCTCGGCAAACTTCTCGTGCTCCTGATCCTGCCAGGTGTCGCCCAGCGCCGTGAAACGCGCGTGGAGCAGCGTCATCCGGTTGTCAATGTCGGTGCTGAAGCGCTGCAGTTCCTCGGCGAACCGCCGCACTTTTTCCGGATCCATGATTGCCTGCGCCATAAATTTTCTTGGTTGAGAATCGTTGCCACAAAATCGCACATCAGCCTGACGGACGCCACTGCGCATCTGGTTTTTCAGCGATTAAAATTGACCGCGTCCAAAAAAGCTTCCGCGAATCGTTTCGGACGCACGCCAGAAAACCATTTCCGCCGGACATAAATTTTGCCGGACGCGGGTGGTCAGACCAGCTTTTTCAGCTTTGGATTTTCTGTCAGTTTCTTGACCAGTTCCTTGATTTTCTGCGCCTGCGATTTGTGCGCGAGCAAAACCGCGTCGTCCGTCTGCACCAAAATCGAATCGCGCAGACCGACCACGCAGATGGGCGTGCGGTTTTTTGTGCGCGCGTCGTAGATGATGTTACGCGCTGCGTCCACATGGATGAAATCCGCCACGGCGCAATTGCCCTCGGCGTCAGCCTTGAGATGCCGCGCCAGCGCGTTCCACGCGCCGAGGTCGTCCCATTCAAACGCGCCGTCGGCCACGATGACGTTCTGGGCTTTTTCCAACAGCGCGAAATCAATCGAGATTTTTTTGAGGTCGGGATACTCCTTCGCCAGGACTTTCGCGAGCTTCGCGGGACTGGCCGCGACCTTGAACCAGCGCTGGCACGCAGCGAACATTTCCGGCTGATGCTTCTCCAGCCCGTTCGTGACGGTGATGAAACTCCAGACAAACATCCCCGCGTTCCAGCGATACTGGCCGCTGTTGACATATTCCAACGCCGTCTCAAAATTTGGTTTCTCGACGAACCGTTCCGCCTTGAAAAAAGTCGTCTTGGTTTTCTTCGCGCCGGGCGGCGTCGGCAATTCCTGTCCGACGTGAATGTAGCCGTAGCCCGTTGCCGGCTCGGTCGGCTTGATGCCAATGGTCACTATTGCCTGGCCTTGCGCCGCCACATCAAAAGCGTCGCTCAAAACCTGCTGAAATTTCTTCGCGTCGGGAATCACATGATCCGCAGGCAAAACCGCCATGACGCCGGTTGTCGAACGCGCGCCGACGAGCGCCGCGCCGAGCGTGACGGCGGCGCAGGTGTCGCGACCCACCGGTTCGGCGACGAGATTATTCTTGGGAATTTTTGGAAGCTGTTTGCGGACTTCCGGCAACTGCGCCTCGTTGGTGATGACGAAAATATTTTTCGCGGGAACAATTGGCAGCACACGCTCGACGGCCTCCTGCAAAAATGATTTTTTGCCCAGCAGCGCGAGCAGTTGCTTGGGCATTTTCTCGCGGCTTAACGGCCAGAATCGTTCACCGCGCCCGCCCGCCATGATGACGACGAAACGGTCTTGGATGTCAAATTTCGTTTTCACGCAGAAATGATAAGCACAAACGAAGAATAATTAACACTAGCAAGTTTCTGAAAAGCCGGGGCATTTTTCAAAACCTGCGATGGTCAACCGGACAGTTATTGTCATTCCAAAATGGAATCATGCCTTGGACGAAAACAGATGGCAGAAACATCGCGCTGTGCTGTCCCCGGCAACGAACACAGAGTCAGGCGACCGAAAAGCCTGATTGTTTGCCATGCTCGTTTGTGCTGCTGGACGGATTCATTCCTAAACAACTATCCGTAAAATACTTAATCAAACATTAAAATTCAAAGTGTGTTTGTCAGATGTGGTTACGCAAACAAATTTGTTCACAAAATGCTTGTATTTAGAATCTTGCAATATAAATGCCATGGCGACGGCGTATTTTTGTCGGAATCGCTTACAGTTTTTGCTAATCAGACCGAGTTAAACATTGCTGCTATATTTTCTTTTAAGAACCTTTTTATTATGCATTTACAACTTTTTAATGCTCACGTTTTAACAGTTGGCATTGCCTTTGCTTAAATGATTCCAGTTCGATAGCAAACTTTAACAAACAAACTAAAATGAAAAACAAAATGATTAAACTAACAGTTGCGGCGGTTTTTGCCGTGGCTCTCACTCAAGCAGTTCAAGCAACTCCCATCACTGGTCCCGTAACTGGCATTATTCAGTTCGCTGGATCAGTCAGTGCCAACGCTTCCGACGCTGTAAACGCTAACGGAAGCACCCAAGTCACTTTTGGCACTACTGACGTTTCATTTGAAAATGGCTCCTTCGTCGGCATTGTTCACAATGGTGATGCAGTGACAATGTTTAATACTGTTATTCCTTGGACCTTGACTTCAGGAGCCATTCCTAGTTTCTGGACAGTTGACGGGTTCACTTTTGATCTTTTATCTTCCAGTTTTACCGGAACTGGAGGTAGTGCACCTTCTACTGGATTTGCTGGTGTAGCTTTGTCCGGCACGGTTTCCGGCAATGGTTTTACTGCAACTACTTTCGCTGGTTCCTTCACGCTGCAAGACCCGGCGGCAGGGAGTGGACCATATACGTATTCTGGAAGTTTTGCACTGGGTAGCGTTCCCGATGGTGGAACCACGATCCTGTTGCTCGGTAGCGCGCTTTCCGGTCTGGCGCTGCTCAAGCGCAAATTGGTCAGCTAATTGAGTTTCAACAATTCAAACACGTTAAGGGCGGGAATTTTTTCCCGCCCTTAATTTTTTGTCTTTCCGGCCGGAATTTCTTTGAAAAATGAAAAGCCTTGACTACGCGCCAATGATTCATTTATTATTCATGATGAGTTTTACAGAATGGGGAAAAAATCTATGAAAAAAATCACGAGTCTATTGCTGCTGACGGTATGCACGCTGGTTTCATACCGGGCATCTGCTGATTTGGTTGCCGAGTGGGATTTTAATTCATATAGCGGAGGCAATGAAAATAACGCGATTGCTGACGTCGGCCCTCAAGGGAGTATTAGTCAAGGGGGAACAGGAACAGCAAAAATGGGCGACGCTAGTGGAGCGAATGGAACCTCTTTTAATCCAGGCGCCACACCGGATGCGGGGGATATGTCTATTCCAGCTGGCAACGCATTTGGAACAAGTGCTACCCAAGACAGTTTCCATCCAAACTCATACTCATTTACTGTTTCTGGAACCGGATTGAGTGGATTTGTTGTGACATACGATACCCAGCAACCCACAGGAACCCTAGGATCAACCGCGCTACAACAGTGGTCGTATTTTGCTACCGGCGGATCAGAGACTGCCTATGGGTCAGTTTACGCCAGTTCGGCGTCGTATGGCCTGAAGACAATAGACTTTAGCGGAGTTACGGCTCTAAACAATGCGACGTCGGTCACATTTTATTTGGATGTCGGATCACCAAGTGATGGTGCTAACTCTTGGAGTGTGGATTTTGACAATTTTGCGATCTCGACGGTGCCGGAACCAGTCAACACGGCCTTGGCCTGTTTTGGCCTGGGGATTGCAGTTGTCAGCCTGGGTCGTTTCCATGTTTCCCGCCGCCGCCGGATTTCCTGATTCTGGAGGCCAAGGCAGCGGGGTCAGGCCAAAATAAAATATATTCCTACTGCGAGCCGGAACGAAAGTTTCGGCTCCTTCATTTTGAATGGACGCCGACAGGCCGGAATTTCTTTGCTGCGATTTTGGCGGATTTGTGAGAACTTGATTCCATCGGTCTGTTGAAATCACATGAACACCGCCTCTTTGCTCGCCTACGCCAGCGCCCTTTTCAGCGGCACCCTGGCGCTCACCGTTCTCTGGAACGAGCGGCGCTCCATCGTGCATCTTTTCTTTGTGGCGGGCATGCTCGTTCTGGCGGCGGAGAGCATTTTTAACGGGCTGTCCCTGGACGCGATGGCAGGCCCGGCCGACGAGATGATTTTCTGGCAGAAATGGCGGCTGATAACGATGGCCTTTTTGCCGGGCATCTGGCTTTTCTTCAGCTTGAGCTATGGCCGGGGAAATCACCGCGAATTCCTGCAACGCTGGAAATTCACCCTGGCGGCTTTTTTTCTGGCTCCAGTCGCGCTGGGAGTTTTTGGATCGCTGTTTCTCGAAAAGGTGACCCAGTCAAAAACCGGCCACTGGCTGCTCGCGCTGGGAAAACCCGGCGACGCCCTGAATCTCCTGTTTTTGGTGGCCATTGTGCTGGTGCTGATGAACCTCGAACGCACGTTCCGCGCATCGGTCGGCACCATGCGCTGGCGGATCAAATTCATGATTCTCGGCCTGGTCGTTTTGTTCATCGCCCGGGCTTACACCATCACGGTGACTCTTTTGTTTCACGCCGTTGACCTGCCGTTTCAAGTGGTTGATTCCGGCGCGTTGTTCGTCGCGTGCCTGCTGATTTTTCGTTCGCTTTTCCGCGAAGGACATTTCGACCTGGACATTTACCCGTCCCATTCCGTGCTGCAAAACTCGCTGACAGCGTTGCTGGCGGGAATTTATCTGCTGGTCATCGGCCTGTTCGCCAAGGTGGTCACCTATTTTGGTGGCGATGTGGAATTCACCTTGAAAGCCTTCCTCGTTCTGGTGGCGCTGGTGGCGCTCACGGTCTTGCTGCTGTCGGACCGCGTGCGGCTGCACATCAGCCGCTTTGTCAGCCGGCATTTTCAACGGCCGATGTTTGACTATCGCACGGTCTGGCGAAAATTCACCGGGTCCACGGCTTCGTGCGTGAATCAAACCGAACTTTGCCAGGCCGCCATAAAATCCGTCACGGACATTTTCCAGGCGTTGTCCGTGACCATCTGGCTCGTGGATGACAAGAAAGAACAACTGGTTTTCGCCGCCTCAACTTTCTTGTCGGAAGCCAGGGCGGCTGACCTCGTGCCAGAAAAGGCGGAAGCGGCCGGGATCATAAAATCCTTGCAGGGCAATCACGAACCGTTGGACATTGATGCAGCCAAGGAAACCTGGGCGGTCGCGCTGCGTCAATGTCATCCCGACGAATTTCGCAAAGGCGGAAACCGCGTCTGCGTGCCGATGATTGTGGGCGATGAGGTTCTTGGCCTGATCATTCTGGGCGACCGCGTCGGCGGCGCTCCGTTTTCATGGCAGGATTTTGATCTGCTCAAGTGCATCGGCGACCAGATCGCCGCCGGGCTACTAAACACGCGGCTCTCACAAAAGCTTTTGCAGGCAAAGGAGCTTGAAGCCTTTCAAACCATGTCCGCGTTTTTCGTCCACGACATGAAAAACACGGCGAACACGCTCAACCTGATGCTGCAAAACCTGCCCGTGCATTTCGACGACCCGGCGTTCCGCGCGGACGCGCTGCGCGGCGTTTCCAAAACCGTCGCGCACATCAACCGGCTCATCGGACGGCTCGGCTCGATCCGTCACGAACTGCAAATCAAGCCCGCCGAGGCCGACCTGAATGAACTGGTGGCAAAGGTGCTGTCTGGCTGGGAAGAAGTCGCCGGCGTCAATCTGAAAAAAGATTTGCAGCCGCTTCCGAAATTATTTTTCGACCAGGAACAAATGCTCAAGGTCGCGACCAATTTAATTTTCAACGCGCGCGAAGCCGTGTCGCAGTCGGGCCACGTGCAAATCCAGACGAACCAAAGCAACGGCTGGGCGGTGCTCGCCGTTTCCGACAACGGCTGCGGCATGAGCCGGGAATTTTTGAGCCGTTCGCTGTTCCGGCCGTTTCAAACGACGAAGAAAAACGGGCTTGGCATCGGGATGTTTCAAAGCAAAATGATTGTCGAGGCGCACCAAGGCCGGATTGAAGTGGAAAGCGAACCCGGCAAGGGCACGACTTTCCGGGTGTTTTTGCCGCTGAAAAAATAAATGAATTCCAAACTGCTGATCGTTGACGACGACGAGGAAATCCGCACGCAAATGAAGTGGGCGCTGGCGAAGGACTACGCCGTTTCGCTGGCCGAGGACCGCCAGAGCGCGCTCGCCATTTTTCGCACGGAGCAGCCGCCGGTGGTGCTGCTTGATCTGGGCCTGCCGCCGCACCCGAACAATCCCGAAGAAGGCCTGGCCATTTTGTCGGAACTGCTCGCGCTCGACCGGCTGGTGAAAGTGGTCATCATCAGCGGCCAGGGCGAAAAGGAAAATGCTTTGCGCGCCATCGGTTCGGGCGCCTACGATTTTTTGAGCAAGCCGGTGGACATGGAGGAGCTGAAATTTCTGCTCAAGCGATGCTTCCAGTATGTAAAACTGGAAAAAGAATATGGAGAGATGCAGCGGTTGATGGGCGGGAATTCCTTCGAGGGCGTGGTCGGCGAGAGCGCGCCGATGCGAAATGTTTTTGACACGATCCGCAAGGTGGCGACCACCGACGCACCGGTGCTGATCCTGGGCGAAAGCGGAACTGGAAAAGAAATGGCGGCCAAGGCGATCCATCAGCGAAGCAACCGGAAAAACGGCCCGTTCATCGCCATCAATTGCAGCGCCATTCCCGAGACGCTTCTGGAAAGCGAACTGTTCGGCCACGAAAAAGGCGCGTTCACCGGCGCGCACGTCCAGCGCAAAGGCCGCATTGAAACGGCGAACGAGGGAACGTTGTTCCTTGATGAAATCGGGGAAATCCCGCTGCCGTTGCAGGTGAAACTGCTCCGGTTCCTGCAGGAGCAAACCATCGAGCGCGTCGGCGGACGCCAGTCAATCCAGATCAACACGCGCGTCGTTGCGGCCACGAACGCCGATCTGAAAAAAGGCATGGCGACGGGAAAATTTCGGGAGGATTTATATTACCGGCTGGCCGTGGTTCAAATTGTCCAGCCGCCATTGCGGGAGCGGGACAATGACATCCGCCTGCTGTCGCAGTATTTTTTGAACCGGTTTGCCGCCGAGGTCAACAAGCCCAACCTCGCGTTTGACGTGGAGGCCATCCGCGTCTTGAACAAATATTCGTGGCCGGGAAATGTGCGCGAACTGGAAAATTGCATCCGCCGCGCGGTCATCATGGCCGAGGGCCGGCGGGTGACGGCAAAAGATTTGGAGTTGAATTCTTCAGGGCTGGGGCCGAATGTCGTCACGCTCAAGGATGCACGCGAAGCGGTCGAACGGCAGATGGTGCAGCAGGCGTTGAAAAAACACGGGGGCAAAATCGCCCCCGCCGCCGTCGAACTTGGATTGAGCCGCCCGACACTTTATGAATTGATGGACAAGCTCGGCATCAACCGCAGCGAACGCTAGAACATTTGAAATCTTTCGGTCACGTAAATGATGTCGTCCGGCTTGAGATAAAACGGCTGGGTGTTGTCGCCATCCAGAACCGCCTTCAGGTTCACCTTGTAATTTTTCATGGTGCCGTTCTCGTTGCGGATGACCTTTACCGCCTTCAGATTGGCCGTGGTGTAATCGGGGCCGCCCGCCTCCATGACGGCCTCAAGCGCAGTGATCGGATGGTCGGACAGGATTTTGCCGGGATGAATCACCGAGCCGGTGACAAAAACCGGGAACGAAGACGATTTCAAAGAGACGACCACTTCTTTCGATGAAAGCTGCGCGGCATATAATTTGATGAGGTTCTCCTGCAATGCATCGGGGCTTATGCCGGCGGCGTCCACCTCCCCGACCAAAGGCAGGACGATTTTGCCATCCCGCCGGATTTGCTGGGTGCTGTCCAGATTGGCGGAGCCGGGAAATGAAACTTCCAAAATATCGCCCGCGCGCAGGATGATCGTTTCCGAATGAATTGCGGGAGTCGCCGGCGGCTTTCCGCCTTTCGTTGAGGCGCAGCCGGTGAAGGTCAGCAAGGCAGCCAGGAATATTCCTGAAAAAATCCCAATCCGAAACGTGGTAAAAATGCTTGATGTGTTTTTCATGGAATTACTTTTATTCGCCGATAAAAGATATGGTTCAGACGCGCGCGATGTAAAGCCTCTTTTTATTGGGATTATGTAGTTGACGTATAATTGGATTTTATAGAGCGATAAGTTTGGAAGAAGTCGTTGTGAACATCAAGAAAATCGGGCGTTTCTGTGCAGCAGACGACAATGCAAAAACGAG
>Ga0075522_10000826_pt1 | contig 22936 bp, 41 predicted proteins | sample NGEPerA_FD_74796 | JGI IMG/M metagenome (GOLD analysis project Ga0075522, IMG submission 74796) | Arctic peat soil microbial communities from the Barrow Environmental Observatory site, Barrow, Alaska, USA - NGEE PermafrostL2-A | ecosystem: Environmental > Terrestrial > Soil > Wetlands > Peat ...
CGATCACGGGGTCACCACTCTATCGGTGTATAAAGCGGACAATGTCGCGGCTGGTCCGACGACCGTGAAACTGACCGTGGTTCTTACGGGCGACAACAATGACTTCTTCGGCTTCGGCGCGACAGAGTGCAGCGGGCTCACGGGCGTCGTAGATGCGGTCAATTCGAATCTGCGCAACACCAGTTCTGGCGGAGGAGCGACGTTTGATACCGGGTCCGTCACGACCGGGAACGCGCACGATGTTGTCCTCACGTTCCTATATTCAGATTTGAATACCAACTCGGGCAATTCGGCTTCTGCACCGGGGGCGTTTACTCTTACCACCAACCAAGTTGTGTTTGATCCTGCGGATGGAAATTCGTTTCATCAACTGGCGGCAGCCTACCAAGCGCAAACCGCAACAGGCACGTTCGACCCGACATGGTCCACGCCAGCGCAAAGCAAAACGCTGGGTGTGACGCTCGCCTTAGAGTTAGCTCTGTACGCGCCGTCTGACGGGCTGAATGCCACGATGTTCGATTTTACGGTGCCGCCTGATATCGCGGTCAGCGGAATCGAGGTCGACTTCGAAGGATTGTTCACAGGTACTCCGGGGTTCGGCGTCTACAGTGTCCAACTGCTGAGAAGCGGCGCGCCATTCGGCGCAGTGTTTCAGGTTCTGCCGACAAACAGCAACCAGACATTCGTTCTCGGCGGACCCGGCAATCTGTGGGGCGGAACATGGGCATATTCGGATTTTAATTCCTCGACGTGGGGCGTGCAGATTACGGCGTCACAGTTGGCGGGCGGCACCAACGCCACGTTTAGTGTGCGCAACGTTCGCGCGCGGCTCACAGGCAGCACCAGCACCTCGGGATGGGTGCTCAACGATTTCACGACCGACGGAGACCTAGACATTCTTCTGATCGCGCCTCAAAACCATTTGAACGATCCACCTCCGGGAGCACCGGGTTCAACGCTGAACACGATAGGCACACTCACCGCCTACTGGAACGGACGATTCTGGATGGCGGTCGGGAACTACGTCTACTTCGATGCGGGACCGGACTGCACGAACGGAGTACCCGAAGAGTCATGGCCTCCAGCAAATCGATTCAAATTTGTGGGACCTGTCCTCGGTCTGCAGCCGACTGCGGACGGAGTTGGTCTCATCGTCATGTTGGCCGACCGATACAACGCGATCCTCGGCGGACCAGAGACAATCAGTTTCTACCCGACAGACTTTCTCAGCAACTTCGGAATTTCAAATCCGAATGCTATCTTTCGGGACAGTTCCGTCATCGGGCAGTTTACGACGCAGAAACAGTACTTCGAAATTACCGGAATCCAGAAGAACGAGATTGGCGAACGGGTTTCGGATTACATCGCTGCGAATTTTGATCCAACCAAAACGTACGTGACCATGCACAGAGATGGTCTCGATGTCGGCATGTTCCTGAGCAACGGCGTGGACCAAGTGCTCCGATACGGAACCAACATGGGGGCGTGGAGCGTTCCGTCTTTTCCTGTGGGTGGTGCGGGCGCGATTCGCTCTATCGAAACTACGGTTGGCATTACCAGCCTCATGCTTGCGTCGCCAATCGCCAGTGCGTTTATAGCGGTCGGTCCACAGAACCCGAGTTCGGGGATCAGCGTTCCTAGCGCAAATGTGGCGTGGCTGAACCCAGAAAATATCACGCTCAATAACCCGATAGACTACGCGACGGCGAACTTGGGAGCTAGCCAAACTTCGCAAATTTTGCGGGCGTCCAAATATAGTCTGAACGTGCCGCCCGACGCCATCATTTCTGGAGTCCGCGTTGCGGTGACCGGAAAGCAACTCGCCGCTGGTCCTGCCGTGCCGTACATCAATTACGTGGACCCGAATAACATCTTTACCGCGAACAACGCGACATCGAGTTCGGTCACGATTAACCCAGCGTTTGCGAACTGGCAGTTATCGACCAACTACTACTCAGAGCAAAATCAGAGTCCAAACTTCAACAACAGTCGGATCATCGATACCAACGGAAACATTCAGACGGTTGTGGTAACCGGGTCATCCAACACAGTGAGTCAACCAGTCTGGGCAACACTGCTGGGAGCCACCACCCCCGACAATACCGTTTTGTGGAGAAACGATGGACCGGGAAATATCATTCAAATAGGAGACTTGCTTTTCATCAGCGCGGTTTTATTCGGCGGGCATGTGCTAACGCTGACGGACAGCATGGGCAATACGTGGTTGCCTGCGTCCACGCTGCAAGGAAACGGAAGCGTCAACATGCAAGGCTGGTACACCTTCGCGGTGGCGGCTCTCGGCAGCGGAGCCAGCTATACTCTCAACGCGACTTTTTCCACCAACACTTACACAGACGGCAACAGCACGTTTATCGCAGTGAGCAGCATTGATGCGCTGAACACCTCGGTGGGTGCGAGCGGAACCGCGATGACCTATGGTCCCGGCAATCTGACGACGTTGTCTACGCAAATGCTTTTGAACTTCACATGGTCTAATGGGACGGTGGGGTCCACGCCTGCGGGATATGCGGTACTGAACCAAGTATCAGGCAATCCTGACACAGTCCTCTCTTTCGATGTGCCTGTTGCTGGAACTTACAACCCGCAAACGACAGGCTTGTCGCCGTTCAACTTTATGGATATCTTGGTCGCGTTTACGATCCACTCGACCACTGGCACGGGCACGCTCACGATCAGTCCAAGCAATCCTGCGGTGGGAGCCGAATCGGACACATTCAGTTTGGGACCGACCAACACCACGGTGACATTTGGCGGACCAACCGATATGTGGGGAATGCCTTGGATTTCTCCGTTCGCGGTGAACGCCGAAACTTTCGGTTTTGATATTGTCGCGATGACGTTGGCGCAGGCAACTCTGTTTTCTATTTCGGAAGTTCAGGTCACAGTGTTTTACGGCGGCACGTACTTACGCGCGCGGGATATCACGACGTGGGCGGACAACGGTCACTCCAACTCGACCGACGGAACGCCGTATCCAAGTTGCTTCGTTACGGTCGGCAGCGTCACGCTCTCTCAACTGGGTGCTCCGATGTTCCCGCTACAGCATGTGGTCGGATATTTCGATGCGGTGGGTACATTGCGTGACGGTGGACCGAGCTACCCCGATATCTGGATTTTGCCGAACGAAATCAGCGATAAGGCTGGAATCGGATTTGTGTATCTGCCGTCTGAAGAAATACTCCAAGAGCCGCCGACAGGGCAGAACGAACCGTCTGCATCATTGTTGGCGCTGCGGTGGCCTGTGAACATGATGAACTCGTCGCTGGCGTCACAGTTTGTTCATCACTTGCAAGTGAAAATACAGTTCGAGCCGGAAAACGCGCCCAACACGATCAAGGCAATTTCGTTCAAGGAAAATCAGGACTAACGCCGATGAAACCTTATCATGTGTTACCTGCGAAAGACGAGAACGATCCGAACACCATACACCCGGGCGTGGTCCCTTCGAGCCCGATCATCTGGCCCGCCGACCAGCATCAGTCGAACCAGATTCAGCAGACTAAAGGGTCCGCGAAACCGCAGGCATCGTTCGTGCTTCCGACAGTCCAACCGAGTCAGTCCAGCGTGGCACCGCGCACCACACCAAATCCTGTGGCTCAGGTTCGAGTTGTCCTGCGGAACAACGGCGCGGCGCAGAAAAACGTGACGGTGCAGTTCAACCATCCTCCCGGCGACCAATATTTCGCGGGCGCGAACGTGTATCTCAAACGCGCGAATCAGCAACCCGTGTTGGTGGCTAGTGGAGCCAAGTCGCCTATAACTTTCGCGACGGGTAAGAGCGCGGCACCACATGCTATCTACGTGACGAGTCAAGGCAACTGGGGTGAGACCGACGTGGCTACGAGCCCGTCGCATCCTGTAAGGCTGGCGTAAGTTAGTAGACTTTTCAATCATCATTAGGGAGCAAACCATGACTGAGCAAAAGTACAGTTTTAGACTCGCGTCGGTAGAAGATGCCCCAGCGTTTGCGAAATGGGCGGCGGAGAATCCACAGACCGAGCGCGCAGACCTCGAAGCGGGCATGAAACAGAATAATCCCACGGTAGTTACGTGGGTCGTTGAGTGCGACGGCAAGCCTGTTTTATTCGCTCCGGTGTATGCCGTTATGAACCTCGCGCACCTCGGATTTAATCCTGAGTCTCGCGCGTCGGAGCGGATGAAAGCGTTGGAAGTACTTCTGCGTGGGGCGTCGGCGTTCGCGGCGGAATTTGGCGTGCGCGAAATAACGACGATGACCAAGAGCGGGTACCCAATCGCGAAGTGGGCTGAAGCGCATGGCTTCGTGCCTGACGAGCGGCAGCAGTTCAAGTATTTGGTGAAACAACAGGGGTTCTAAATATGTGCTCAAGTGGCGGACAGGTTGGTGCGACCGACCAAGCGTTGCAGGCATCACAAGCTGCGATGACGAACCAATTAAATTCTGACTACTCGACGACTTTCGGCGAGCAGCAAGCCGTGTTGTCGAGTCTTCAATCCAAAATGAATTATATGGCGACGAACCCGATGGGATATGCTTCGGGCGCGTTGGCTGCGATGCGAACGGGCGTGAACGAATCTACCGCAACGGCAGCGAAGCAGGCTATCGGCGCTGCTGGGGCGTATGCGGGCACTCACGGCGGCGCAGACGTTGGAAACGGTGCTGCAGGACAAATCGCTGGCGAAATTGGATCGCAAGCCGAACTCTCTAAATCGGCGCAGTTGACGGGCATCAACGAACAGAACGAGCAATTGAAGCAGGAGAATTATTGGAAAGCCATCCAAGGTCTGAGTTCTGTGGGCTCTGAATACGGCGGCTCAGGCGGAACAGCAATCGGTGGCGCAGGTAATGCCGCAAGTACCTCGACAGGCGCAGGCAGCGGCGCGCTCGCGGCGCAAGAGGCGGGATGGCAGAATTTAAGCGGAGTGCTGACCGGAATTGGTGGACTTGCCACTGGCGTTGGCAGCATACCGGGAGTCAAGGTCTAAGGATACTCTTATGGAACCTGTAAATCTTCACAAATCGTATTCGGCAATGAACGAAAACCTCGCGGACCAGTTCGATAAGGCTGGCGTGAAACGCTCGTTCACGGTTCCGTATATCGACGGACAGAAAACTGAAGACCACGTCAAAGCGGTCGGGCAAGCGGCTGCGATGTCGGGCGGGCTCTCGAAAAATTTGGTGAGCACGTATCATCGCGGCAGCGGAAACGGATGGGGAAGCGGGCACGGCGAAACGGTGGGACACAACGGCGACAAGTTGACGGAGACGTTGATTCCGAAGAACGACGAGCACGCCCAGAAATCAATCAAGGCGGCTCAAACGCATCTGAACAATATCAAATCACTGCTGCCAAAAGATGACCCGACTGTGAAAGAAGCACAGGGTCAACTCGATTTGGTGAAAAAGAATGACGGAGCGGGGATGAACCTGCTTCATTTTGGTGTGTTTCTCCAACAGATTCTGAATGCACCGATGCAGGCTATCGCACAGGCTCACTCAGGTTCGAAAGACGGCGGGCATGCTCCGCATTTGCGCGCACCTAATCGTACGGCGGAACCTGCAGCACCCGAGGCACCAGCCGCAGGCGACCAAGCTGCACCCGAACAAGTTTCTGCGGCGGCACCCGAGGCACCGCAAGCACCAGCAGCACCGCAAGCGGCACCAGCACCGCCGCCTGCACAAGGACAGTAAAATGGCTACACCAGACCCGAACACCGCCGCACCGATAGCACAAACTCCGCCCGCCGCGACTCCGGTGGCGGCACCTGATGTTGCGCCCGCTGCGGCACCTCCGTTGCCTGCAGGGACGGGTGCAAACGTCGACGCCACGATGGCGCAGGCGGCTCCGTTCGTTAAAGCGGCGGAGACAGCAACACAGCAAGCTACGGCGAGCGCCAGCCAAGATACGACCCCGGCTCCGCAACCGCATGCGAAATTACTGGCTATGATTCAAGGGCTTGGAATTGGTTTATCCAGTTTCGGGACCGCGATGGGCACCAAAGGAAAAGAAGGCGGTGCGCCCGAAGTACAGCAGTTCTACGCCAATAAGCAGCAACAGAAAATTCAGGCTCAAACGGCGGCACGAGAACAGCAGAACGCCACAACTCAAAGGTATATGACAATCGCCGACACGAACATGAAAACGGCGAACAACATCATGTTGCTGCACACGATGCCGACCGATATGGCTCTGAAGGACACAGAACTAGCGACAAAGAAGCAAGAGTTGGCGACAGGCAAGACGAGTTCGGATATTCAGGTTGCCGAATTCATGAAACAGAACTGGGGATTGTCGCCCGAACAAGTTGCAGGTTCTGCCGCAACGACTCCGCAAGCGTTGTCGAACTCCAAGTCGATGTTGGATCGCAGCGTGAACGGTCCTACGGGTGCGATACAGATTCTCGGCAAAGATAATCCAGCGGTCATCGCTGCACAGAAAGTGGCGGCGTCGCCGAATCCATCCGTGTCTGACATCATGAGTGCGGGCCAAGGTCTCAGCGTCGCCCTCGGTCAACAGAAAGAAGTCACCGCAGCACAGACCGCGAAAGAAGCGGCGGCTGCGAATTCTCCTGTGGCTAAACTCAGCACGCCCGAAGCCTTAGCAACTCCGGGTGCGGCTCAAGCCATTCAGGCGAAAATAGACGATCCCAATACGGCAGCCGCCGATATTCCGCGATTGCAGGCGTTGATACCGCGAGCGAAGTTGGCACAAACGAACGCTCTGGCATTCGAAGCGGCCAAAGCACGTCAGACCGAAGCCATCACAAACGGAGACCCGAAAGCTGCGGGTGCGTTGCTTCAATCAGGGTTGGTTTCGCCGCAGGAACTTATTTCGTCACGCAAACCTGAGTTTGCCCAGCAGGCTTTCGACGAAGCTATTCGTCTCGGCGGCGGCGTGAAGGGACCAGATGGTAAGTGGACGGGCGGAAATTGGAGTGCGGTCGGGGCAGAATCTCAATACGAGTATGCCAAGAATCCGAAGACGCAGAACACTCTCAACTTGCTTTCGACAATGCAGGCTCCGAACGGGAGCATCGACATCGCCAAAAAGCAATTCGCGACGATCCCCGACAAAATAAACGAAGACACGTTCAACAAAATTATGAACGGAACCTTAACCGAAGTTGGACAAACGCCTGTGACGAACTTCAAAGCGGCCATGACATCGCTGGCTGACGAATACGCTCAAGTTCTGCAGGGCGGTGCCGCAACTGAAACGACGTTGAACCAAGCCAAGGACCTCATCAAAGCTGCGTACTCTAAAGAGCAGGGTGCGGGTGCTTTCGATGTCATCAGCCAAGACATGGCGGCTCGACAAAAGGGAATGATTCGCGACAACCCCGCATTGATGAAAATGTATCCGCAAGCGGGAACGCAACCCGCTGTGCAGCCTCCTCCCGGGGCTACACACGAAGTTAAAGACGCTCAGGGAAAACACACAGGCTGGAGAATGCCTGACGGAACTATTTCGAGACAATAATGACACTCGATCCTCAGACCGCATCGCAAGGTGCCGGATTACTTCCGGGTGAAACGGAGACGCCGATTCAGGCTTCGCCGACGCAGACCTCATCGACCGGGCTACAACCCGGAGAAACAGAAACTCCAATCATGCCTCCCGATGTCGTGGCTCGACATCAGCGTGGCGAAAATCCTAACGCGGTTATCGCCGAACCGACTAACGACAGTGGTCCCGCTGGCGTCGCAGATCAAATATCCCGTGGTGGAATACGCCTCGGCACGGGTGCAGTCAAAGGAATGGCGGACACCATTCACACCGCTGGTGCATTTCTTCACGACAAACTTGGAATCCCCATGCCCGACGAAGTTATGAATCCTGAGTTGGCTGGCGGAACCGACGCGAAAAATTCTGGAGAAGCTGCAGGAAAATTTGGCGAGGCTGTCGGAGAATTCTTTTTAGGTGATGAAGCGGTCAAAGGTTTGTCTATCAGCGAACGTCTGGGCATGGCTCAGAAAGTGATGAAGATATCAGCCGAACATCCGTTCATCGCTAAAGCCCTCGCCGTAGGAATGAAGGCACTGCGTCAAGGTTCGGTCGGTGCAGGGGCGGCTTTAGTGAAGGGTGCAACACCGGGGCAGGCTCTCGAAACTGGGGCGGCGGTCGCTGGCGGAAGTGCGGCGTTGGATACAGTCGCGGCGGGAGCAAGTGCACTAAAACCTGTGGTGCAGGACGCTATTAAAGGTGAGTCAGTTGCCCAGCCTGCGGCACAAGCGGCGTTGCGTACAAATCCGTGGGCGGCGGCTCGTGCGGCGAATCAGAGTTTGAGCACGACACTGGACGCACCTATCGAAAAAGCTGCGGCGGCTCGGCAGTCCGCGTACAATTTGCTCGACAACTCTGCAGGGACCGACGTAAAGGCACTCTACAGCAAACTCGAAAACACCGAGTATCAGATTCGTCAGTTGACTGACACTCAGGAGGATGTGCAGAAGGAAGCCGTGCTCGAAAAAGCACGCACGGCGACGATGGATAAAATCGCCGAAGCACGACAAAACGTGATTGAAAAACTTGGAACGAAGAACGGTCCCGAGGCTTTCGATAAAGCTGACCAACTTTTCAAGCAGGAGCAGGCACTGAAAGATTTGCAATCGAAGGTGTTTAAGAATCCGAACATAGTGCAGGGGAACACGGCGGCAGGCACGCCTGAGACCGTGAATGTAGACAGTGCGGTCAAAGCCCTTCAGAAAATGCAAAACGATACCAGTTACGGCTCACCGCGATTGGAGCAGGCTATCGGCAAAGATAGTGCGAAGAAAATGCTGGCCGATTTATACGCCGCCCAGCGTGCGGGTCAGAAGGCGATAAGCCGTCAAGATTTTGCGAAACTGTTAGCAGGGCACGCGGCGAGAGTGGCCGAAGTCGGTGGCCCAGCCGCCGTTGTTTACGGGGTCGCAAAGCACGCGATCCAGCCGTAATTATTCGGCTACCCGCGTCCAGTCCACGTTAACGCCTACTACAGGGCTAGAATATTTGAAGGTGTCGTTCTCGCTTGAGATGCCGCCATCGGCGTGAACTAAGTTAATGTCGTGTTCGAAATGGCAATGCTTGTTGCCGAGCGGGACATCGGTAAAATCACACCCGTGCGGTGTGTCGGCGACGTGAACCTGATCCGCATTGACGGAGTACAAAGTCGCGTAACGCATCTGGGCGGGTCCGTAGAGGATAAATACCACGAATCCCAAGAACGCCGCTATGCAGAGCCAGACTGTGCTGTTTGATTTCATCTTCGTTCTCCTCTTACTGAAACCAGTTTACCCCGCCGCTCAGGTCGAGTCAATGGTACGAAAGTACTAGAGCGTTCGGTGGGCGTCCCGGATTCTATTCAGCGGGGCGTCCATTTGGCGGCGAATCCATTTCATGGGGTTTTTCTCGAACGATTTTAGGTTGTTGTAATCCACGTAGTAGGCGGCACCTTTCTCGCTGTACGCGTACCGAAGCTGTCTCCTCAAACCTTTTTCACTAACCCGGTGGCGATGATGTGCCGCTCGACCTTTCTCGCTGCGAACATACCGCAGTATCCTTGCTTTTCCTTTTTCGCCGCAGTTGGTGCGGTGCTGCAAGGCTTTTCCTTTCGCAGTGAGGTTGTATCGGCGAACCGCCGCTCGGTGCTTCTCAGTTTTGTTTGCTCTGCGACCGCCCGCGAGTGACGCTGCTCGCCCTTTCGCTGTCTTAAAGTACCGTCGTTGATTTGCCCGAGCCTTAGCACTATGGTTCTGCACCAATACAGAATTGGCTCGGCGAACCCACTTCGCACTCCGCCAAAAATTATCTGGTGCCGGGTCTTTGACCATTTCTCTCGTCCGAGCATCTTACGCAGTTCGTCGCCGTCTCGCCTGCAGCGTGATAATGCGTGACCAACCGGGTCGGCGGCACTGGCCCGTCTTTCGCAAACCTCGCTTGCTGTTCTGCCCAGATGTCCACTTCATCTTTAATTTTCATGATGCCTCCGTTAGAGCCCCAGCGATTTGAACAAATCGAAACAGATGTCGTAAAGAAACATCAGCATGACCAGAGCGCGCCACAGCAGGAATCCGAACACGATGCCCGCCCATATTTCGATAACGATCCTACTTGCCGCAACCAAGACTCTCATTGCGGGTTGCCGTACGTCTCGACCCATGCCGCCTGTGCTGCGAGCAAATCGGCTTGGGTCGGGAACTCTTTCGTCTCGTAACCCACAGGATAGGACGGGATGACTTCGCCCGTCTTCTCGTTTACGAGTGCGCCGTTCGACGGGCGCTTGTAGAATCCAAATTTTTTGTCGTCGTTCGAGGGCTCGACGGTCGCCGTGAATGTCACTAGATCGCCTTTCTTCACGTTGTCGAATATCGTACCCCAAACTTTGAATCCCGTCAAGTCCTGCACCAAAAGTTTGGTAACGTCTCCCCATGCACTTTCCTGTGTCTTGACGCCTAGAACCCGGCCAGTGATTATGATGCGTCCGGTCGGGACATCCGGCGCAGCGGCGGTGACGGCAGCTTCGTCCGCTTTTTTGGCGGCATAGGCGGCGTCGCGTTCTGGCCGCGTGTCGATTTTCTCGAACAGAATTTTGATGAATCCAATCTGCTTGTCGGAAATCGAGCCGTACGAGATAAGTTTGCCGACGATGTTCGTGATGGTGTTCTCCTCATACTTACGCGTCTCGCCCGCGATCTGCGCCTCGACGGAGTAAATTTCCCACGCGCGGGTCAGGCCAGCCTCGGCGAGAACCGCTTGCGCTTTCTTCTTGCCTGCGACGGCTTCGCGCGCATTCTGAATCGCTGCACGGAAGGCGTTCGAATCGGGGTGGGACATATCCATCTTGCGGGCGCAATCTTCGCCCGTCTTGATGTACTCATTGGCGACGCGATTGTGCCACACCGCGAGGTAGAGCGCGCCAGCGCCGCAAACGTAGCAGGAGCCGCCGTGTTCGTGCTGCGACCACTTCCCGCCCGTGCGCGCCTGATGCGCGGCGATAATCTCGCGCTGCTCTCTCAACTGCAGTATGGCCCCCAAGTCGGAGCCGCCCCGGTAATCGAACGCCACGAAGTCGTAGTGCTCGGGGGTGATTGCGGAGGGTCTGTGAATGTCTGTTCTTATTGTCATGAGCCCATTCTAAGGGAAGTCGGTCCCGCAGTCAATGGTACGATAGTACTGGACAAAATAGACTTTTCGATATATAAGTAGGACACTTACAATGGACGACCAAAACGCTATCGCTATCGTCAAAGCCATCGGCGAGATGCAAACGGATGTCGCCACACGAATTGGAGACCTGAAAGCGTCGGTCGCCAGAGATATCGGCGTGGTCAACACAACTGTGGCTGGGTTTCATGCTGACCTGAACGCGCGCGTCTTAGCGGTCGAGGAAGATACAAAATCCCAGAAAAAGTGGAGCCGCATCAACACCGCACTCATTCCAGTTTACGCATTCGCACACGGGATCGCATCCCACATGGGGTTCAAGATATGAAACTTGCTGCCGCACTACTCGCCGTCGTACTCGCGCTCTCATCCGTAGGCGCTCAGACTGTTGCCGTATCATCCATGAAGCACATAGGCGCGCCATCGGGATTCGCTGGGAAGGTTTACGACGCCACGTTCGCGTTGTACCATCGCAGCCCTAAGGGCGAGGACACCTTCATTTGTACGGCGACCGCGTTCGAGAAAATTTCTGGCGGATATAATCTGTTGACCGCAGGACATTGCGTGGACGGGACGCCCGCTGAAGATATCTTTACGGTCTCTGATGACCTCGGGAATCCAGCAGTGCCTGTCCGCATTGTAAAGGCGCGCCGGGACGAAACGGGTCAAGACTTCGCCATCTTTGAATTGAAGACCGCAGGGAAATATCCTGTGATTCCCCTCGGGGATGAGCGGGACAGCCGCGTCGGTGACGCAACACTGAATGTCAATTTCGCTTTGGAACTCGGCAAACAGTTCACGCGCGGCATCGTTGCCAGTGCAGGCATATACAAGCACCCGCGATATTTCATCGTGGATGAATACGGAAACGCAGGCGCGTCGGGGTCCGCCGTCGTGTCTGATAAAACGCACAAAATTATCGGCGTGACGATTGCGATGACAGGGCGTGCGGGCGTCGGAATGTTCATCGAGCGAATATCAACGCTGCCCGAGTTCTTGGCCGCACCGGACATGCAGGCACAACTTCACGTCGAAGATACGGACGACGACAACTAAAATGGACACCGTTGCGAAACCACGTTCGATACGAAAGGCTGATGTGAGTTGGCGGGTATGGGACGCCTACCTTGCCGAACGCCGCATCTATAAGCGGTGGCTCAGACAACACGGGAATCCACAGGCGGTAGCAAAAGAGAACGCACGAAGCCGCTGCTACACGTTCATGCACCCCGAGTATTGCACCGTGCTGAATCATTACCACTACATTTTCACGAAGGCGGCTCCCGCGTACGACGGGATGCCATTCTTTGATGGATGGAATCCCAATAAAGGTGGTTCATTCAAGGCGGGCGGGCAATGGATCATCAATAACCTCGGTCCAAAACCTACCGAAGGGCGATACAATCTGCACATCGTAGATCGCCGCATTGGTTTCATGCCGAACAATTTGCAGTGGGTGCCGAAGGCTGCACACAAACGGGAAGAGTTGATTCCGCAATTGTTGCTGGAGATTCAAAATCTGAAGCAGAACGATGAAATATATGAAGTCGTTCTCGGTTAACTGAGATGGACCTACTACCAGAAGATGTTCGGGCAAACATCTGTCCGATTTGCCATTCCAAATTCAAAACCATTCGGGGGATGATCTACCCGCACGAGCACAGTGCCGACTCATATCAATGTGTCGCGGCATGGCACCTTCTGGACGATGTCGAGGCTGAAAAGCCGGATTTGACGATTGCGGACAAGATTTGGCTGCGGGATCAGTACATCGGCTTCAATTAAGTGGGGCGTCCTGACGCTGGGGCGGCTCAGGAACGACGCAGGGACTACTCTAGCCCTATCACACCCCAAAAGTTATTCCTTGCGGCTCTGCCGCCTATTCGCCGTAAACTGCCGTTTTCCGCATAGACGATGAACCGCCGCTGGCTCGGAAACTCGATCTGGACGACGCCGCCCTGCTTCAAAACGCCGCAATACCCTTTAGCTTCACCACTTAGGACGCACACATATTCGCCGATGCGGAGATTGTTGCGTGCGTTCTGCGTAGAATGTGCGGCGATTAGCGGCAGCACCTCTGTGGCGGGCACCTCCACGACGCTCGTGAGCACGCCGTCACCGTCGTACCGGGCGGACATCTCAGACACCCCTCGAATCGTAGTCAGCCGCCTCGCGGAAATCGGTCCCACAGTTCGAGCGAGAATGTACCCCAATTTCAGATCGCCGTTCTGATCCACAGGGGCGAAGACCTGCCCCGGCTGTTTTCCGAATAGCTGCTTCACAGATTTAGAAATGGTGGGCAGGATTTTCAAAACGCGATGGTCGCTCGAAACCTCGAACATATTCCACGGCACGTTCTGCAATTTCTCAACTGCCCCGTAGGAAATCAGAGCCGAGTCATTCAGCGATGGTGCGTCGAAATGCATTTCGCGGATGTACTTCAGCCGTGCGAGACAACGCTCGCTCAGTCCGTTCGAAGTTAGCGAGGCTTGGTGTGTGACCGCCCGCAGATAGCAACCGACTGCCGCCTGTTTCAAATCCTTGGACGCGAGAAGAGTTTTAATCGCGGGGCGAAATAGTTTGCGGATGGCAGGCGTCGGTGCACCGACTCGGTCGGCGACCCACGAGTAGCTTTGATTGCGCGCGTACATTTGAATCATGACGGCCAAACTGCCGTACGGCGTCGCGTCCAAACCTGCGCTCTGCAGAATAGGCTGCAACGTTTTTGTGGTGATGGTATTCCCCAAGACGATGCGTGCGCCGATGGCCTGCTCGATGATACGCAGCGTCTGCCAGATGCGCGTTTGAATCATGGCGTGCGTCTTAGCCAAGAAACTTTGCGACTTGCCGAGGATATAATATTCGATGAACAGTTCGCGGAATTCGATGCGGAGCCCAGACAACAACTGCATCAGCCGTTTGGGATTCTCGCGGGCGAAGGTTGCGAAGTCGATCAGGCTTTCGTTCTCCGTCACCGTTTCGGCGGACATCAGCGATTCAACATCTGTGTCCTCTCGAAAGGCGGACACACTCGCAGCATTGGACACATGGTCGAGGTATGAGAATGGTGTCATGGGATTAGTCCTTGCTGATGGCGCGAATCGTCGGCGCGGATAAGGCGTCGCGGTTCTTTTCCCATGCTTCGAGGGATTCACTGCCCCGGCGAGAAGCCGGAATCAGCGTCAGGTTTTCACCCAAGTTCCGTTCCTTGTAGTGCTCCTGCATGCGGGCGAGCGTAGGGAAATCCTCGCCGCAATATGCACACACGAAGTGCAGGGGCTCAAACAGCACGCCGGAATTGACTGCGGTAATAGAATGGAATTCTTCGGTCGGCAGCATCGTTACTTCACGATACGCGTCCCAGTACGCACTTCGATCTTCTAACATGAACTGCTCCCTCTGGCAGAATCGACGATATTACTCCGCGCCGAGAGGGTTGTCAAGCGGTATTTTCAAAATTTAATTGGGGAGGTACCTCGTGACCATGACAGACACGTCGGTCATACCTGCCCGGTGATAGTCCAGTTGCGCGGCGGCGCTCTCTGATAAGTCGATCAGTCTGCCCAGACGTTTCGCAGGACCGCGATCAGTTATCGTGACCCGCACGCGTCTGCCGTTTCGTAAGTTGGTCACCTCCAGTTCGGTGCCGAGCGGGAAATTGTAGGACGCCGCAGTTCGCTTTCGCGGATTAAATCGCGCGCCGTTCGCCATTGGGTGCCGCGCGGATTCGTAGCCGTACCAACTCGCACGGCCAGCGACATACCCTGTGGGCGTCGAGGCAAAGCAACCTGCCATCAAAAGCACGAAGGTCAGCACTATTTCACCCCCTGTCGGCGATTGAAAATATCGGATTGCTCACTCAGTTCGAGGTACCCGAGGAACACCGTCCACAGCGCAACGTAGATGACTAACGAAATCATAGTCCCTCCATTTTCCAGACGTTTGTAATCCGCTTTCCCGAGGTAGCGACCGAAACAAATTTGTCGTGAACTACGCCATCGATCACGGCGAAGGCGTGGCCGTTCACGCGTATGATGTAGCGTCCAGTTGCTTGCAGTGCCACGAATGCACGAATCCGCGTGTCGGCGTACAAGCCGAGGGCGACCACATAAAACCGTCCGATCTTCGGCGTCGCATTCAATAAATTAACGAACCCGTGCATGCGGCATCGGTCCCGCCGTCCTGCGGCTTTCATCATAGCGTGTGCTTCGATGTACGGGATATCCGCCGCGATAGCGACCGCACGTACACAGCAGTCGTTCTTCTCGCGCAGATTAGTTTCGGAGATGCCGCCATCGGAGTACTGGAAAATTTTCATTGACGCACCGCCTCGGGGTAGCGGCGGACGAGCCGCACGCCGACCGTGTTGTACGAACCGTCTGCGTTGTTGGCGAACACACCATAACGGAAGCGGTCGCGGAGTAGGATCGAGCCGTTGAAGTTCGGGTCATAAATGTTGCCCGAAACTTTTTTGCGGTTCACTTTGCCGTAACCCTTGATGCCGTACACGGTGCCAGTCGAGGTCTCGACCATGAAAGCACCAGAGGTGCCGATGTCGAAGCGGACGTACTTTTCGCCGACGTGGTAGTGGACCTTGTCGGAGTCGTGGGTGTAGCCGTATCCGGCACAATCACGTTTGCCGTCTGCGGAATGCTTGGCGTCAACCGCCGCCTGCCACTGGGTCAGGATAGCATCAAAACGGTCTAAGTCCCGGTCATCGATCTTTTTTGTAATGGTCATCTGTGTTTCCTCCACTGTTAGAATTCTACCGGAAGCGTGGTCCCGGGTCAATGGTACGAACGTACTACCGAACCCGCAAACCCGCCAGATGCGCGGCGATGTCATCGGATGCGCCCGAGCCCATGAACCCGGCTGCGGCGTTATGCGCCCACGCGCCGTCCACAGGATTCACTGCGATGCGGTGACCCTCGAACGCAGGATGCGAGAAAAGATGGCTCGCGTTTTCCTTGTGTCCGCCTTCGTTGTTGTGTGTCGCGACCCAGCCGCGATCATTCAGGCGTTTGCTGGTCTGATCTATCTGTGATTGCTTTCTGCTAAAGAAGTTTTTCATGGTCTTAATCTCCATGAGCGTAGTATAGAAAAAGCCGAGGTGGGAGTCAATGGTACGAAAGTACTACACCGTTTTTCTGTTCCGAGGGAAACGGTCAAACCCGAGCGACGCCGTTTTAAGCGGCTGCCGCCATCGCCATCGCTTTAGGAGCGTTGACTATTTGTTCTGCATCTGATTAACGTGGATTGCAGAGCCACGACACGTCCGCACAACCATTTACCCAATTGTCGAAACCAGTTCGTCCCCATCATCGCTGCACTTCGATGCCAATATATTACTTCCAGTGCAGCGGTGGTGGAGACGGGGAGAATCGAACTCCCGTCCAGTTGGGAACTATTGTGTTTCTTCCGTGCGACTAATCTTGGTGCGTGCTTCTCTTATATCACGCAAAGTCGCAAATGCGACCCGCAGAATACTCTCGCGTACGCGTATCGCATGATTCTCGATGGTCTGCTCCAGCACTTTGATCGCACCCGCACTCGGCACGGTGCGGCACTGTTTCATCTGGTCGAGCATTTCCAATTCGTAAATCAAACGTTCCATCCCTTTGAAATTCATGATAGCTCCTGAACATCTCGCAACGTCCAACCGACGCCACGGGGCAAAGCCTCCAATACAGCCTCACGGTTCGGAGCCTCGGTGTACACGTGCTCGGTTCCCTCGCTGACGGTGTAGCCTGCAGCACGCAGCCGATTCGCAGCGTATTGTGTGCGAATCTCCTTTTCTCGAACAAGAAAAAAGGACGCGACGCTCTGAACGACGGTCGGTCCTGTGTAAACTTTGTACTTGTGCATGGCTCCTCCAGTTGAGAGCCAAGGGAGCGGGACAGAACCAGATTGCAGCCTTTTAGTGCTCCTAGAAAGCACTCAGGGTTTGCGACCCGTCTTAACTCTGTCCCCGTCTCTTGACTCTGAAAACATTCTACCTGAACCTCGAAAAGAAGTCAATGGTACTTTAGTCCCCTTTCGGAAAGCCTCTATGCCTATCGCACTGCCCAGACATCGTCGACCCGCAGTCATCGCACGTCGCAGAAGTCCCATCGATTACGCGGTTGGTCGGGAATTCCACAAGACGATGCGGATGGTGACGCGGGCAGTAGCTGCCGTCGCCCGTACGCCACAGGCATTTCGGGCAGTACAGTTCTGGATGCAGTTCCTTGTGTTCGCGAACAGACTTTGCAACTGAATTATGACTGCTCATACAGCACCTCCAGTTCCTGTTGCGCCTTGACGCCGATTTCGAACACGGTGTTGCGGGCGATCCATTTGTTTCCACCTGTCAGCAGATAGACCTGTGAAAGCGCGGCTCTCGCGGCGAGCGTCCCAAAATGCGCGTTCAGAATCTCTTTCGCCTCCCGGTACGTGATGCGGTTACTCATTGGAAGCCTCGTTAAATTCTTGGTTGTCCAGTTCCTCGTTGAGCGAGCCGACGTACGACGGCGAAGCGTTCTGCACTATATTCTCGTGGAGTTTGTCGCCCCAGCGGGCACGACTGGCGTCCTGCAAGTGCATCAGGGAATGCTCTTTCTCGGTCATTAGAACTAAATTTTCAGGGCTATCGTCGGCTCGGTTGTAGTTTTTGTGATGGGCTATTTCGTCGTCCGCCAGCGGTCGTCCTATTTTCTCTGCCAGCACAAGGTCTGCACGTTTCACATAACCCACGTTGCCTTTCTTGAATGCCCGAGGGTGCTCAGGCATCAAAAGGTACGTATATCCGTGACTGTGCAGGACCCCGCCATTCCAGTTTGGATTTCCTGCACCTCGCACCGCGTCATAACTTTCCGACGTTCGTGTCGTGGCTATCAGGATGTTGCGGCAAACGACCCCGCAAGTTGTCCTGTCTACGGGACGGCGAAGTCTTTCCCGCAGAAACTCTTTCTTGCAGACCACGCAGACGCCCGTCTTCATTTTACACCTGCGATGACACCGTTGGACATTGTGACTTCCGCGAACCACTTTCGTTGCGTTGGGCTAGGACCGACGACGCAGAACTTGCCATTCTCGCGATACTCGGGACCGAACACGCTGGTTTCTTCGTAACGCAGCGGCTGCCCGACGTGTGCTTTGAGTTCCTTTTTGGTCTTGTAGCTGGCTCCCATCATTGTCGTTTCTCCTCTGTACTGTACCCAGTCTATGCGACTGGGGGCGTTGAGTCAATGGTACGAAAGTACTTTAATACAGTGCGAGTGCCGCCTGTGCCTCAGCATCGGTCAGGATGATGTCGGAGCCCAGATCGAGGTAAGCGTGCTTTCCGGTGCTCGGCTGCCAGCAATACAGCAGGCGCTTGCCAGTGCGCGTGTGGAAAGGGGTTTCGGTGCCGTTGGATGCCGGGAACCAGTCGCCTTCGGACCTGCCCTGTGGCTGATACGGTGAGAGTGTCATTAGCGCACCATCCTCTTCGAGATTTTCAATGCGAGTGCGTTGTACTTGATTATGAAAGGGTTAGACTTCGAGAACACGACGAAGGATGACGCGGCGTCGATCCCGTCGTACGCGGCGGCTTCGATCCAGAGTTTCGAGAGTTTCGATCTGAGTTCGCTGGTGTGCTTCATCTCTGTTCTCCTTCTTACTGTACCCATATTACGGAATGCGGGCGTCGGACGCAATAGTACGAAGGTACTGATTTGTGAGCCTGAAAATAGTGCTTGACAGATTCTGAAATCGGGAGTAGGATTCGTCAGGTCGTTAACTCCACCCATTGGCGGAACGCGGGATGGAGTTGGTGCTTCTAAACACCAGCGGTACCGCCAATCCGCGCGACCAACGATTCGAGCGAAGGCGCTCAACCAGTGGGAGAGGAAATGCCGCAATCGTCCGAGCGGCTGGGAGAAATCCCATCGTCTAAGCACAGGCTATAGGACACCTCAAGCCCTAAAGTAGAGCGGAAACTTGGGTGCAAATCCCAACGTAGAGTCGTCTAGGCACCATCAGACTAGGACGCCGCTCGTAAATTCAGGAGACCGGAATGAAAACGAAATGCATCGTGCGTTTTTCGACTTCGGACGGCTCGCGGAACATTTTTATTGAGCTAACGGGCTCCACCACGCCTGCCCAGACGGTTGAGAAGATTAAGTTTGACGGCGGACTGTGGAATGACGGCTCATTTTTCCCGTACCACGCCATGGTGGATTTTGAGATAAGGAAACCAGAATGAAGTTCTCCATCACGTTCAACAACAAAGATTGCAGCGGCGAGCCGTGGACAGAGACGTTCGACGAACCCTACGTTAAAGGCATCGACGATGCCAACGACTTTGCCGAAGGCTACGCGGCGCTCGACCCTCAATTTCGAGTGTTGACGGTGACGATGCACGCACCAGTGATTCGACTTCGAGATGTAATCGGCTCACCTTGGGAAAGTTAGCAAAACGATCTGCATCCCTTCTAGCCTATCGAACGAAAAGGAAACAACGATGACTTCAGGCGATTGGTTGGTATTGGCGATAGTCACAGCGTGCGCGCTGATTGTGTCCCGCGTGCTCGACATCATTCTGACCGACAAAGAACAGTCGGAGAACAAGGGCGAGCGGAGACAGTGATAGAACGCACGGAAGAAATAATCCTTGCCGAACAGCGCGGATATCGCGCGTCGCGCGTGGCGCATGCTTGTGGCAAATTGCATGTTAGCCGCAGACTTTCGGCAATCGCGAAGATACAAATGGACGAACGCCGAACTGGCTCAACTCTGTGGCGCATCTGAATCCAGCGTCGCTGTGGGTGCGAGCGAGAAGAGAAACGAAGATGAGTAGCCAGCACATGCTCTTAGGGATGCCCCGACAGCATCAATCGTATGATATGTACGCGCGCCTGCAGCCACGCACGTACGTCGTCGGCATCGTAGGATCGGAAGCCGCGAAGTTTACAGCCGTGACTGAATTTGAAGCGAAGAAAATCATACGTTCGATACTCATGCGCCCTGAAGTCACGGGAGTTTCGAGCGGCGCTTGCCATCTCGGAGGCATCGACATCTGGGCAGAAGAAATCGGGCGCGAGTTAGGTTTGAAGTTGCACATTTTTCCTTCGACGAAACATCAGTGGGAGCCGAACGGATACATGGAGCGCAACCTGAAAATTGTGGAAGCCAGCAACGAGGTTCATTGTATCACAGTCAAGGTACTTCCCGACAAGTACCGAGGTATGCGGTGGGAAGCGTGCTATCATTGTCGTGAACGCATCGCAGACCACGTCAAGAGCGGCGGATGTTGGACGGCATGGCAGGCATATAAGCGCGGAAAGGCAGCACAATGGCACATCCTATAAACCGTACGTTGGAGTCATTTATGAATCCACCGCTGACAGCAGCAGAGCAGAATGAAATCGGGCGCTACGTCAATCTCGTTGACCCCGAGCACAAACGCATTTTCGTTGACGTGGGCGAAGACGGCTGGACGATTATGGTGGACGGTCTGGGCGTCATTCATCCGAGAACTTTCCTTGACATCATTCGCGAGACCCCGGCAGGCGAGGATACCCTGAAGGGAACGACGCTCACAGAGAATCAGATCGACAGGCTTGAATGATCGGCGTAATCGGACTGGGTGTGACGCTGGCAATCGTGGCAGGATTCTTCGCGTACATCGGTCGAGGAAAATACATGACTGTCGACGACATCCGAAAGGCACAGAAGCAGTTGGCCGCAGCACCGCAGAACCTCGACCAGTTTACAGTCACCATCATCGAGATGTGGTATCCGACCAAAGTTGTGCGGCGCTGCATCGACGAGAGCGGAAAGGTACTGTGGACGCAGACAGAACCGCGTCTCGACCGACTAGTTTGAAGACTTTTCAATCGTAATTAGGGAGCACAACGTGGGCGAGCAAGTGGGAAAGTATTACGTCACATACGAGACCGATTTGATGCGCGCGTTAATGAACTTGACGCCCGTCGATTTGTGCGATCTGAGAGCGCTGCCGCGCGGACCATATCACAGCAACTGGCGCACGCTGCACGTCGACGGGTTCGAGGGCGGAAAGACCATCCAGTTTTATTATCCTGTGCATTACGAATTCAAGATGGGAGTCGTACCACCGAGGGCACAACGACAGACAACACAATTTCAATTTTCATTCGCAGAGACGGCAAGATAATCCTGCGTCAGAACGAGCAGGAGGTTGTTCTGAGCGCCGCGCAGGTTCTGGCGACGACGGAAACGTTTATCGCGTTGATAGACAAAGCGATGCGCGAACCTGCGGACGATACTGAAGTTCGATCAATCGATCCAAATTCGTCAAGCGTGAACTGATGCCAATGATTAAAGTCATCACAGACGGCAACCTATTCATTCTGCGCGGCGACGACGGGATGATGTACGGCTCGTACCCAACGCGCAAACTCGCCGACGAACGGTGCGCAGATTGGAATTTCTACTACCACGATATTGTGACGCTGGCGAAGAAAACAAAATCATGATCCCAGTTCTCCCATTTTCGAAGCGTACGTGTGCGAGTGTTACGACATTCGCCTGCATGTTTGCATGTCGCAACGCCCAGCATCTCACAAAGGTTCCGACCACACTCGCTGCACTCAACATCGAACACGCGCAACTCTTTCACGCGTACCGCAAGCTATTGCATCAGGACACAGCGAACCAAGCGGTCACGCTCGACGCCGCAATTCTACTCGCAGCCGCAGCAATCAACGCACTGCATGCGACCGTGATGGCGATGACGCAACCTATGGTGCCGTTCGTTCCTGTTCACCCGTGGGATACGGCGCGCGGGAAGATTCCCCCGCCATCCGAGAATGTGTTAGCAATTGAATCGATTCAGATCATAGTCAGCAACGCGGTTGCAATGATGACAGCCGTGATAAAGGCGGAATGATGAAAGTCAAGCACGGAGCAGCATTCTACGAAGCACAGAAGATTAAGCGGTTCATTTTCGACGAGAAAACGTCCACGAACTGGGTGATACTCGAAGACAACACGCAAGTGTTGCGACCGCTGACGCACGGGTATGTCCCCGAGATTGGGGATTATCGCATTGTGAACGACAAAGGCGAAGCGTTCATCGTGGGACAGCGCATGCTTGCGTACACGTACGACATAGTGTCCGAGCCGCGCACCGTGGCAACGGATAAGCCGACTACATCGACGGCGCTGATGGTGATCCCGAAAGAGCCCAAGTCACAATCGATGGAGGCTCGAATCGTCGTGCAATCGATGCGTCGAAAAGACCTTTAAGTTATAGACTTTTCTTACTTATATAGGGAGCGACCGCATGAGCGAACCACTAATTCAACTCAGATTCACAGAGGACAAAGTTGTCATCTACCAGAGTTTGAGCAATGTTGTGCTGCCGATGCAAGAAGCGGTCAGCCTAGCACGCCAAGTCCTCGCACACGATTATCGCATGAGGCACATGCCCGCAATCTGCATCTTGGAAGACTACGACGCCTACGACAAACTGATATCACGGCTCACGCCGTATGACTGGGCGAGCACTTCACGCGATCACTTCTACCTCGGGTACGGGACAACGACTGTGCTCTTGATTACAGGCGAACGACTTCTTTGGTCTTCATTAGAGTATTTCCTTTGCCTTGGCTATGGCGCGCACGACATCAGGGTAGATGATTGAAACGCCTACGAACGAACCGCTGTCGACATCCTGCAGGGTAACAGAGAAGCCAGAGGATATCTCAGCGACGTAAGACTTGACGCCGTCTGCTGTGTTCTCAAAGGTTGCGATGATCTTGGTTTCCATGTCCAGAGTATAGCGG
>Ga0075522_10000827_pt1 | contig 22926 bp, 26 predicted proteins | sample NGEPerA_FD_74796 | JGI IMG/M metagenome (GOLD analysis project Ga0075522, IMG submission 74796) | Arctic peat soil microbial communities from the Barrow Environmental Observatory site, Barrow, Alaska, USA - NGEE PermafrostL2-A | ecosystem: Environmental > Terrestrial > Soil > Wetlands > Peat ...
GAAATCGCGCCTGGGCACGCCCTTGGTCGCGGCCAGCACGATGCCCACGATCAGACCGGCTTCGATCACTTCGCGGAAAACGATGAGCAGCGCCGACAGCATTATTTGGCCACCACCACGCCTTGCGCGGTCGAAGAATGATATTCGCCCATGAACGGATAGCGGCCCGGCGCCAGCGCCCGGATGCGGACATTGCCGCTGGAATTGCCGGCCACGATTTTTTCCACCTGAAGCGCGGTCGAGTCGAATTCCTCCGCGGTGGCGTCCTTGTTGGTGAGGGCGATCACGGCGGGGTTGTTCGCTTTCACATGAATCTCGGCGGGCGAGAATTTATGATTCTGCAAGGTCACCGCGATGGGCTCATCGGCGAAGGCCGGCGCCGCGATCAGAACGGGAAGAATGAAAAGAAGCGCGCGTCTCATTTATTCTTGCTCGGATAAGCGAAGGTCCAGCTTGCGGTGATGGGCTTCCACCAATCGGGCACGCCAGATGCCTTGTCGGTATGGCGAATGAAGCCGTGAGTGGCGGGCGGCCAGATCGTGTAGGTGAGATGATAGGTGCCCGGCCCCGCCATGTCGGTGTTGTTGGCGTAATGCGGACCATCCTTCGCGGTCATGGGAAACAGGAGGCCGGTCTTCTTGAAGACCTTGTCGCCGTCCTTGGTCAGCTCATAATGGATGTCCAGATAGGGAATCCAGGAATCCTCGGCGAACCCGTGAGTCTCGTCCTTGGTGGCGTGGACATCGGCTTCCAGATGCACGCTGTCTTTGCCCATGCCCGCGCCCTGGGGCATGCGATCCATCTCCACGCCGGTGAGGTAGTTGGGAACGATCTGCATCCCCGCCTTCACCACCGGCTCGCCGATATAGAATTCCTGCACCGCCAAAGCCGGGACGGTGAGAAGCGCGAGAAGGGGAAGAATCAGAAGAGATCTGGACATGGCTGCGGTGGATAAGTTTCCAGCCGTTTATAACTGCAACTCATTCTCATGTACAGACGGAAAGCCTGCATTGACGAAAAGTAAGGCGCAATCAGACTGGAAAAGGTCAGTCGGGACGAAGAGCCCGAAGCAGGAAGCGGGTGAGATTGTCGGCCAGCATCTTGCGGCATTGCCGGGTCCGGGCGCTTTCCAGCGCCGCCTGGTGGAGCGCACCCGCCACCGCCTGTCCGATGATACCCGCGTGGAATGAAGTGCAAGCCCTGCCCTGGACCGCGGCGCGGCGGATGATTTCGCTCCATTCTTCACCCCAGCGCGCGGTGAGCGGCACATCCGGTCCGCCGCCGGCGTCGATCACCGCGGCGTCGGTCATGGCGGTGCGCAGCACGCCCGGATGGCTGTCGGAATATCCATAGATGGCTTCGAGCGTGGCCGCGATCGCCTGCTCCAGGCTCTGGCCCGGGCAGCGGGCGCCGCGGACATGGACATCCATCTCTTCCCGCGCCTCCTCGACGAAGGCGAGGAAACAGGCGCGCTTGTCGGGATAGTGAAGATAGAAAGTGCCGTGTCCCAGCCCCGCTTCGCGGGCGATGTCCTGGGGACGGGTCGCGTCATAGCCGCGCTCGACAAAAAGCTTGCGCGCGGCGCTTTTGATCTTGGAGAGGCTTTCAGGCTTGCGCCGTGTGCGGCGGGAGACCGTGTTGCTGGAATTCGCCGTCGCGTCCGTCATCGCGGGGGACTTTCGGGATGAGAAGTGCCCTCGTCAACCGAGAGAGCGGCGCTGCTCCCTTTGGTCGCATGGGATCGGCGGGCCCCAGCGGCCTGACCGAAAGGCGACCAGTGGAAACTCGGCGGAAACCCCGGCGATTTTCGAATTAAACTGCAGGCGGAGTTTCACAAAATGGCGGGAAATCAAAGGCCAATCCTCTCCCCGGCGTGAGGCTTAAGAGCCTGTTAACGCTCAAATGTTAATGAATCCGTGTATTCCCTAATCAGGGAATGATGCATTGAGGGCTTTGTGGGGCTTACCGCGCACGACATGAGCGATATGGGCAGACTTGCCCAACTCGCGATGAATCCGAAGGACCGGGCCAGCCGCGAAGAGATCTATCTCGCGGTGGCGTCTCTCTATCGCATTCAGGGCGCGGAACTCAACAGCCGCGAACGCGACCTCACGCGCGAGATTCTGCGCCGCCTCACCCGCGACGTGGAAATGGCGGTGCGCATCGCGCTGGCCGAAAGGCTGGCCGACGACATCACCGCGCCGCACGATCTCATTCTGCTGCTGGTGGATGATGCGATCGAAGTCGCGCGTCCGCTCATCCTGCGCAGCCACCTTCTTTCCGAACGCGATATGCAGAATGTGATCGCCAAGGGCGCGGTGGGTCATCAGGAAGCCGTGGCCGGACGCTCGCATATCGGCATCCCGGTCACCGACGCGCTGGCGCAGTGCAAATCCGAGTCCGTCCTGGTCGCTTTGATGCGCAACGCCACGGCGAAAATCTCCGATGCCGCCTATCAGGCGCTGGTCGAGCGTTCGCGCGCCCTGACCGGGCTTCAGGAGCCGCTTTTGAAGCGCGCCGACCTGCCGGTCGAACTCGCGCATCGTATGAGCGCCTGGGTCTCCGACGCGCTCAAAGCCTACATCCTGGCGAATTACAAAATTGCTCCGGCGCGGGTCGAGACCTCCCTGGTGGAAGCGGCCGAGGCATTGCATCGCCCGCCGGGAGCCCTCACCGATCCGCCCGCCGACAGCCAGCAGAAGCTGATCGAGAAATTGGCGGTCTCGGGCCAGCTCAAGGCCGGCTTCCTGATGCGTGTATTGAGCCAGGGCCAGATCGATCTGTTCGAGCTTGCGTTCGCGCGCCTCCTGGAAGTGGATCTCTCCCGCTTCCGCCAGATGTTCTATGACGGCGGCGTAAGGATGGTGGCGTTGTCCTGCCGCGCCGGCGGAATCGACAAGGCCGCGTTCCCCACCGTATTCAATCTTTCGCGCCAGGCGCGCCATCGGCCGGAAAGTCTGGGCCGCCCCCAAATCAACGAAGCCGAAGAGGTTTTTGCCGGCTTCACGCGCCCCTCGGCGCTGGCGGAGTTGCAAAGCCTGGCCGCCCACTAGTCCGGCCACTCGCTCAAGCTCGCGGCGCTCGTCACTCGAATTCGTCCACTGGACGAATTCATTCGCCTTGGCGAGCCATTCCTCACTCGTCAAAACATGCTATCCTGCTCGCATGCAGGACAGTTTTGGCCGCCATATCAGCTATTTGCGTGTCTCGGTGACAGACCGCTGCGATTTTCGCTGCGTCTATTGCATGAGCGAGCATATGAGCTTTCTGCCCAAGAAGGAGATGCTCTCACTCACGGAATTGGAGCGGCTCGCGAACATCTTCGTGGACAAGGGTGTGGAGCGGCTGCGCATCACCGGCGGCGAGCCGCTGGTGCGCAAGAATGTGATGAGCCTTTTGGAGCGGCTGGGCGGCCGGATCGGCAAGGGGCTCAAGGAACTCACTCTCACCACCAATGGCAGCCAGCTCGCGAATTACGCGCAAGGCCTTTATGACGCAGGCGTCCGCCGGGTGAATGTCTCACTCGACACTCGCGACCCCGATTTGTTCCGCCGCGTCACGCGCTGGGGCGAACTCGACAAGGTGATGGCAGGGATCGAGCGCGCCGCGAAAGCGGGCCTCAAGCTCAAGATCAACACCGTGGCGCTGAAAGACCTCAACGAGGAGGAAATTCCCGCGTTGATGGGCTGGGCGCACGCGCAAGGATTCGACTTCACCCTGATCGAGACCATGCCTTTGGGCGAGGTCGAAGAGGATCGCGCCGACCGCTATCTGCCTTTGTCGCTGGTGCGCGCGCGGCTGGAACGCGATTATACGCTGACGCCCTCGACCCATCGCACCGGTGGTCCGGCGCGCTATTTCGAAGTGGCGGAAACCGGCGGCAGGCTGGGGCTGATCACGCCCCTCACCCACAATTTCTGCGAAAGCTGCAACCGCGTCCGCCTCACCTGCACCGGCATGCTCTATATGTGCCTGGGCCAAGACGACAGCGCCGATCTGCGCGAAATTCTGCGGGCGTCGCAGTCGGATGCGCCAGTCTATGCCGCGATCGACGCAGCAATGGAGCGCAAGCCCCGCGGCCATGATTTTGTGATCGACCGCAGAGGCGGCACGCCGCATCTGATGCGTCCCATGTCGCTCACCGGGGGCTGAGAGACGCCTTGTCCGACCCTGCTCTCCACTTCACTGCGGCGCCTGATGCCGCCGAGGCGCTGGAAGCGATGCGCAAACGTCACCGTGACGCGGGCGCGGCGGATGCCGACATCATCGTGGCGCTGGGCGGCGACGGCTTTATGCTCCAGACGCTCCATGCGTTCCTGGGCACCGGAAAACCCATTTACGGGATGAATCTGGGTTCGGTGGGTTTCCTCATGAACGAGTATCGTCCGGACAAGCTGGTCGAACGGCTCAGCGCGGCCGAACGAGCCGTCATCCATCCCTTGCGCATGAAGGCTGAGACCGCCCGCGGCACCACCGAGGCGCTGGCCTTCAATGAAGTTTCGCTCCTGCGCCAAGCCCGGCAAGCCGCCAAGATTTGCATCCAGGTAGACGAGCGGGTGCGGATCGCGGAATTGATCTGTGATGGCGTGCTGGTCTCGACCCCTGCCGGATCGACCGCCTACAATCTTTCCGCCCATGGGCCCATCCTGCCGATCGACGCCGCACTTCTGGCGCTCACCCCGATCAGTGCCTTCCGCCCCCGCCGCTGGCATGGCGCCCTCCTGTCCCACCGCGCGCGCGTGCGTTTCGAAGTGCGCGAAAGCGCCAAGCGGCCGGTGAGCGCTGTGGCCGACGATTTCGAGGTCCGCGATGTGAGCGTGGTGGATGTGGCGGAGGACCGCTCCATCGCCATGACCATGCTCTACGACGCGGGTCATAATTTGGACGAGCGGATACTCACGGAACAATTCTCGGATTAACAAATCCTGAAGTCCGCGCCGACCCAACCAAACTTCGCCAGTTTTTAGAGCGTCTTGGTCGTAGCTCCCCCTCGGGCCAGTGGAGACCGGTGGGGGAAACCAAGATTTAACGCCCATTAAGTACGGTTCGTCGCTGCCGAAAAGGACAAGTGGCGGGCGTGACTGGCTATCGCTTCGACAAGCTGAAGATTCTCGTGGTGGACGACAATGTCCACATGCGCAAACTCGTCCTCACGATACTTCAGGCTTTCGGCGCGATGCAGCTGTTCGAGGCCGAGAGCGGCGAGCGCGCCTGGTCCATCCTTTGCCGGCAGAATCCCGACGTAGTGCTGCTGGATTGGGTGATGGAAGGCATGTCGGGCATCGAATTCGCCCGCAAGCTCCGCGCCGATACCCAGGCGCCCAATCCTTTCGTGCCGTTGATCATGCTCACCGGCTATACCCAGACCACGCGGGTGCGCGAAGCACGCGACGCCGGCATCAACGAGTTCATCGCCAAACCGGTTTCGGTCAAGACCTTGATGAGCCGGCTCACCGCGGTGATCGAAAGTCCGCGCCCCTATGTGCGCACCAAGCTTTATTTCGGCCCCTGCCGCAGGCGGCGCAATGCTCCTGAATATGATGGACCCGAGCGCCGCGCCGGCGGCGCCTCGGCACAAGCAGCGGAGTAACCTTATGGCAGAGGAACAGGACGAGATCGAGATTTTCATGCCGCCCAATGTGCTCAAGGCCAAGGTCGGCAATTTCACGGGCGTCGACATGTCCGCGATCAAGCGCGCCGAGACGGCGATGGATTCGCTCAAGGGCAATTTCGCCGAATGGGCCCAGGACGATGTCCGCCGCTTGACCGAGGCGCGCGAGGCCTATGCCAAGACGCCCGATGCCCCGTCGCGGGCCGCGTTGGCACGCGCCGCCCATGACATGAAGGGTCAGGCCGCAACCTTCGATTTCCCATTGATCGCGCGAGTGGCTGGCTCGCTGGCCAATCTGATCAACGATCTGCCGGAGGGAAAAGAACTTCCGTTGACCTTGGTGGACGCGCATGTGAATGCGGTACAAGTGATTCACAAGCAGAAGATCAACGACACGTCCAATTCTGTGGCCGTCACCTTGGCCAAGGAATTGGAAGCGCGCGTGGCGGAAATCCTGGATTAGCTCTCGCCTTCGCGCGCGCCGGACAACAAATCGAGCAGCCCAGACCCCATGGAAAGCGGCGAAGCGCCCACTTTGCCGTCCGAGAAGAAACTTCCCGGCTGCCAGTTGATCACGCCGGCCAGCAGCGTTTCGAGATTGGAGTCTACGGCAGTGCTGGCCACCGTCGTGGCTTTCGCGGTGCTCGTTGCCGGCGCGGCCGGACTGTTGGCCACAGGCGCCTGGCCGCCCGGCTCGCGCATCGCCCAGTCATAGACTTCGCGCAGGCTTTTGGCGCTGCCATCGGCATGGAAGAAAACGTCGCGATTGGCGCTGGCAGCGTCGGGGAAAAGCTGTGCGGCGCTGGCATTGGGGGTGGCAACGGTGCCGCGGATCAGCTTGCAAGCGCCGTCCGCGCCCAGAAAATGCGCGGCATACAATTCGCCGCCACAGACTTGGCGGCCCAGATTGGCTTCCATGGTGCCCTGGGCTGAGCGGGTATATTCGCCGGCCATCAACGCCGAGATCTGCGGGTCCTTCTTAAGCGACAGGATCTTGCCGCGGTCGGAATCATTGTCGGCATGGTAACGGCCGTCGGCCGTCACATTGATCGCCTGCGCCATCGAACCCAGGCCGTATTTGGCGCCATGATTTTTCATCAGCCCCAACCAAGTCTGGTCCACGAACTGGAACAGGCCGCCGGCCGATGACGTCGTGGATTGGGCGTTGGTCTTGAGGCTGGATTCCCGCATCGCCGTGCCCAGCAGATAGCTGAAGTCCGAGCCGGTTTCGGCGGCGGCATTCTTGAGCGCAGCAACGACGGCTTTGGTATCGCCGGGGGCGGTAATCTCCATGAGCGGAAGATTACCTCTTATGGTTAACCGGCCCTTACCAACTCCAAGATCCGCGCCAGTGCATCGCTCGCATAGGGCATAGCGGTGGAACCATGGCCCCAGACGGGCCCAGGCCAGGCAGGATCGCCCTGATGGCGACCCACCACATGGACATGCAGCTGCGGCACAAGGTTGCCCAGAGCGCCGATATTGAGCTTGGTGACACCAGGAAAATTTTGGACCAGCCGCCCGGCGCGGGCGATCTCGTCCATCAACTGGGTGCGGTCCGAGGTTTCCAGAGTGGTAACTTCTGTCACCCCGTCCCGGCGCGGCACCAGCACCAGCCAGGGATAGCGCGCGTCATTCATCACCAGCACCCGGCAGAGCGGCCAGTCGGCGGCGAAATGCGTCTCGGCTGTCAGGCGGGGATGGAGGGCAAATGTCATGCGAACCGCCTGGGATCGAAAGCGGCAATACCCTCTCCGCCCAGAATCTGGCGGCACATGGTTTCGGCGACAGCCGGGGCGAACAGGATGCCGTTGCGGTACTGGCCGCCGGCAAGCCAGAGCCCGTCCAAGGACGTTGGGCCAAGCAGCGGCAACCCATCCGGCCCTTTGGGACGCAAGCCCGCCCATTGATCGGCGATGGTCCAATTTTTGAGCGAGGGCATCAGTTTCGCCCCCGCGGCGAAAAGAAAGTCGCGCGCCTCGTCGGTGAGCGCGGTATCGAACCCCACCTCTTGCGCCGTGGCGCCCACCGCCAGCCCCTCTTTGCGCGGCGCGGCATAAACCCCGTTGCCCCAGATCACACAGCGGGGAAGCGTGACACCGGGTGGCGGCGTCAGCAGGATCATCTCTCCCTTCACCGGGACGATGGGGGCAAGCTTTTCTTCCAGCAGCCCGCTCCATGCTCCTGCCGCCAGCACGAAGGCGTCGGCGTGATAGAGGCCGAAGGGCGTATGCGCGACGGCGGCGCGGTTCTCCCTTCGCTCGATCCGCACCACCGCCTCATTGGTCTTGAGCGTGCCGCCCGCTTTCTGAAGCGCGATGGCCATGGCCACGCCCAGGGCGCGGTTGTTCACCCGCGCCTCGCCGGGCGACCACAATCCGCCCGCCACGTCCCCCGTCACCAAGGGCGCGATTTCGCGCACCCTCCCCGCGTCAACCAGTTCCAAACCAGGGCGCGATCCGATCTGGCGGGCCAGCCGATCCAGCATCTGGACATCCCCCGCCAGCAGCAGCGCGCCGCTCGCTTCGTAGCTGATGGAACGGCCGCTATCAGCCTCAATTTCTTTGGCAAAAGCTGGCCACAAGTCATTGGAATGGCGAGAAAACGCGATCTCGTCGGACCCTGAATTGAGAAGCTCCGATGTCACCGCCAACATGCCGGCCGAAGCCCAGGTGGCGCCCTGTCCCGGCTGGGCGCGCTCCAGGATCGTGACCTCCTGGCCCGCCTGAGCCAGGCGCCAGCCGATGGCCAGCCCCGCAATCCCGGCTCCGATAACGACAATTTTCATAAGGGCCTCAAGTAGCGAAGCGATAGGCCATAAAGAAAGAGCCCTATAGCTCGAAAAAGCGGGAGCTAATACCCATTATAGAAGCTGCACGCCCATGTGCGTGGGGATCAGGAGACAGAGATGGAAAAGGCATTGTTCGGCGCGGGCTGCTTCTGGGGCGTGGAAGATTTCTTCCTGCAGGTACCCGGCGTGACCGAGGCGGTGAGCGGCTATGCCGGCGGCGGCGCCCCGAACCCCACCTACAAACAGGTCTGCGCCGGCGACACCAATCATGCCGAAGTGGTGGAAGTGACCTTCGACCCTGCCAAAGTGTCCTATGGGGCGCTGGTGGATCTTTTCTTCAAGATGCACAACCCCACCCAGCTCAACCGCCAGGGCCCGGATTTCGGCACCCAGTACCGCTCGGTGATTTTCACCCACGGTCCGGAGCAGGAGCGCGTCGCCCGCGAACGGCTTGAGGCGGTCAAGGCTTCGGGCCGCTACAAGACCCCGATCGTCACCCAGATCGAAGCCGCCCCTGCCTTCTGGCGCGCCGAGGATTACCACCAGCGCTATTTCCAGAAGCATGGCGGCCATTGCCATGTGAGCTTCGCCGAGCTTCAAAAAGTGGAAGCGGTTAAATAGCCGCCGTCCTCTCGCGCTCGATCCGTTCCTCGTTCAGCCGCATGGTCACCAGCACCACGATCATGGCGGCGAAGCTGGTGAGCGTGCCCGGCAGCCAGATGATCAGCCCGCCATAATGCTGGTCGTTGAGCGCGGTCATGTCCAATACCCGGCCGCAGATATTATAGACCGGGTAAAAGTCGGTCATGGACAACGAGAGGATCGCGCCCAGCACCATCTGCGGCAGCTCGATCAACAGGATCATCAGCGCCCGTATCAGGTGCGACAGCCGGGCCGGCGGCTTGGAACGGCTGTCCAGCACCAGCGACCAGAACATCACGCCATTGATCGCCATGGTCCAATTCATCAGCTCATAGAGATTCTCATCCAGCATCACGCGGGTATGGATGACGGGAATCAGCCAGAAATAGAGCAGCCCCACGAACAGTGCCGGGGCGATAGCGGGATGCTGCAGCACATCGAGGGTTGCCTGCACGGGGCGCGACGTCACCAGCGGCTTGAGGAATTCCGGCATCCCGGCGAACAGCACCGGCCCACTCATGCCCAGCGCGATCAGGAAAGCGCCCGCATGGTGCAGCACGAAATGCGCCCAGCGATGCACGAAGAACATGTGCTGGGCGTAATAGTCCACCCGTGTCTGCAGCACGACATAGAAGGACAGCACGCCCACTACGAAACAGAGCTTGCGTCCGAGGGCAGGTTGCCGGTCCCTGGGCAGAACCTGAAGCCCGCGCCAGAACCAGGCCAGGGTGAGGAACGTCGCCAGGAATTCCACCCAATGGAATTGCCAGGGCAGGAAGATGGGCAGGTGCGCGGGGATGGCGTAGGTGATGGTGGAGATCACCGCACCGGTCACCAGCAGCGCGCCATACCAGACCCAAGGCGAAATCCGCGTCATGGCGTGACTTTACGCGCGCTGCGGACCACGGCCAAAGCGTGATAAGGACGCGGCCATGCGATATGCGGCGCTTCTTTTGGCTCTGATGCTCGCGGCCTGCAGCCGTGGCTCCTTCCACGTGACCGATATTTCAGGGGCGATGCCGCGACTGGATTTCCACCTCACCCGCGTCAGCGACGGGCATGCCGTGACTGGCCAGGGCTATCGCGGCCAAGTGGTGATCCTATATTTCGGCTACACCAATTGTCCCGACATCTGTCCCGCGACTTTGGCCAATATGGCGGGTGTGCTGAGCAAGGTGAACAGCAAGAATGTGCGGCTTCTGTTTGTGACGGTGGACCCCAATCGCGACACGCCCGACGTACTCAACCGTTATGTTCACGCCTTCTCAGCGCAATTCGATGGCTTGCGCGACAGCGACAACGAACTGGCGGATGTGGCGCGGCGCTATCGCGTGGCCTATTCGGTGGACCCGAAGCCGCCTTACACCGTAATGCATTCCAATGCGGTGTTCTTCTTTGATCCTAGCGGCCGCATCCGGCTGGTCACCACCGACACCACCGATACCGACGCCATCGCCGAAGACGTCCGGCACCTTTTAGATATGTAGCGCCTTCTTATCGGCGTCCAGCACCGCTTCGTGCAACATTTCCGACAATGTCGGATGCGGGAAGATGGTGTGCGCCAATTCCTGGTCGGTGAGTTCGCCGGTCTTGGCGATCACATAGCCCTGGATCAGCTCGGTGACTTCCGTGCCCACCATATGCGCGCCCAACAACTCGCCGGTCTCGGCGTCGAATACGGTCTTGACCAGGCCCTCGGCCTCACCCAGGGCGATGGCCTTGCCGTTGCCGATGAAGGGGAAGCGGCCAATCTTGATCTTCTTGCCGGTCTCTTTCGCCTTGGCTTCCGTCAAGCCCACGCTCGCCACTTGCGGCCAGCAATAGGTACAGCCCGGCACGTTCGAAACATTGAGCGGGTGCACGCCTTTCACGCCGGCAATCTTCTCAGCCACGATCACGCCTTCATGCATCGCCTTGTGCGCCAGCCAGGGCCCGCCCACCAAATCGCCGATCGCCCACACGCCATCGACGCCGGTCTCGCCATATTTGCCGGCCACGACATGGGTGCGGTCCACTTTGATGCCGGCCTGCTCCAGCCCGATATTTTCGACATTGCCGACAATGCCCATCGCCAGGATCACGCGGTCCACGGTGACGGTTTCGGTCTTGCCGTCCTTCGCCTTCAAGGTGGCGGTGACGTTGTCGGCGCCTCTCTTGAGCTCGGTGACGGTGGTGCCGACCTTGAGCTTCATGCCTTGCTTGGCAAACGCCTTGGCGGCGAAGGCGGAGATTTCCTCGTCCTCGACCGGCAGCACGTGATCGAGAACCTCGACCACGGTCACTTCGGCCCCGAGCGTGCGATAGAAACTGGCGAACTCGATGCCGATCGCGCCCGAGCCCACCACCAGCAATGATTTCGGGAAGGACGGCGGCACCATCGCCTCGCGATAGGTCCAGATCAGCTTGCCGTCGGGCTCCAGCCCCGGCAGCGTGCGCGCCCGCGCACCGGTCGCCAGCACGATATTCTTGGCGGTGTATTCGGCGGCTTTGCCATCCTTGGCGACGGAGAGCTTGCCCTTGCCCGCCAGCTTGGCCTCGCCCGCGATCACGGTGATCTTGTGCTTCTTCATCAGGAAGCCCACGCCGTTGGAAAGCTGCTCGGACACTTTGCGCGAGCGTTCCACAATTTTCTTGATGTCGAATTTGAAGTTGTCGGCGCTGAAGCCGAACTCGTTCAGCCGGTGCATCAGGTGCCAGATCTCGGACGAGCGCAGCAGCGCCTTGGTGGGAATGCAGCCCCAGTTGAGGCAGATGCCGCCCAGCCGGTCGCGTTCCACTACTGCGGTCTTGAGACCCAGCTGCGCCGCGCGGATGGCACAGACATAGCCGCCCGGACCGCCGCCGACGACGATCACATCGAAGGAATTGTCACTCATAACAACATCGAGGCCGGTTCCTCGATAAAGCGCTTGAGGGTCTGGAGGAATTTCGCGCCGGTGGCGCCGTCCACCACGCGGTGATCGCACGACATGGTGATGGTCATCATGGTGGCGATCTCGACCTTGCCGTTGACGACGATGGCGCGCTCCTCGCCCGCACCGACCGCAATGATGCAGGACTGGGGCGGGTTGATGATCGAGGTGAAACTCTTGATCCCGAACATGCCCAGGTTGGAAACCGAGAAGCCGCCGCCTTCATATTCGCTGGGTTTCAGCTTCTTGTCCTTGGCCTTGACGGCCAGTTCCTTGACCTCGTTGGAGATCGCAGCAAGGCCTTTGGTTTCGGCCGCGAACACGATGGGGGTAATCAGGCCCGAGGGAATGGCGACCGCAATGCCGACATCGGCGTGCTTATGGCGCAGGATCGCGGTATCGGTCCAACTGGCGTTGACGTCGGGATGCTTCATCAGCGCCATCGCCGAAGCCTTCACCACGAAATCATTGACCGACAATTTGTAAGCCGCATTTTTTCCCGCGGCCTCGTTGAGCGCGGCGCGCGTCGTCATCAGCGCCGTGAGATTGCAGTCGATGGTGAGGTAATAATGCGGAATGAGCGCCTTGGCCGAAGTGAGACGCTTGGCGATGGCCTTGCGCATCGAGTCGTGCGGGATCTCTTCATATTCGCCGGCCTTGTAGAACAGCCTGGCGTCGGGCAACGGCGCGACCGCCATGCCGGCGCCGGCGGCTTCGCCTTTGGGCGCGGCAGCGGCAGGTTTGGCGCCTGGCTTCGCGGATTCAACATCGGACTTGACGATGCGTCCGCGCGGGCCGGTGCCGGACAGCGCGGCCAGATCGACGCCCTTCTGCGCGGCGATGCGGCGGGCCAAGGGCGAGGCGAAGATGCGATCGCCGTCATGGCTCGGCGCGGACGGTACTTTGGACGCGGTCGGAGTTGTTTCAGCTTTCGGTGTTTCGACTTTGCCGGCTTGTTCGGTCTTAGCGGACGCTTCCGCTTTCTTGGGCACCTCCGCTTTCACTGCCTCGCCGATATTTTTCATCGCCGCGGAGATGTCGACATCGCCGGGTTTTTCATCGTCGCCCAGCAGCACGGCGATGGGCGCGTTCACTTTCACGCCTTCGCTGCCTTCGGGCACCAGAATCTTGCCGATGCGGCCTTCATCCACCGCCTCGAATTCCATGGTGGCTTTGTCGGTCTCGATCTCGGCCAGGATGTCGCCGGATTTGACGGTGTCGCCTTCCTTCACCAGCCAGCGGGCAAGCTTGCCCTCTTCCATGGTGGGCGACAGTGCGGGCATCAGAATGTTGGTTGCCACGGGATCAATCCTTGTAGCAAACCGATTTCACCGCCTGGATCACATCCTCGACGGTGGGAAGCGCCAGCTTCTCCAGATTGGCGGCGTACGGCATGGGTACGTCCTTGCCGGTAACCTTGGTGGGCGGCGCGTCCAGATAGTCGAACGCATCCAGCGCCACGCGCGAGCAGACTTCCGAACCGATGGAGCAGACCGGCCAGGCCTGTTCCACCGTAACAATGCGATTGGTCTTCTTGACCGAAGCGACCACGGTCTCAATGTCGAGCGGGCGAAGGGTGCGAAGATCGATGATCTCGGCGTCGATGCCCTCCGCGGCCAGTTTCTCCGCCGCTTCCTCGCAAGTTCCGACCGAGATCGAGTAAGACACCAAAGTCACGTCTTTGCCCGGGCGCGCAATGCGCGCCTTGCCGATGGGCAGCACGTAATCGTCGATCTTGGGTACCGGGAAGGACCGGCCATAGAGGATTTCATTCTCCAGGAAGATCACCGGATTGGGATCGCGGATCGCCGCCTTGAGCAGGCCCTTGGCGTCGGCGGCGGAATAAGGGGCGATCACGCGCATGCCGGGTACCGAGGCGTACCAGGCGGAATAATCCTGGCTGTGCTGGGCGGCGACGCGAGCGGCGGCGCCATTGGGACCGCGGAAAACGATCGGGCAGCTCATCTGCCCGCCCGACATGTAGCGGGTCTTGGCGGCGGAGTTGATGATCTGGTCCATCGCCTGCATGGCGAAATTCCAGGTCATGAATTCGACAATCGGCTTCAGGCCATCGAAGGCCGCGCCCACGCCCAGGCCGGCGAAGCCATGCTCGGTGATGGGCGTGTCGATTACGCGCCGCTCGCCGAATTCATCCAGCAGGCCTTGGCTGATCTTGTAGGCGCCCTGATATTGGGCGACTTCCTCGCCCATCAGGAACACCAGCGGATCGCGCCGCATCTCCTCGGCCATCGCGTCGCGCAGCGCCTCGCGCACAGTAGTGGAGACCATCTCCACATCCTTGGGCAGTTCGGGATCGGACGGCGCTTGAATGAAATGCTCCGGCGGACGCGGGCCCGCGTCGCTGGCGGGCTTAGCAGCCGGCGATTCTTTTTTGGCTTCGGCTTTCGGCGCTTCCGCTTTCTTGGGTGCGGGCGCCGCGGCGGCAGAGGCATCTTCGCCATCGGCCAGCAAGGTGGCGATGGGCGAATTGACTTTCACGCCTTCGCTGCCCTCGGGCACCAGGATCTTGCCGATGCGGCCTTCGTCCACCGCTTCGAATTCCATGGTGGCCTTGTCGGTCTCGATCTCGGCCAGGATGTCGCCGGATTTGACTGTGTCGCCTTCCTTCACCAGCCAGCGGGCCAACTTGCCCTCTTCCATGGTGGGCGACAGCGCAGGCATCAGAATTTGCGTGGACATCAGGCCAATACATCCGTGTAAAGCTCAGCGGGGCCCGGCTCGGGGCTTTCGGTAGCGAATTCGGCCGCCTTGGTGACGATGGCGCGGACATCCTTGTCGAGCATCTTGATATCGTCCTCGCTCATCACCCCGTTCTTCACCAGCTTCTGGCCGAAATGTTCGATAGGGTCGCGCTTCTCGCGCACTTCGGTCACTTCCTCGCGGGTGCGGTACTTGGCGGGATCCGACATGGAATGGCCGCGATAGCGGTAAGTCTTCATCTCCAGGATGATGGGGCCCTTGCCGCTCCGGCAATACGCCATCGCTTCGGCGCCGGCGGCCTGCACCGCTTCCACATCCATACCGTCCACCGACACCCCGGGAATATTGAAGGAAATGCCGCGCCTGGAGAAATCGGTCAACGCGCTGGAGCGCGCCACACTGGTGCCCATGGCGTATTGGTTGTTCTCGATGATGTAGACCACCGGCAGCTTCCACAGCTCTGCCATGTTGAAGCTTTCATAGACTTGGCCCTGGTTGGCGGCGCCGTCGCCGAAATAGGTGAGGCTCACGCCGTCGGTGCCGCGATATTTGTTGGCGAAGGCCAAGCCCGTGCCCAGCGGCACCTGCGCGCCGACAATGCCGTGGCCGCCATAGAATTTCTTCTCCTGGCTGAACATGTGCATCGAGCCGCCCTTGCCCCTGGAATAGCCGGTGGAGCGGCCGGTCAACTCCGCCATCACACCCTTGGGGTCCATGCCCGACGCCAGCATGTGGCCATGGTCGCGATAAGCAGTGATCAGCTGGTCCTCGGGCCGGACACTGGCCTGCATGCCCACCACCACGGCCTCCTGGCCGATGTAAAGGTGGCAAAAGCCGCCGATCAGCCCCATGCCGTAAAGCTGGCCCGCCCGCTCTTCAAAGCGGCGGATCAACAGCATGTCGCCATAGAGTTTCTTGAGGGCTTCGGAATTGCTGCGGGCGGTGTTCGGAACGGGTTTTTCTTGTTTTTCAGGGCGTTTTGCGAGGTCACTCATGCGCTTCAGACGCTCTTACGCTGGGGAGGGGCACTGCGAAGGTCGGGTTTTGGCAAGGCCCGGAAGGCTTGGCAAGCCTTTATAATTTTGTTGCGCTGCGATATCGCGAACAGTGTTCGCCATTTCTCTTTTTGATTTACCCCTCCGGCCTTCGCTGGCCCGAGGGCCAGCTACGCTCGTACGCTGCCGCTACTCACCCTCTCCTGCCAGCGCGCTACGCGCGCGCAAGGGAGGAAGGACACGACCAAGCTTTAATAGAATTCAGTGTGTGTTGCGGGGTACGGCGACTTGGTTCGGCGCCCCGTCCATCAATTGGCCCCGCGCGAGTTCTTCCACCAGATCGGGGTCGGGATGGGCGTCTTCCATCAGCTGGATGCGGTGGGCCAGCCGGTCGCGCTGGGTGGCGACCTGAGTGAGTTTTCCCTGCTGAATGCCGAGTTTCGCCTGGGCATCTTCCAAGGTCAGCAGCCCTCGTTCGCCCCAAATGGCATAGCTGCCGAAATACCCCACCACCGCAATGGAGATGGCGGGGAGAATCAGGGCCAGGAAAAAACGGGTGACCGAACGCTTGATTCGCATTCAAGCAACGAATCACACACTGATTCGCGGCGTCAAGAGGGATTCTACGTGGGATTCCTGAAACTTAGCCGGACGCCGGGGAACTTTTTGATCACCCCTCCGCCCTTCGCACGCTCGAGAGCGTGCTACGAGCACCTCCCCTTCCAGGCGCTGCGCGCGAAGGGGTGAGGAGCGGTTTGTCCCTTAGGGCAAACAAATAGTCCAGCGGACCATTTTGAGCGACGAACGCCGCGAGCTTGGGGGAGCGGCCGGGGGATCGCGGGACCAAGCCTCACCAAAAATGGCAGAGGAAAATCATTAGGTCCTCAGAACCGAGCGACCCGCATAAATGGCCGTGTCGCCCAACTGCTCTTCGATGCGCAGCAGCTGGTTGTATTTGGCGAGGCGGTCAGAGCGAGCCAGCGAGCCGGTCTTGATCTGTCCACAATTGGTCGCCACCGCCAGGTCGGCGATGGTGGCATCCTCCGTCTCGCCCGAACGGTGGCTCATCACCGCGCGATAACCGGCATTGTGCGCCATCTGGATGGCGTCCAGCGTTTCGCTGAGACTGCCGATCTGGTTGACCTTGATTAGGATGGCGTTGGCGGTGCCGGTGTCGATGCCCTGCTTCAGCCGCTTCACATTGGTGACAAAGAGATCGTCGCCCACCAGCTGAATCTTCTTGCCGATCATTTCGGTCAGGGCCTTCCAGCCTGCCCAGTCATCCTCGGCCATGCCGTCTTCGATCGAGATAATGGGATAGCGGCTCGACAGGTCGGCATAGACCTTCACCATCTGGTCCGGGCTGAGCGTCTTGCCTTCGCCTTTCAGCACATATTTCCCGCCCTTGAAGAATTCCGTCGAAGCGGGATCGAGCGCAAAGAAAATGTCGGAACCCGGTTTATAGCCTGCCTTCTCTACCGCTTTGGCGATGAAGCCCAGCGCCTCGTCCGGGCTTTTCAAATTTGGCGCGAAGCCGCCTTCATCGCCCACATTGGTGTTGTGACCGGCATCGGCGAGCTGCTTCTTCAAAGTGTGAAAGACTTCCGCGCCCATGCGCAGCGCTTCGCGGAAACTCTCCGCGCCCACCGGCATGATCATGAATTCCTGGAAATCGATGGGGTTGTCGGCATGCACCCCGCCATTGATGACGTTCATCATCGGTACCGGCAGCAATTCAGCCTTGGGTCCGCCTACATAGCGGTATAGCGGCAATCCCGAAGCCAGCGCGGCCGCTTTGGCTACCGCCAGCGATACGCCCAGGATCGCATTGGCGCCCAGCCGCGCCTTGTTGGGTGTGCCATCCAGCGCGATCATGGCGTTGTCGATACGCCTTTGCTCTTCCGCATCCATGCCGCAGAGCGCGTCGAAGATTTCGCCATTAACCGCGGCGACCGCTTTTTCCACGCCCTTGCCGCCATAACGCTTGCCGCCGTCACGCAGTTCGACGGCCTCATGCGCGCCGGTGGAGGCGCCCGAGGGGACCGCGGCGCGGCCGAAGCTGTCATCGTCCAGCCGTACATCCACTTCCACGGTGGGATTGCCGCGCGAGTCCAGGATTTCGCGGCCGGTGATGTCGAGAATGGCGGTCATGAAGGCCTCTTGGCGATTTTCCGCTGTTTAAGGGAATTGGGCGAGTTCCGCCACCCTGCTTAAAATTTCCGCAATGCGACGGAGGCTGAACGGCTGGCGCGTTCCACTAAGGATCATCCTGGAGCAATCCCCATGTTCCGAACACCTCTCAAATGGCTTTTCCTGGCCGCGGACCTTATGGCCATCTCTCTGCCTGCTTCCGCAAATCAGCCCGGCGCGATCCAGGCGCTGCAAAGTCCGCCGCCTGCCGACCAAGCCCCGGGCCATGGCGGCAAAGGCAAACTGGCGCGCATTCTCACCCGGGAGCAGCGCGCCATGTTCATGGCCGATGCGCGCGGGCAAACCAAGGACATGACGCGCGATCAGCGCCGCGCCTGGCGCAAGGACCAGATTCAGAAAATCACCGCCATGTCGCCCGCCGAGCGGCAGTCCTTCCAGTCCGGTTTGCAGGCGCGCTGGGATGCGCTTCCCCCCGCCCGCAAGGCCCGAATCGAGCAACGCTTAGCCCAGCGCGAAACCCCTCCCCCCGCGCGCTAAAGAATCGGCTAGGCTGAGCCCTGCGCCAATCCGGCGCGGGGCTTTTTTCTTTTGGGGGGACAGATGATCTCAGCGCCTGCCACGATCCTGAGTGCCGCCGTCACCATCCTGACGGCTTTTGTCCTGATCCATGCCATGGTGATGGTGGGCCCGGCTCGCAAGCGCCACAACATTTGGCCGCCTGCCATGACCGGCCATCCGGATGTGGAACGCGCGCTTCGCGCCCAAGCCAACACCATTGAGCAAGTGGTGATCTTCCTGCCGCTGTTATGGGTGGCGACGCTTTATTTCCATGGCTGGATTCCCGCCGCGCTGGGCCTTGTCTGGTGCATCGGCCGGGTCCTCTACACCATCGGCTACAACAAAGAAGCCAGTAAGCGCGGTCCGGGTTTCGGTATCGCCGCGATTGCGACCTTGGCGCTGCTGATCCTGTCGGTCTGGGGGGTGGCCATCAGCTGGATGGCGGCGACGGCGACTTAAGCCTTCTTGCCTTTCACGATCCGGTCGATTTCCACCAGCTGCTCCAGCAGCGCGGGGAAATCCTTAAGCTTGACCATGTTGGGACCGTCCGAAGGGGCGCGGTCGGGATCCTGATGCACTTCCATGAAGACGGCGGCGACACCGACTGCTACCGCGGCGCGCGCCAGATAGGGCACCATGGCGCGGTCACCACCGGAGCGGTCGCCCTGCCCGCCCGGCTGCTGCACCGAATGGGTGGCGTCGAACACCACCGGCGCGCCGAATGAGGCCATGATGGGCAGCGCGCGCATATCGCTCACCAGCGTGTTGTAGCCGAAGCTCACGCCGCGTTCGGTCGCCAGCACATTGGGATTGCCAGCGCCGGTGATCTTGGCGATCACATTCTTCATGTCCTGCGGCGCCAGGAATTGGCCCTTCTTCACATTCACTGCCTTGCCGGTATGGGCGGCGGCGACCAGAAGATCAGTCTGGCGGCAAAGAAAAGCGGGTATCTGCAGCACATCCACGGCCTGTGCCACGGCGGCGCACTGGTCGCGCTCATGCACGTCGGTGAGGACCGGCACACCGAAGCGGGTGCGGATGTCCTGGAAGATGGGAAGCGCATTCTCCAGACCCATCCCGCGCGCCGAAGTGGCGCTGGTGCGGTTGGCCTTGTCGAAGCTAGTCTTATAGACCAGACCCACATCCAACCGGTCGCAGATCTCCTTGAGCGCGCCCACCATGTCAAAGGCGTGGGCCCGGCTCTCCAGCTGGCAGGGTCCGGCGATCACGGCCAGCTTCAACTCATTGCCGATCTCGACCGATTTGAGCTTCACCACCGCATTGGGGTGGATCACGGGATTGGTGTTCATGGCGCCAGTTTAAAGAAGGCCCAGCCGAAGATCAAAAGGCCAAGATCAAAACCGGACTTTTTCAGCGCAGCCCCCCCAGCAACGGCGCCACCACGCGCGAGAAACGTCGCAATTCGGCACGGTGAACCCGGGACAGGGCGGCCAGAATCCGCTCTGCGCCCGGCGTCAATTGGAGGCGGACGCGCCGCCGGTCCTTGGCGTCGCGAATCCGGGCGACCAGCTTTGACCGTGTCAGCCGGTCGGCCAGGCCCACCGCGCTGTGGGGCTTGATTCCCAGCCACTCCGCCAACGCCCCCACCGTCATCGGCCCCGGCATGCCCTTGATGGCCAGCAGTGCCTGATGCTGGGCCGGGGTGAGGCCGGAATCCTGCGCCGCCAATGCGCTGAATTCCAGGAACTGGCGCATGCCGTGGCGGATTTCCGCCAAGGCCCGATAATCCTTGGGGCTGAGCGGTCTTTCTTGTCGTTTCGCCATCGCGCCGGTTGATTTATGTCGCAGTGCGATATAAACGGCTGGCTCCATCCCAGCAATGATTTTTCTCATGGAATCTGAAGAGAAGATCACTGACCATTTGCGCGACTTCACGGCCACGCCGCGCATGTTGCAATTGGCGGCAATGGCCGCGGTCACCGGAACCCTTGGCGCGTTTGCCGGTTGGGTCCTGCTGCGGCTGATCGCAATCATCACCAATCTGGCCTATTTCCACCGCTTCAGCACGGTGCTGGCGCCGTTTCCCGCGCATCTGCCGCTTTCCAGTGTGGCGATCCCCGTGGTCGGCTGCATCATCATCGGGCTGATGGCGCGCTATGGCTCGGAGAAGATTCGCGGCCACGGCATTCCCGAAGCGATCGAGGCGATCCTGATCGGGCGTAGCCGCATCGAGCCCAAGGTGGCGTTGCTGAAGCCCCTCTCCTCCGCCATCTCCATCGGCACGGGCGGGCCGTTCGGCGCCGAAGGCCCCATCATCATGACCGGCGGCGCGCTGGGCTCGCTGTTCGCGCAGATGTTTCACTTGAGCGCGGCGGAACGCAAAAGCCTGCTGGTGGCGGGCGCCGCCGCGGGCATGACCGCGGTATTCGGCACGCCCATCGCCTCGGTGCTGCTGGCAGTGGAATTGCTGCTGTTCGAATGGAAGCCCCGCAGTTTCATTCCCGTCAGCGTCGCGTCGGCTGTCTCCTTCGCCTGGCGGCCTTTCCTGATCGGCAGCGGCGCCCTCTTTCCGTATGCCACGGCGGTGGTGATGCCTTGGTGGGGTCTCGGCCTTTGTGCCGTAGCTGGATTGGTGGCCGGTGCGCAGTCGTCCGTGCTCACCCTGGTTCTGTATGGCGTGGAAGATCTTTTCCGCCGCCTGCCGATTCACTGGATGTGGTGGCCGGCCCTGGGCGGCGTTGTGGTGGGATTGGGCGGGTGGATCGATCCGGCGGTCCTGGGCGTGGGCTACGACAATATCCGCGCTTTGCTGGCCGGCAGCATCGGGCTGGGCGCCGCGACCACCTTGCTGTGGGACAAGGCGCTGGTCTGGATTGTGGCGCTTTCCTCCGGCACATCGGGCGGCGTGCTGGCGCCGCTCTTGATCCTGGGCGGCGCCTTGGGCGCGCTGGAAAGCCATTTGATGCCGTTCGGCGATTCCGGATTCTGGGCGCTGTTGGGCATGGCGGCAATTTTGGGCGGCACCATGCGCGCGCCTTTGACCGCGACCATCTTTGCGGTCGAGCTCACCGGCAACCCGCATCTTTTGCCCCAGCTGTTCGTGGCCTCGGTCGCGGGCTTCGGCTTCACCGTGCTGGCCATGCCGCGCTCGATCCTCACCGAGCGGATCGCGCGGCGCGGTCTTCATCTTAGCCGCGAATATGGAGTGGACCCGTTCGACGTGATGCGCGTGAGCGAAATCATGACGAGTCCGGTGGATGCGTTACCTGCCTCGATGACGGTCACGGACGCTGTGGAGTTCTTCGCCAGCGGCGACCGCCACAAAAGTTATCCGGTCGAAGACGAAAAAGGCCGCGTCACCGCCATGGTGTCGCGGGCCGACATGCTGCGCTGGGTGCGCGAGGGCTGGAGAGCGGACGAAACGCTGGCCGATCTCAAGGCCGAAATGGTGACCGCGTTTGCCGACGAATTGAGCGGTGCGGTCGCCGACCGCATGTCCGAGACGGGCGCCAGCCGCATCCCCGTGATCGCGCGCGAAAGCGGGAAATTGGTGGGGTTGGTGGCGCGCCGAGAACTTTTGCGCGTCCGCTCCGTGGCGCTGAATCAGGAAAAGCGCGGCTGGGACGACAGGACTAGCCGCGAGGATTAGGTGTTCAATCTTTAAGGAATATTGTTCCCGCTTTATCCGTTATACTGTGATGATGAAACAGGTTTGCGCGTTCGCCTCTCTAATGCTGCTCAGCATTCCGGGGCTTAGTGTTTCGGCTTGGGCCCAGACTTTGCCCCCCACCGCCCAGCAACTGCAGCAGCAGGCCAATCAGGCGATCCAGAACGAAAGCAACACCACCCATAACAATCTGAACCAGACGCAGCAGCAGGTTCAGGGACAGGCGCAGCAGCCTACTCTCAACCGCTCGGGACGACACGCAGTGGCGCACCCGCCCGGTTACATTCCGATGCCGAGGTAATGCAGGATTCGGCGAAGCGCTTCGCGCCGCCGAATCCTGCAGATTCCAATTAAAGTCCATTGGAACGCAGATCTGATCTGTCTTCAGGGCGATTTGGACAGCCGAGAAAAATTGCGTGCGCTGCTAAAATAACTTCAGACCAGCCGGCTTTTCTGCACCGCCGCGGCGATGAAGCTGGTGAACAGCGGATGCGGCTCCAGCGGCCGCGATTTCAATTCGGGATGGAATTGCACCCCGATGAACCAGGGATGGTCGGGAATCTCCATGATCTCCGGCAGCAATCCGTCCGGCGACCAGCCCGACACTTCCATGCCGTGTTTCGCCAGTTCCTTGGCGTATTTCACATTCACTTCATAGCGATGGCGGTGACGCTCGCTGATCTCGGTGGCGCCATAGACTTCGGCCACCCGTGAGCCGGGCTTGAGCACCGCGGGATAGGCGCCCAGCCGCATGGTGCCTCCCATGTCGCCGTCCGCGACGCGGGTTTCCTTTTCATTGCCCTTGGTCCATTCCGTCATCAGGCCGATCACGGGATGCTTGGGATGGCCGATCTCGGTGGTGCCCGCGCCTTCCAGCCCCGCCAAATCGCGCGCCGCCTCGATCACCGCCATATGCA
>Ga0075522_10000830_pt1 | contig 22897 bp, 24 predicted proteins | sample NGEPerA_FD_74796 | JGI IMG/M metagenome (GOLD analysis project Ga0075522, IMG submission 74796) | Arctic peat soil microbial communities from the Barrow Environmental Observatory site, Barrow, Alaska, USA - NGEE PermafrostL2-A | ecosystem: Environmental > Terrestrial > Soil > Wetlands > Peat ...
GTTGTTTTGGTCAGACTGGGAACAGGCGGAACAGGGGTAAAGGTTGGGGTGATGGTTGGGGTAAGCGTGGGGCAGGGGATGGTGGCCGTTACGGGAACGGCGGTTGCGCTCTCGAAGCCGTCGTTAATAGAAGCATTGTTCACAAACTGCCCGCACCAATTATTGGGAAAATAGGAATTGTAGTAGACGTAAGTTACTGATTGGCAAAAATTTCCGGGCATACCCGCGGGATAAATGATGGTACCGTTGTTACAAGAGGGACTCGAGGGCTGGGACTGAACAGGTGTCGGCATACATCCATTGAAGCCACTGTAGTACTGCATGCCGCCGCCAGAAATGATGTCTTGAATCGTAACCGGGCTCCCTATCGGCCCCCCCGTATTGCAATAAGTGATGGCATAGGTTATCGCCGCGTTATTCGCGGCGGGATCATTGAGGATAACTCCGCTCAGCGCCGTTTTAGTAATCGTATAGGCGGTGGGTCCCAGTGTCGGCGCGGGTGTGGGAATGGGCACACAACCTCTCCAGAACAAAGCGCCGGAGCTATTGGAAGTGCTGGAATCGCCATTGTTGTTATTGGCCCAGAAATTCAGTTGGGCGCCTGTGACAGGATTGAAAATGGGCTGGGCCCAGGTTTCCGCGGTGTTAACAATTGTCGGCGTGTTGGTAAAGTAGGTTGATGTGGCGGTGTAAGCGTTGGAATACCAGGTATTACCGGTGCCGTCGTTCGGCGGCGGGGCTGAAGGATCGCCGGTGGGCGTGTAATAAAGCGACATGTCGCCCATGCTGTTGTCGCTGGTAATTTCGGAATGCTGGCCGCCCGAGCAAGTGATGTCCAGATCCCAGGAAGAGAAGTTAACGTTGGGATTGGTGTTTTGAGTTTCAATGGCGATGGGGACACAACCGCCGGCCAACAGGCCTATCGGCACACTAATACAAGTGGGTGTACCCGCGTTACCCGTGCCGACAGCGCCCGCGTAGGGGAAGCTTCCAATCAAAGTTCCACTGACATAAATCGTGGTACTGTCATCACCGGAGGAACAAATCGTAGCGGAGGTAGGGGTACACTGGCTCTGAGCCATTTTTGGTATTAAGACCATTAGGGTGAAAAGGCCAAAGGCTATTAACCGAAACCACTGGTTCGGGAAAAAGAGCGATCGATTTCTTGGCAGCCATTTAATGCGTATGGTATTTGCCTTGTCCCGAACTTTATTCACATCTCAGTTGATTCTTTAGTATTGAGGGGGGTAAAGCGGCCGATCAATGCTCCCCATCAATATATATAACGACAATATTTTAGCATTCCCCAGCTCTCATTTCTTATCATTTTTGCCCGCAGAATATCTGAATTTCAATTCAGATATGGAGGATTTAAAGGCAAAAAGAGCCATCCCCGGCTGGAATGGTTGTTTGTTGAAGAGGAGCGGAAATGGCGTGAAGGCTGTCAGGCCTTGGTGATGCGTAGTTTAGACGGTACTCCAGGCTTTTAGTTCATGAAGCCTTTATCAGACTCGTCAGGCCCTCGGACGCGATTTGGATTCCCACACAAAAGACCAGAAAGGCGCTCAGGCGGTTCAAAACCTGCGATCCCCGGGGACCCAAGCGCCGGATGAGGGCGGGCGTGTAGCAGTAACAAAAATAGATCAACAGACACATGAGCGTCACCGCGACGATGAGGGCCAAAAGATGGGACAGGTAAATCGATAAATCATCGTTATGGCCGTGGGCGCATAAGGTCAGCAGGACCGAAATAGTGGCCGCCCCGGTGGTCATGGGGAAGGCCAGCGGATAGAAAAGAATATTTTCCACATTCTCGGGAACGTGGGGTTCGGCGCCTTCCTTTGACCCCTTGTTGCTGTCGTCGGAAGAAAGAAGACCCCAGCCCATTTTGCAGATCAAAATGCCTCCGGCCAGCTGCACCACCGGCAGGGAAATGCCGAAAAGTTTAAAAATCCAGCTTCCGATAAAAATAGTGGAGACGCAAATCAGAAAGGCGTAGAGCGCTATCTTCAGGGAGGCGCCTTTTCTTTCTCCGCTATTTAAGTCTTGTAAAAGCGGATCAATCAGCAGGGCCGAACCGGGCGGATTGACGGGAGGAAAAAGTGCGACAAAACCCACGAAAACCAAATGAAGAAAGGGGATCAGGGTTTGCATGGCTAGAGTTTAGAAAAGCGCGGCGAAAAAATCAAACTACTTTTAAAGCCGGGTGTTTTTTTCACGGATTTAATTTGTAATTGGAAAAGCTCAAAACAAAAGAAAACCCGCTGCCGGGCACACCGGAAATTTTCGCGTCGCAAACCATTTGGCCGAGCATTAAAAAACCTTCCACCGGCTTATTTTCGCATTGGATGGTCGTCACCCGCTTGGCCTCGGTCACCTCAAAATCCGTAACTATCAGGCCCTTGTCGGTTTTTGAATAATGAGGCGTGACGTCCATCGGAACATTGCCCATGATTCCCATCACTTCGGATAGTTGTCCTTTTTTGTCGAAATATTCCCGAAGCGTCTCGTCGTCGCCGGATACCGAAACCGTAAATCCGTCCGAAGTGTAATGAACTTTGCAATCCTTGGCGTAGGTATCCTGGTCGTTGATGGGGTCAAAGGCCATCTCTGTCCAGGTTTGAAGGGCGCCTTCGATGGATTGTTTAAAACCGGCGGCGGCCTGCCGAATCCGGCTGTCCAGCTGGGCGTCTCCCGTGGGGGCGGGGGCGGTGAAAGTCACTTCGGGGGCGCTGCCGGCGGCGCAGGAAATTGAAAATTTTATCCGCTCCACCGCCGCGATGAATTGGGGTTTGGTTTTATCATCCGCGATGAGTTTCTCAAATTCGGGCGTCAGGGAAATGGCGGCGTCTGCGGTGAATTTACTTAAACCCTCGCGGCTCAGACAGTAGTACTTGAGATTGAGCTTCTCCAGAAAATCGATGGTTTTCTGGCTGGTGTCGGCATGAAGAGGCCGCGCCATCAAGCAAGCCAGCATCAGGAAAATCAATTTCACTTTTTTATTAACCATTGCTTAAGTTGCTTCAAATTTTCGTCCCCCCATTCATTACGATTTGCGAACCATTGAATTTTTCATTTCTAATATTTAAGGCTGTTATTCGAGAGTGAAAAAATATTTTATTGTTCTTTCAATCAGAGTTTTTAAATTTGAATTTTGGACAATTGATTTAATTATCATGAATGGAATCATAAGCATAAAAAAACCAACGCCACCGAAATTTGGATTTCTGTTATAACGACTGAACGAGGGTGCTTCTCCGGTTATTTTAAAATAGACATAAGCATAAATTATGAGCATCAATATTGCGGCCAAAAACCAACCTAGTGTCCAATCATTTACCCATTTTTTAGGATTTTCTGGCATTTACAACCCTCCCCGAGTTGGACTCGAACCCGTCCATTGATCCTTCATTTTCAATGCTCCCGAAACTAAAGCGTCGTTAAGTTCCTTTTCCCAACCGGAGACAAAGCACTTTGTCAGAAGGCCTCGTTTAAGGGATAGGGGTAGATGTTGTGACAGCAGTTGGGGTTATTGGGGCGCCCATATGTCTATGACCCCATCCGACCGGACGACTGATATGGTGGTTGTCCAGACCGCTGATAAAACTCAAAGGGATATCCAGGGCCACCGCCGGTTCGGTGTCGGGGGCATGAAACAGGCTTCCATCGTCCCTTTTATAGTTGCGCAAATGGATATGAAACGTCTTTTGAATTGTCGTCACCGTCCCCTCCGCCTCGATGAACATTCGATTCTTAAATAGACCCGTGACCGTTAAGCCGTTCGACTTCAGGAAATCGATCACCTTTTGATAATCTTCCTGAGAAGGGCCGAATCGGTCGGCAATCTCTTCGGGATCCAGGAATTGGCGGTAATTGGGGCTTTGGGGATCATAAAGGGACTGTGTGAATTCATCGGCTTCTTGGGGGTTGCGATAAGGCAAACCAATACCTAAGCGCAGCATCGTGTCGCCCGGCATGTCACCCACTACTGGCGCGGTTTTGATCTCTTCGGGAACGTGGCCATGCAGTTGCTGTAACAAGACCGTACTTGTTGGCGTAACCGTCGTTAAAACATTCAATTGTGTGGATATGGGGATTTGAGTATAAGTCGGTGTAACGGTTGTCATAACCTGCGCCCAAACAGATTGAACCCCGAAACTCATAAAGAAAATCAAGATAAATTTAAATCTCATGATAAATAAAATAAATCCCTCCCCATTCCTTGCGATTTCACGGTGAGCGAGCGAAGCGAGTCGAATCCGTTGCGAACCATTCGCTTCCAGGTTTTGCTCTAATCTAAAAAGACAGGACCATCAGGCTCAACAGTTAGTACTTTTGGGTCTTTTTTTAACTTGTTCATGGCATCATCAGTTTTTATTCCATGCAGTTTTATGGAAAAGACGCTTTTCTTCCTATCGTGAAGCCATTTATAGTCACCGAATGGCCTCAATGTCTTTTCAATTTCTTTATCCGTTAAACCTTCTTTCAATTTCACCAGCACTGTATTTTTCCATGCCTTTGTACTGTAACGAAGACCGTTATGAACAATGTAATCAGCATTGTCTTCGGTTTTTGCTGTCGGAGTAACTGTCAATGCATTTTGGGCAAAAACGATCAGTAAACCCGAAACCAGCATAAATATTAAACACCACATAATCGGTTTAAAATTCATCTTCATCTCCATAAAACTGCTTCGCTTTAACAAGTCCCCGAGTTGGACTCGAACCATCAAAACTTCGAGCCAAAATTAAATCTTCGTTTCATTACTTTTGTTCTTCAGCTTTCGGACTATCCTTGAGCCGATAAACCGCGCCTGGGCCACTTCCTTCCCTGACCAACCGCCCCTCTTCGAGTAATTTGTTCAGGTTCCGGATTACCGTCCGCCGGGGACTGCCCAAAGCCTCCACCAAAGCGCCGGTCTTGGCCTGGCCGTTCTGACGGACATAGTCTAATAGTTTCTGGGCCGATTCGTTATTTTTGGAAAGCCTCCGCTTCGGGACTGGCTTGGATCGGCTTACCGCCGGACTGGCTGAGGGGCTGGGTGTCTGAACCGCAGGATGATTGGCCTGGGCCGGTTGGGGGTCTTCCTTCGTGTCTTCTTCAGGTTTCCTGGTGTTTTTAATAAATTGCTTCTGAACACCCAAAAGTAAAAGACAGGTTATCAAAGTTTTATCCAGCTCAGGCGGGATAGGAAACCAACCATTCAATTGTCTCACGTGAGCAAAGATACACAAAACTACCCATAAACCTGCTGCGATTTCGCCATAGAGAATGTCCGGAAGGAAACCGGAGGGTGCATAAGTCTTGGAGCCCTTAAACCGGCTTTCCCAAAGGATGCTGACCCCTAGAACGATGACATAAGTCCAATAAGTCTCAGCATTTGGGCCTTGGTCAAAAAGGGTTACCCATTGGGGCGGAACCTGATAACCGGGGGGAAGTTGGGCGGTGGTGAGCATAGCCCAAAGGGTTAAGCCAGCGTGCTGGACGGTGGCCGCCCACAACAAAACCCAAAGGACGAGTGAAATACTTTCGCCTTCCATTTCTTGAGAAGATGCCATGTCGAACCTCCAATTCGAACGGTAATCCTATTGTGCCAACTTGCCGCTATTGTGCCAAACCCGGTTATTGTGCCAAGTCGCCGGTATTGTGCCACTACCGGGCCGGTATCGGTAACCCCGGCAAGTGGCACAATAGGTTGGCACAATAAAGTGGCACAATGCAGATAGATTAATTGCTGTGGAATAAAAAGCAATAAATAATCAAATAATTGTCGGATTCCGACAGGTCCATTATCGGGGACAGGTAAGTCTTATTGTGCCACATTCTTCACCCTCTGTCGGGGACAGGCCGGCTGATTGTGCCACTGAGAGTACCCGGGTTGGCACAATAACCCGTGGCACAATAAACTGGCACGATAACCATCAAATAATTAAGCTAAAACGAAATGGGGATTCTTCAACAGTTGAAGAATGGGCTATTGTGCCAACATGAGCCCGGGGTTTATTGTGCCACCACCGGGTCGGTATCGGTAACCCGGTTTTGGCACAATAGGTTCGCACAATGTGAATAGCTAATTCCGCCGGAATAAGAGCAATAAATAATTGTGGGATTCCGACAGGTCTCCCTATCGGGGCAGGTCCGGCTTATTGTGCCACTTTATTGTGCCAACTTTACCCCGGGTCTATTGTGCCAACTTGCCGGTATTGTGCCACTACCGGCCCCCCCTCGATTCGGGGGCGGGTTGGCACAATAAAGTGGCACAATAACCATTTGGTAAATGTCCGGGTTTAATGTGGGCAAACGGGAAAGGTTTTAGAGGTCGAGTGATTCAAGGTTGGTTCTGGGATCGTTGGCCGTTGCTATTCCGTACAGATAGTCCCGCTTTGAACCCCTTTACCCCCAAAGATAATGGTGACCGAGGCGTTGGAGGTGTAATGGGTGCCTCCGCCGGGGCCGATACTCATGCAATCCCCGTAATAACCCACGTTGCAGATAACATCCCCCGAGTTGGTCAAAGCCTCCCCTGTGCCCTGCTGGACAGGTAAACCATAGCCGTTCCAATTCGGCGTCAGTTGGATGCCGTTGCCCGAATAGTCGTAACAGGCCCAGAGCAGAAACCCCTGAATGTTATTGGGCGACTCCGTAAAAAAGAAATTGCCGTTATTCAATAACGGCGAGGTGAGATAAAAACCGCCGGTGTTATCCGTCATAAAAACATAAAGATTATGCTCGCCCACGCCTTTATAAGTCACTGTGCCGGAAACCGTAAAGGCGGGAATGGGGGTAACGGTGGGGGTCCATGTCATCGTAGGCGTATTGTTGTTGGTGGGCGTTGATGTGGTGGAAGGGGTATTCGTCGAAGTGCCGGAAATAGTTGAAACAGCGGTCGCCCCGAAGACACTCATCGAAAAAGCAATGGACCCGAAAAGAACCATCCCCAAGACGATCGCTTGAAGTTCAGATTTTTTCACAACTTTTTACCCGACGCGTTTCTATTTTTAAAAGTAAAAATGAACGGAACCATTGATCAAAGAAAATGTATTGGAGCCGGCTCCACCGGTTATCAACCCGGAAGACGTTTGGGTATTGGGCAGTGTGGTATAGGTAGGATTGTAAATACTCGAAGCTTGGTTAAAGGTGGCGTTGGCGGACAAGCCTACACTGCCTTCAATGGAAATGTTCTGCCAAAAGGGGATGAAAGCCTCAAAACCCAACCCCCAAAAAAGATTAATTTGCTGGTTTTGGAAGACGTTGTTGCTGTCTCCGTAAACGTAACCATTTTCATTGAACGTACCGGTAGTTTGACTGTAGTTTTGCGAATAGGTGACCCGCTCTATCATTTGTACGAAAACATCGCGGACAGGTTCGCTCAAATTTTCTTTAAGGCCCAAACCCACACCGAATCCAAAATTGGAAAGGGCGATCGCATTCCCCGAAAAATCATACCCAGTGGTTGGATTGTCCGAGCCGCCGGCCATGAAATCCAGGGCGGTACTGTTATCCATCCAATAACGAAAAACTAGCGCCGTGCCGCCATAGGTCATGCTACCCAGACCCATGCCAAAATAGCCTTTCAAGTGTTCAGGCGAAAAAACAGTGAAGTTATAGATAGGTGTTGGACTAGGCGTGGGAGTCGCGTATTGGGTTAGTCTGGGCAACTGGGCAGGAGGAGCATCCGGCGCGTTCCAGGTTTGAGCAAAGGCGTGGTAACAGGGAATGAAGAAAACTATGCCAAAGATAAATGCGATCATTTTTTTCATAGTCGTTCTCCACGGGGATATTCAAGAGGCGTGAATGTAAGCATTTTCCGCTATTTCAGCGGGGCTTCCACTAAAAATTATAGTTTCTTTTAAAAACAGATGTTGGGATACAATAACAAAGTGTTTGAGATTGAATTCTAAACATTGTTCTGGGGAGTCCCTATGAAGCCTTTACTGTGGGTTGTTTTGGCCGTAGTTGTGGCTTTTTCTATCCTGAATCTACCCGCTTGTGTCGTCAATTCGCCATCGATTACCCAGCCACCTGCCCCCACTCCCACGCCGATCACGGGAACTGTCGTAGTCAACAACGCCGCAACCGGCACTTGTCCTGTAAACGTTTGGTTGGATAACATTGGACCTGTTGTTCTGGCGGCTGGAACCATTAAAACTTTCACTAATGTCGTGTCTGGAGGTCACACACTGACTTTCACCCTAACCGCCTCCACAAACTGCGGCAGCGGCTCAGTGACTTGCGGATTTGCCTACGTTAACGGCACCGGTACTACCTGTTCCTTTTACTTGAACAGCGGCTTAGTTGAAACCGCGGCCATTACGGATAACGGTTGTAATCAATTGAGCGTAAGCTGCCCTTACTGACGCCAATTTCTATTTTTACAAAAAAATTCCCATCAATTTTTTTATTAAAGCGCTGACCTGATCAAGATAAAGACTTTAGCTACTTATTTTTTTCCGGAATAAAATTAATCGAAACTGAATTGATGCAATAGCGAAGACCCGTTGGCTGGGGACCGTCATCAAACACATGGCCCAAATGTCCACCACAGCGGGGACAATGAACCTCTGTGCGGGTCATACCAAAAGAACTATCGACAGTGGTTGCCGCGTTTTCAGGATAGATAGGCTTATAAAAGCTGGGCCAGCCGGTGCCGGAATCAAACTTCGTGTCCGAAACAAAAAGTTCCAACCCGCAGGCGGCGCACACATATTTGCCCTTGGCATGGTTGTCCCAGTACTTGCCGGTAAAAGCCGGTTCTGTTCCCTCTTCGCGTAGAACGTCATATTGCTCGGGAGTCAGTATTTTTTTCCATTCGCTGTCGGTCTTCACGATTTTGTCGCCCATATATCTCCCCTTTTTGGTAATGGATTGACCCGTAGCCCTCAATGTCAACGCTGAAACGGCCAACGTGATCAAAGCAAAAATTAAAACCTTTTTCATGAGTACCACCCGTCGTTTTCTTACAATTGATTACGGTGGTTTAGACGTAAAAGTTACGCTGGGTTGACCGGGTGTTGTTGTATGTATTGATGAAGTTCTTCAGCGGATTCTTCCACCGTCAAATCCGAATGATCCATCACAATGGATTCGGAGGTTTTTCGCAAGCCCCCTACAGCGCGGTTGTAGTCCCGATCGTCCCTGGCATTGACATCAGCCAGTACTTCCTCAAGCGTGGTTTTGGTTCCCGCCCGAACCATGTCGTTATAACGGCGTCTGGCCCTGGTTTCGACGGAAGCGTCGAGGAAAAATTTGTACTGTGCGTCCGGAAACACATCGGTTCCAATATCCCGGCCTTCCAGAACGGCTCCGCCATAAGGAATGCTGTCGACCCGGCCCATTTGCTGTTGTCGAGCCACCAGAATTTTTCGGACGGGCACCGAGTTTGCGATAAAGGCGGAAGCTTGGGTGACTTCGGGTGTGCGGATGTCTTTACTGACGTCTTCCCCGTTTAATAAAACTTTGTTTTCAATTTCACCGGGTATGAGTTCAATTTTTGAGTCACGCGCTATTTTTTCTAGTTCAGAGTCGTTTTTTAGATCAGCTTTTAACCGCAAAGCGGCCAGAGTCACGGACCGATACATGGCACCCGTATCGATATGCAAATAGCGCAGTTTCTTGGCTAAGGTTTTCGCCACGGTGCTTTTGCCCGCGCCCGCCGGACCATCCATGGCCACAATGATGGGTTTGCTCATTTTTCAGCGACCTGTTTGAGCAATTTTTCAAAATTCGGGAAGGATGTGTTTATATTTTCAGTGTCCAAAATGGTGGAAGAACCCTGCGCGATGAGAGCCGCCACCGCGATCGACATGGCGATACGGTGATCGCCGCCTGATGAAAACTTTGAACCTTTTAAAGGAGTCGGCCCTTTAATGATCCAGCCATCCTCGGTGGGTTCGATGTTTGCCCCCATTTTTTTCAAAGTTACCGCCATCATCAGAATACGGTCCGATTCTTTCACTTTGAGGTCGGCCGCTTTTTTAACAACAGTCGTTCCCTTTGCCTGTGTCGCGGCTACAGCGAAAATAGGAAACTCATCAATCATGCGAGGGACAATCGCCTCATCATTGAGTGTGATAGCTTTTAATTGGGAAGATTCAACAATAATATCCGCTATGGGTTCCGCACCATAACGTGTTTTGAGCGGATAAACCGTAATTTTGCCGCCCATTTCCCTCAACGCATCCAGCAGGCCGGTTCGAGTCGGATTGACACCCACGTTTTTGATAACCAATTTTGAATTCGGTGTGATTAGGGCTGCCACGATAAAAAAAGCCGCGGACGATATATCGCCCGGAACTTTAATTCTCCTGGCTTTAAAGGGTTTAATCGGCCCCTTAACCGTGATTGCCAACTTGGTTTCTTTATAAGGAATATCGAAGGAGCTGAACATTCTCTCAGTATGGTCCCGGGTGGGCGTCGGTTCGATAACAGTGGTTTTGCCTTCCGCGAAAAGACCGGCCAAAAGAAGAGAACTCTTCACCTGGGCGCTGGCCACTGGCAATTGGTAGGTAACACCTTTTAATTTTTGACCTTCTATTTTGAGTGGCAGCAGGCTGGCGCCGTCAGGACCGCTGATTCGGGCGCCCATTTTTGTCAAAGGAACCACTACCCGTTTCATGGGACGACGGCGAAGATACTGGTCCCCCGTTAAACGGCAGGTAAACGGCTGGCCTGCCAGCAAACCAAGAATAATGCGTGACGTAGTTCCCGAATTACCCGCGTTCAAAGTTTTTTTAGGCGGCTGCAACGAATTGATTCCTCTGCCGGTAATCTCGAGACGGGTACCGATTTGTTTAATCTGAACACCCATGGCTTTAAAGATATTCATAGTTGAAACGCAATCGGCAGAAGTCAGGAAGTTTTCAACCGTGGTGGTGCCGTAAGCGAGAGAGCCCAGCATTACGGAACGATGAGAAATAGACTTATCCCCCGGAACCGTGATCGTTCCCTGCACCGAAGAGGCCTGATGAACTACTAATTTTTTCATTTTAAATTTTCCCTAATTATTTTTCCCTTTTCAAAAAACGAGAACCAAAAAGATTTATTTCCCTTGCGAAGTTGCTTTTCCAGGAAAGCCAATTGAAGGCGGTATTGGCTCAAGAAATAAATGACTTCCTTGGAGTTCATTTCCAGAATATCGCTCCACATGGCGGGATTGCCAGCGGCGATACGGGTAAAGTCCTTAAAACCGGTTCCCGCGGCGGTGGAAAGAGTTTTAGACCGTTTGGCCTGTATGCCATAAAGCTGAACATAGGCGGAGGCCAAAAGGTGGGGTAAATGGCTGGTGAGAGCCACATATTTATCGTGTGTTTGAGCCCTCAGCAAGACCGGAACAGTGCCGACGCTTTTCCAAAACTGGACTGCCTTTTGAATCAGAGCTTTAGGGTTTTTCGCGAGTGGCGTAATGAAAACGGTGTGACCCTGATAAAGACCGGCATCAGCGAAGCCCGAACCGGATTTTTCTTTGCCCGCCATGGGATGGCAGGGCACGAAGTGATTTTCCAAGCCTTGAATAACTTGGGCCGATTGAACAATTTGTCCCTTAATGCTGGAAACATCCATGATGAGAGCTTGCGGTTTCACCAGTCCACCGATGAGTTTTAAAAGCGGCAGAACCGTACTGGAGTGGGAACACAAAAGAATCACGTCCGCGTTTTGAATAGACTCTTCCAAAGTGGTCGCCATCCGCAACAGACGGGAAGCTTTTTTACGGGACGAAGGCCGGTGATTCCAGCCGACCAGATCCATTCCCTTTTTCTTTTTCAAAGCCAGAGCTAGTGAGCCGCCCAACAAACCCACACCGATGATCGCTATTTTTTGTCTGGAAGCCATCAGATATTTACTTTCAGCTGAGAATAAACCTCTTTAAAGACTTTCAAGAAATTTTCAGTTTCCTGAACGGTTCCGGTGGTAACTCGTAACGCGTCTGGCCCCATGGGCCGCACAATGATGCCCTTGCGAAGCAAATTCTGATAAAGAGCTTGAGCCTGAGGCACATTGAAATAAACAAAATTTGTTTGGCTGGGAACGGGATTCAGCCCCATCTCCTTTAATCCCTCGGTCATTTTTTGGCGCATCTGCCGGTTGAGCTGAATAACCTTCTCCAAATGAGTCTTATCGGACAAAGCGGCTTCGGCGGCAGCCAGAGCCACGCTGTTTACGTTGAAAGGCTGACGGGTTTTTTGAAAAACTGAAACCAAGTCTGGATGGCCTATGCCATAACCGACCCTCAATCCAGCTAATCCATAGACTTTCGAAAAGGTGCGGAGCACGACTAGATTTGGGTAATCTTGTAAAAGTTTTAATGAACCAAAATAAGTTTTCTCGTCCACATATTCACAGTAAGCCTCGTCCAAGACGACCAATACCTGAGGGGGACAAATTTTTAAAAAAGCCTCAATAGCCAACAATGAAACAAATGTTCCAGTGGGATTGTTAGGATTGCAGATAAAAACCAGCTTGGTTTTAGGATTAACCGCATTGGCAAAAGCCGCCATGTTGTGGGTAAAATCTTTCAAGGGAATTATCTTGGATTCACCCTCAAATAATTGGGTAGCCAGGGGATAAACCACAAAAGACTTGTCGGCAAATAGAACTTCATCACCGGGACTTAAAACCATTTCAGCTAACAGGATTAAAAGTTCATTGGAACCATGACCCAGCATAATTTGATTTGAGTTGATTGATAAATGTTGGGATAGGGCCTGCGTCAGATTGTGCGCCGCGCCATCGGGATAGCGGCTGATTTGGGCCATGTGTTTTTGCAAAGTTTCAATTACTTTTGGCGATGGCCCGAGCGGATTTTCGTTTGAGGCGATTTTGGTCGCATTGGAAATTCCCAATTCCCTTTCAAGCTCCTCGATTGGTTTTCCGGGCACATAAGGCTGGATAGCCATTAAATTTTTACGCAGAGGAACTTGAAAAACCATCCTATTGCTCGCTGCGGGGATAGGACCCCAGGACTTTAACGGTTAAAGAGGCCTTTTCGATTTCCGCGATAGCCTTTTTGGTTTTGTCATCGTCAACGTGACCCAGGAAGTCGATAAAGAAGTAATAATCCCACGCCTTTTTGCGGGAAGGCCGCGATTCAATGCTGGTGAGATTAAAACCCTGTTTTTCAAAAGGTTTCAACAGCGTGTAGAGCGCCCCTACCTTGTCTTTAATAGAAACCATGATGGAGGTTTTATCGTTTCCCGTCTTTTCAGCGTTCGTTTTACCTATAACTAAAAAACGGGTAAAGTTATCTTGCATGTCTTCAATGCGCTTGGCGATAGGTTTCAAATGATTGAGTTTGGCTGCTAAATCCGACGCAATTGCCGCGCTCTTGCCATCTTTTGACGCCTGTTGGGCGGCTTTGGAGGTGCTGGTGCTTTCAATGATTTTGACTCCGGGTAAGTTAGCTTCCAGCCAGATCCGGCATTGCCCCAAGGCAACCGAATTACTGTAAATTCTTTTCACTTTGCGGATATCACCGCTCTTTGACATGAGCGTATGGGATATCGGCATAAGAATTTCAGAGCAGATGCGCAGATCTGACTCAACAAAGAGATCCAGCGTGTGAAAAACCACACCCTCAGTTGAATTCTCAATTGGTACCACACCGTAATGGGCGCGGCCCCGTTCCACTTCCAAGAAAACATCTTTCAAAGTCGAACCACTGACATACTTGGATGACGAACCAAACTTTTGAACCGCGGCGATATGCGTATTACTGCCGGCCAAACCAAAATAAGCAATTTTCAGAGGCGATTCCAAAGCCAAGGAACCAGACATAATTTCACAGAATATGGCCTCAAGCGTCGCGGTTGGAAAAGGACCCTGATTGAGCCGCCCAACCCTTTGATAAACTTCCTTTTCGCGATGCGGGGCGTAAAAATGCATTTTTCCTTCGGTTTTAACATTTTTAACTTTTAGCACATTTTTCGCGCGTTCATTCAGGAGACGAACCAATTGGCTGTCGATGTGGTCGATGTTTTTACGGATTTTTTGAAGTTCGGCTTTTTTGTTTTTCACGCTCAAAACTTTCACAAATTCTATAAAATGCCCGTGAGAGTTGAGATTATATTATATTTTTGATTTACCAAGGAAAAGAATATGAAAAGCCCTCAAAGCGCTTTGAAATTACAGTGGATCATTGTTATAACCCTTGCACTGGCCGCTGGCGCTTTGGGTTTTTACTTGTCGTATCAGGAAGAACAAACACGTTTTTCTGAAATAAGCGCAGTTGCCGAATCTCACCTGATTTATGCCCTTCAGTTGAAAGACGACATGGCCTTGATAGATTGGTCCAAAGATATCGAGAAACTTCCGTCTATTCTTACTTTTCAGGCACTTTCAGGATCAAAAGTTGTTGCCGAAGGCGGCAATCAAACACTCTGTCCTATTGTTTCGTCCGATGGTCTTTCTTTTGATTTTCCTTATCGTTGGACATTTCATTCGACCTTCAATAAAGAGTCGGGAACATTGGCAAATCTCACCATGGTTTTTCAAGACTTCCGTGGACCTCTTTTATGGGCTGGTTGTCTTTTTTGGGTTAGTTTTGCCACGGGTTTGATTTTGATCTTATTAAAAATAATGCCGAAAACCAACTCACCAGCGCCTGATTCAGACACTCCTACGATTCAAACTAAGGTGGTAGTAAAAACCTCCGTTTTAAAAGTCGACGATAAAAGTTCTACTTTAGCGTTGGATGCCGATTACGTGATTTCTCAGGTGACACCCTTGGCGGCAAAAGCTTTAGATCGACAGATTTCTGATTTAGTGGGAAGCCATTTTTTAGACCTTTCACCTGATCCATCCGTAATGAGCGTGATCGAAGAAGCTAAAGAGACAGAGTTTTTAAAACCATTCCCTTCGCATCCACACATTTCCGCATTGATCCACCCTATGCCGGAAGGAACCCTTCTTGTTTTAAAAACTGGCAACAATGCTGAAAGGCCCTAAAATGGGCCGATTTTATTGACTTTTAGCGATTGAAAATTTAAACTGATTCCAGAACTCAACCAATACGCTTTCCGGGAAAGAACAATTGCGAGAAACATTTAAAGGTCTGTCTATTTTTTCCGCAATGTTGATGCTTTTATTACTAATTTCAACGGGTTGTGATATTAATATTCCTGGATGCGGTAAGCGCTCTTTTCCTTCTTTTGAACCGATTGTCCAAAATACTGTTTCGACCAATAGTTTGCCCACAAACAACAATCCTTTACCCAGCAAGGCCACAGCCAACCCGCCCAATCCGTCTAATATTTCCAACGGTTCAAAGGTATCCGTTATACCAATGACAACACCCACACCTGTTCCAGTGGATATTGAAAAAATTGCCTATACGACCATTGAAGAAGGTTTACCTACTCTTTGGACAATGAATACTGATGGAACCGAAAGAACCAGGTTAACTTCAATTGGTACTAGCAGTTGGAATCCCCTTTGGTCCCCCAACGGTAAAATTTTGGCTTTTCTTTCGACCACAAATGCTGGAAAAGTAAACTTGTATATTGTCCAAAAAGGATCAACCCAATTGACCCAATTGACCAACTGGGATGATATGGGAAAACCTGATCCAATGCTCCTTCAGGCTCCTTTTACCTGGTCGCCTAAAAGCGATCAATTAGCTTATATTTATAAAAATCAAGTTTGGACTGTTGCTTTAGATACGCAAGATCAATCTACTTTGGTCAATGTTGACCCTGCTTTTACCATCATCTCAGTCGCTTGGGCACCGCACCGTGACAATAAATATATTGCTTACACGGTTCGTAGAGGCATTCAATATTCCAGTGTGTTCTTGGTAAACCCGAGACTGAAAGACAAACTGAGTTTGGCTGACTCTCGTAAGTTGATCCCGGCTATTACTTGGACTTCAGGCGCGGAAGAATTAGCTTACTTATCGGATAAAAATGCGGTTTACACCACAACCGTAGAAGATACCACTTCTAAACCCGTTATCGTTGATGCCAGCCCTGAATTAGCCGCCTATGTTTCTTTTTCTCCAGTAGAGTCCAGTACCAGACTAATGCTATTGGCTAAACAAACAACCGATGATACAGGATACCGTGTGGCAGTCGTGGATCAGCCTGCTAAAACCGACCAAGATACAGGTAAACTAAAATATTTAACTCCTGTTGGAGTCGACTGGGCCGTTTGGTCGCCGGACGGAACTAAAATCGCTTACGTTATTTCAGGAGAGCTTTGGATAATGGATTCAATTAGCGGACTCAATAAAACCCGCATCGCTTTATCTGGTATTCAATCTCCTGATTGGTCAAAAAAATGAAAACAACTCTTTATACTCTACAAAAGTTTGTTGGAATTTTCCTGGTTGTCCTCGCACTGGGTGAATTTTCAACGCTGACCATTGCTTGTAAACCAAAAAAAGTAGATGCGCCTGTTGCCACTTCGACTCCGACGCCTGTTCCAGCCCTAGGAAACCTTATTTTTGTGCAGGGTGGTCATTTAGTGGAATTGAATTTAACCAATTTTGAAATTACGCCTCTTACAAGTGGAAAAAGCACCGAATGGTTCCCTTCAGCTTCTCCAAAAGGTGATCAAGTGGTCTATTGGTCGAATGCGGACTCCAATGTATACAATCTTTGGAAACTAAATTTAACGAATTCGCAGAGAACCCAATTGACATTCAATGACGAAAACGGACTGCCTTCTAATGAACAAAATCTTTTAGTAAACGCGTCGGCGTCCTGGTCTTCTGACGGAAAAACCATTATTTACGCTCAAGATGGCGACATTTGGGCGATTGATTCGGATGGGTATAATCCCAAAACCATTCTCTCGGGACAGGGCGCTCTGTGCCCCAACTTTTCACCAGATAGTAAATCTGTTCTCTATCTCTCAAATTTAAATGATTCGGTTTACAATTTATACGTTCTAAATCAATCAGATAAAACTATTAAACAAATTACCCAATACACAGATTGGAATGTAGGCGCTCCGAGTTATTCCCTCGATGGTTTCAAGATTTTGTTTAATTTGTATCGGGGAGATGTTACCCAAGTTTACACAGCCAAAGCTGACGGAAGCGAACCCATTAACCTAACCAATAATGTGCGGAGCCTTTCACCTTGTTTTGGACAAGGAGACAAAAAAATATACTATTCCGCTTATGGTCCAAGTGGAGATTCAAATTTAAACATTTACATTATGGGCGCAAATGGGGCTGATGTAAAAGCTTTAACCACGAACGGCGGCGCTTCTCCCAGTTGGGCGCCGATCTTCATACCGGTTTCTTCTCCCAACACATCCATCAAGTAGGAATAAATCAACTTATAAAATTTCTGGATAAAGCGGAAAATTCTTTGTTAATTCTGAAATTTCGCCTTTAACTTTTTGACGAACTGATTCACTCTTCGGCGCTGAAATTACGTCATTAATCCACTTTGCTACCTGCTTAAACTCCCCTTCTTTAAAACCTCTGGTTGTTAAAGCAGGAGCTCCTAAACGGATGCCGCTGGTCAACAGAGGAGATTCGGTGTCATAAGGCACAGAGTTTTTATTCGTGGTGATATTTGCCTCATCCAGCGTCAATTGGGCTTGTTTTCCATTTATTCCCTTATTTCTCAGGTCAATCAACATTAAATGGTTGTCCGTACCGCCCGACACAATTTGGAATCCAAAAGCCGTTAAGGCCTCAGCCAGAGTTTTTGCATTGGCTTTAATTTGCTTTGCGTAAGACTTAAAAGAAGGTTGCAAAGCTTCGTTAAAAGCTACGGCTTTGGCGGCAATGACATGCATTAAAGGACCGCCCTGAATCCCCGGTATGATTTGACTATCAAGTAATTCACCCATTTTACGCGTCCGACCGCTTTTGGGGGCCGTGGTACCGAATGGATTATCAAAATCCTTGCCCATTAAGATTAAACCGCCGCGGGGGCCCCGAAGGGTTTTGTGGGTTGTGGTCGTCACGACGTGACAATGCGACATCGGATTATTCAGTTCCCCAGCCGCGATTAAACCAGCGGTGTGGGCTATATCGGCCCAAAGGAAAGCGCCAACTTCATCTGCAATCTGGCGAAAGGCCGCATAATCCCAGTCTCTGGAATAAGCGGAGGCCCCGATACTAATCATCTTAGGTTTATGCTTGCGGGCCAGATCTCTCGCCTGATCAATGTCAACCCGTCCATCTACTTTTCGGGTTTGATAGGCGAAAAAATTATACATCTTGCCAGAAAAATTAACTTTACTACCGTGGGTTAAATGACCGCCATGGGATAAATCCAAACCCAAAACCGTATCGCCCGGTTTAATAAAGGTAAAATAAACGGCCATGTTGGCCTGACTGCCCGAGTGAGGTTGGACATTAACATATTCAGCGTTGGAAAAAAGCTTGGCCGCCCTTTCGCGGGCCAAATTTTCAACAACATCCACATATTCACAGCCGCCGTAGTAGCGGTTTCCTGGATAACCTTCGGCGTATTTATTGGTCATAACCCCGCCTTGGGCGGCCATGACAGGTAGACTGGTGAAATTTTCGGAGGCAATTAACTCCAGTTTCTCGTTTTGTCTTTTGAGCTCGTTGCGATTTGCCTCCCAAACTTGCGGATCGGCTTTCAAAAAATCAGAAGTCATAGAAGCTCCTTGGATTATTACGCAGCCAGTTAATTGTAACCCCCTCTTTGAGGCCCCATTGTCTAGCGGCTTCGCGTGGAATCTCAAGACAGCCGTCAGTGTAAATGGGCCCAATAAAAATCTGCCAGGGTTTAGCCGAAAGGTATACGTGGAGTATTTTATGGTTTTTATCCAAAAAAAGAAGGTCCGGTCTTAAAAAAGTGAAGAAAGTATGCACCGACCGGCACTTCGGAAAATAAATACCGTCATAGTAGCCGGGCCATGCGGTTCGGCCCATTAAACCCATAAGTCGGTCTTTGTAATTTTTTGCAATTAAGATGTCGGGTTTAAAGTTCAATGGTTTATAAACTGTAATACAATTGGACCAAAAATAATTAAAAAAGTCACAGGCATGATAAATAAAATAAGGGGAAAAAGAAGTTTTACGGGCATTTCTTGGACGGCTTTTTCGGATCTCTGCGACTGTTTGTCCCGAATAGTTAATGAGAGTTGTTGTAGCGTTTTTGAGATGCCTGTCCCAAACCGCTCAGCTTGAATAACGCTTGTTGAAAATAGAGAAAAATCCGTTAAATTTAATTTTTCAGTGACAGAAGTAAATGCAGCTTTTCTTCCCGATCCGCTCCGTGTCTGTTCCATAATTCTGTAGAATTCCTCTCTGAGCGGCCCAGATTTTGCGTTTTTAAGATATTGATCTAGAGCTTGCTCCAAGGATAAACCGGCCTCTGAACAAAGAGACAACACTTCTAAAGCGTTGGGCAATTCCCTCAATAATTCTCTTTCACGCTTTTGCGCTTTGTCATTCAGCCATATGAGTGGCAAAGCAAAACCAATGAGCACACTGATCAGAACCAATTCATAACTACCAGCTAAAAAACTAAAAACAAAGCAAAAGCCAACAGCCATCAAAACCTGGTACCCTAATATATCCATAGGCTTTAAATAACCAAAATTTGCTCTCCTCAATTGAATTTCCAAATACCCTAGGTAATTTTTAAACGCGGGAATTGTTTGAAAACCTGCACCTTTTTCTCGAAAAGTTTCAATAAACGACTGAAATGGAATAGCTTTTTTTTGTTTAACAATATTATTTAGCCGCATCATCTGTTGCTGTTGAGAAATCTTAGTCATAACCACAAAAAACATATTTCGAATAAACCAGCCTATTCCAAATGCGCTGATGAAAATCAACAGATAGATCATTTATATCTCCACTCTAAGAAGCTGACGGATCCATAGAAATCCAATGCTTTCTAAAATTGCCGCCAAAAGCAAAATAGCCCATCCCGCTTTTTGGGTAAAAAGCGGTGTCATTAAACTGGGGTCCATGACAAAAAAGATAAGTCCCAACATAAACGGCAGAAGGCCCATCACCATACCGGACAATTTGGCTTGCGCTGTCATGGCGTTCATTTTTCTAAGAATTCTGTTCTTTTCTTCCATGCCATCCAGCAACACTTGCAATAAATGGGTTAAATTGGCTCCAGTTTGACGGGAAATCTTATATGATTCTAAAAATTGTTGGAATTCGGAAAAATCTGAAAACCTTTCACTCATTTTAGTCAATGCCGCTTCAGCAGATAATCCCAAGCTCATTTCGTTGCAAACCAAAATAATTTCATTTCGTAAAGGTTGCGGACATTCGTGAGACAAATATGATAAAACTTGAGAGACAGTCTGACCTGTTTTTAGAGCCTGAATACACATCCCCAGAGCTTGGGGAAATAATTCACTCATCTTTATTTGTATTTTGTTTTTCTTATACTTTTGAATAAGCGGCGGGCCTTTTTCTTTGATATATGAAATTAAAATACAGACTGTTAATAAAAAAACACCCTCAATTTCATCCACAAAAATTCCAATCAAGAAAGAACCAAGAATTCCAAAAATAATTAACTTTTGGAAAGAAGTGATTGAAATCTTGAATTTGAGGGGTGAGGAAATTGTCGGCGATTTTTCGGTCAATCGTTTTAAAACGTAGTGGACCAAAATTCCAGAAAGGAGGCCACCTCCGAAAAAACCACTTAGATAAATAATAAAATTAGTCATAAAATCAACTCAATTTGATTTTTTTGAATCTTGTCCTAATGAAGCATCTTCCTCGATTTGCCGAAGAGCCTTTTGCGCCGATTCCTGAATGTCATGATTTTGACTTTGTGCTATCAATTTTTTGAGTTCCTTTTTTGCTTGCGATACATTTTGAAGCTTTAAATAAGCGTTGACTGTCATTAGTTGCGCCGAATCTGCGATGGTTGTGCCAGAAATTTTTTCAATCAACTCTCGATAGTACGCCAAAGCATCGTCCACCTTATCTTCCAAGAGTAAGCAATTTCCTATTTTCAATTTAGAAGAAAGCTCCAAACCTATATCACCCATGGATTCTAGTTTTCTGTATTCTTCGATCGCTCCTCCATAGTGTCCTTGCCAATATTGTGTGTCCGCAATCAGCTTTTGAGATGGAATAACATAGACCGATTGAGGATAGTCTTCCAAAAGTTTTCGCAAAGGCGGTCTTGAATTTTGTAAATCGGATTTATCAAATGCCAAAACATAACCTTCTAAATAAAGGGCCGCCGGAGCATCTTGAGTAGCTGGAACTTTTGCAAGTATATCTTTAGTTATCTTTAGTGCGTTATCATAACTTCCCTTGGCTAACAATTCTTGGATGCTTTTCATTTCAGGGCTAAGGGACACCGCCTTAGATTTTGAGTCCGAACACCCAATTTGAATAAATGCGATAAGCAAAAAAACAATAAACGCTCTTTTCAAAATAGCCTCTCTCACATTTGATCCGGTGATGAAACTCCCAACAAGGCTAAAGCATTGCGAATCACCGTTTTAACACCTAACGCTAACGCCAATCGAGCCTGTGCAACATCTTGCGGCGCATCCAAAATTCGCTGTTTTGAATAAAAAAGATGAAAATTTGCCGCTAAAGATTGTAGATATATAACCAATCGATGTGGTTCTAAGGCTTTGCCGCTTTCAAGAACCCATTGTGGATATTCCATAATTTCTTTCAAGAGTAAAAAAGACTCGACATCTTGTAGAGGCTCAAAATCCACTGCATTTCTTGAAGGTTTTAAATTATTATCCGCGCACTTCTTCAGGAGACTACAAATACGGGCATGGGCATATTGAATGTAGAATACCGGGTTTTCTTCAGTTTGCTTTTTAGCCACTTCAATATCAAAATCTAAATGGGTGTTAGCACTTCTCATAACAAAGAAGAAACGAGCAGCATCTTTACCGACTTGATCCAGTAATTCGTCCATGGTGACAAACTTGCCTTCTCTCTTGGACATTTTTACTTTTTCACCTTCCTCTAAGAGATTGACTTGTTGGGCGATAATAACAGAAAACTGTCCGTGAGGGTGTCCCGCCGCCTGAAGGGCCGCTTTCATTCGGATAATGTGACCATGATGGTCCGGACCCCAGATATCAACAATTTTCGTAAAACCTCGTTTAAATTTTTGTATGTGATAGGCAATATCTGCGGCAAAATAAGCCGGATGGCCGTCACTCTTTAGTAAAACTTCATCTTTCGGAGCTCCAAATTCAGAAACCTTAATCCAAAGAGCGCCATCTTTTTCATAAGTAAGATTCATTTTTTTGAGTTGTTCTATGGTTTCCTTAACCAAACCAGTGTCGTGCAGAAGTTTTTTTTCCGAATACCAGTTATCAAAGTGAACATCGTAACGAAGTAATGATTCCTTTTGCCATTGAAGAACTTGTCCCATTCCCCATTCACCCGGATCTGGGGCGGGATCAACCTTGATATAGTCGTTAGCTAAAACTTCCATGTAAGCGCCCTGATAACCACCTTCGGGTGCCGGAGTGTCTTTACCATTGATGCGATCACAAGCCGCAATTAACGATTGTCCAAACAAACGGGCCTGAACACCAGCATCATTCACATAGTACTCACGAGTCGCGCTTGTTCCCGAAGCTAAAAGAAGATTGGCAATCGATTCACCTATAGCCGCCGCACGCGCGTTGACAATATTAAGTGGACCCGTCGGATTGGCACTCACAAACTCCAAGATTACTTTTTCATCTTTACCTTGTGTGCTTTTCCCGTAATTTTCATTTTCGTCAAGCGCCTGCTTTAAAATTTCATAAAAAATCTGCGGGTTCAATTTCAGATTAATAAAACCGGGAGGCGCGACTTCCACATGCGACACCAATTGAGGATCAAGCTTTATGTTTTGAAGGATTTCTTGGGCGATCAGCAGTGGCTGTTTTTTTAATTTCTTGGCTAAAAGCATTGCCGCCGGGCAAGAAAAATCTCCATGGCTTTTTTCTTTTGGCCGTTCGATAT
>Ga0075522_10000831_pt1 | contig 22867 bp, 18 predicted proteins | sample NGEPerA_FD_74796 | JGI IMG/M metagenome (GOLD analysis project Ga0075522, IMG submission 74796) | Arctic peat soil microbial communities from the Barrow Environmental Observatory site, Barrow, Alaska, USA - NGEE PermafrostL2-A | ecosystem: Environmental > Terrestrial > Soil > Wetlands > Peat ...
GCGGGAGAGGGTGCCGAGCGCAGCGAGGCGGGTGAGGGTGTGAGGCATCCTTACAGCGCGTCCGCCACCGCGTTGCGGAAGCGCTTCAGCGCGGCGGTGTGGTCGGAAAGGGTGTGGCCGGCGAGTCGGTGGTGGTGGCGGCGATGAAAGGTCGTCGTCAGGCAGAGATGGGTCGCGCCGGCCTTTTTCCAGAATTGTGCTTCCTTCGCCCAGTCGGATTCGCCGCCGGAGCCCATCGAGGTCCACACCTCGATGCCGACCGCCGCCGGGTCGCGGCCGGCCTGTTCGGTCAGCCGGCGCAGCGACGCGAACATTTCGAGCGCGCTCTGGTCGGGCGGATAGGCGTTGGGCATCCAGCCGTCGCCCCATTTGGCGATGCGCTCCAAGGTGCGCTCGTGATGCCCGCCGAACCACACCGGCACGTTGCCGGAGGGCGGACGCGGGTTGATGCCGGCATCCTCGATCGTGTGCCATTTGCCCTTGAAGGTGACGTGCGGCTCAGCCCACAGCTTTTGCATGATTTGGACCTGCTCCTCGGAGCGGCGGCCGCGATTGTGGAAATTCTCGTTGAGCGCGGTGAATTCGGCCTCGTTCCAGCCGACCCCGACGCCCAAGCGGAAGCGGCCGCCGCACAGCACGTCGAGACAGGCGGCCTGCTTGGCGACGAGCGCGGCTTGGCGCTGCGCCAGGATCAGGACGCCGGTCGAGAAGCCGAGCCTCGGCGTGACGCCGGCGAGATAGGAGAACAGCACGAACGGGTCGTGGAACAGATCGTCGTTGGTATTGCGGTCCCAGCCCGGCCGGCTCGCCGCGTTGACCCCGAGCACATGGTCGGGAGCCTCGATGAAATCGTACCCGGAATCTTGCGCGGCCTGCGCGTATTCCTTCATCGCCGCCGGCGAACCGCCGATATCGCCCAATGGCAAGAGCGTGCCCAGTTGCATCCTCGATCTCCTAATCGTATTTCGCCGAAGTATAGCCGATGACGGCGTACATCGGGTCCTGCTCGTCCTCGATCCACGGCGCGAGGCGGCGGGTTTCGATGCGCTCGAACCCGGCTGTGCGCAAATAAAGCTCCACCAGGCGGGCGTGACCGGCATCGTCGAGGCCGCGCCACACCGCGACCGCCTTGGTCCAGAAGCAGCGGTTGGAGAAGCTGACGACGAGCACCCCGCCCGGCCGCAGCACGCGCGCGACCTCGCGCAGCACCGCGACCGGCTGCTGCAGGTACTGGATCGAGACGCAGATCATCGCCGCGTCGATGCTGGCGACGGCGAACGGCAGGGCGGTGTCGCGGTTGAGGTTCTGGATGAACCGGCGCGCGAGGCGCGGATTGGCGGCGAGCTCCTCGGCGTTCATGCCGTGGCCGATCACCTCCGCGTACTCGACATCTTTCGGCAAGTGGCTGACCCAGCTCGACATCAAATCGAGCAGCACACCGTCCGCCGGGAGGATTTCGCGATAGAGCTGGGTGAGGACGCGGATCGCGTTGCCGTCGATGTGGCAGACGAGGCGCGCCGGCTCGTAGAAGGCTTCGTCGTCCTCCTCGTCGAGCCGGGCGAAGGCGCCTTGCGGCAATCCAAGATCGTCGTCCATCGCCGCATCATGCCCGATAGGCGGCATTACGTTCCAGCGTGGTGGGGGACGCCCGCCGCGCGGGCTCCTCCCATGACGGACGTTGTTGGCGGCATGATGAAAACCCGTCATGCTGAGGAGCGCCGCTAGGCGCGTCTCGCAGGACGCACCGAGGCCCGTAGGGTGGATGAGCGCAGCGTAATCCACCATGTTCGCAGTCGGGATGGTGGGTTACGCTTTGCTAACCCACCCTACAGCAGTGAGCGGAGGCGGACATGGCTCTGGCGATAGCGGAACCGTTCAAGCCGCCGACCGTGACATCGCTGTCGGTGCGGCTTGTCGTCGACTCGTATTTCGACCAATTCATGCCGAAGGCGACGCATCCCTTGTGCCGGGTCGAGCATGTCTCGCGCATCCCCGGCCGCGAGCAGGAATCGACCCTGGCCGGCGAATGGGGCCTGTCGCTTCACCTCGAAAGCGAGAACAAGGCCGGCAAGGGCCGGTACTTATTGGATTTCGGCTATACGCCTGAAATCCTGCTGCGCAATTTCGACTTGCTCGGGATCGCGGCCGAGAAACTCGACGGCCTCATCCTCAGCCATGCGCATCGCGACCATTTCGGCGGGCTGGTGGGCTTTGTCCGGCAGCACCGCGGCGCGATGCGCGGCGGTCTGAAGCTCTACACCGGCGGCGGCCTCACCTTCCGCGAGAAGTGGCTGGGCTCGCGCGACAGCGAGCCGACATCGTGGGGCGCGCTCGACGGCGCCGCGCTGGTCGCAGCAGCGGTCGAGACCGTATGCTGCGACCACGCGCACGCGCTCGACGGCGCCTTCACCACCGGCATGATCGAACGGACGTCGTTCGAGCACGTGCTGCCCAACACCCTGGTCGAGCCGACGCCGGCCGATCACTTCACCGAGACCGAGCGGCGCGGCAGGCTGGTGCCCGACCGCCATCCCGACGAGCACGCGACCTGCTACATCGTCGAGGGGCGCGGCCTCGTCGTGCTGTCGTCATGCAGCCATTCGGGCTTTATCAACGCGATCCGCACCGCGATGGCGGTATCGGGGGTCGCGAAGCTGCACGCGGTGGTCGGCGGGTTTCATCTCGGGGTCGCACCGCCCGATTATCTCGACAGCGCGATCGCCGAGCTTAAATCGCTCGATCCCGACATCGTGATCCCGATGCACTGCACCGGCCGCGCGTTTACCGCGCGGATCGCCGAGGAGATGCCCGACCGCCTGGTTCTGGCGAACACCGGCAGCCGTTTTACGTTCGGGGTATGAGGCGGTTCCGCCAATAACGCCCCGGGTGCGGCGAGATAGCGCAATTCCGCCGCGCACAACGCAGGCGCTAGCATTGACACCCTGACTTGGCATCGCTACCAAACGGGCCAATAAGAAAAACCTGTCAGGATCGCGTAAGGTTTGAGGGAGACGCCGCACTTGCCGCCATTGCTGGAAGTCCGCAACCTGCGCACCGAGTTCCGTACCGGTGTCGGCGTGGTCCGCGCGGTCGACGGCATCTCCTACAGCGTCGACCCCGGCGAGACGGTCGCGGTCGTCGGCGAGAGCGGCTCGGGCAAGTCGGTCGGCGCCCTCTCGATCCTGCGCCTCATCCCGAGCCCGCCCGGCCGGATTGTCGGCGGCGAGGTGATCTTCGCCGGACGCGACCTGATGACCCTCTCGGACGCCGAGATGCGCAAGGTGCGCGGCGGCGAGATCGGCATGGTGTTCCAGGAGCCGATGACCTCGCTCAACCCGGTACTGACCATCGGCCGGCAGATCACCGAGATGGTCGAGCAGCACCGCGGCGGCAACCGCGAGGCGGCCCAGAAGCGCGCCCTCGAATTGCTGGGCCTGGTCGGCATCGCCGACGCGGGGCGCCGGCTGAAGCAATATCCGCATCAGCTGTCGGGCGGGATGCGGCAGCGGGTGATGATCGCGATCGCCCTCGCCTGCAACCCCAAGCTGATTATCGCCGACGAGCCGACGACCGCGCTGGACGTGACGATCCAGGCCCAGATCCTCGAGCTGATGCAGAATTTGACGCAGCGGCTCGGCGTGGCGCTGATCGTCATCACCCACAACCTCGGCATCGTCGCGCGCTACGCGCACCGGGTAAACGTGATGTATGCCGGGCGCATCGTCGAAAGCGGCAGCGCTGCGGCGATCTATCATGCGCCGCGGCATCCCTACACCATTGCGTTGTTGAAGTCGGTGCCGCGGCTCGACCGCCCGCGCCAGGCCCGGCTCGACCCGATCGAGGGGTCGCCGCCCGACCTGACCCGCCTCGACCACGGCTGCGCCTTCCGACCGCGCTGCCGCTTCGCGGTCGCGGCCTGCGCCCTGTCCGTGCCGAGCCTCGACCCGGCGGGCGAGCCGGGGCATTTCGCCGCCTGCTTCCGCAGCGAAGAACTGTTGGTCGACGCCGGCGAGGCCGCATGAGCATCGCCGCCGGCAGGCAAAATTCCCTCGGGCCAAATTCCCTCGGGCCAAATTCCCTCGGGCCAAATTCCCTCGGGCCAAATTCCCTCGGGCCAAATTCCCTCGGGCCAAATTCCCTCGGGCTCAATTCCCTTGGGCAAAATTCGGCCGGGCCGCTGGTCGAGGTCCGCGGCCTGCGCATGCACTTCCCGATCACCGAGGGGATTGTCACCCGCCGCAAGATCGGCGAGGTGAAGGCGGTGGACGGGGTCGATCTGACGATCCGCCGCGGCGAGACTTTGGGTCTCGTCGGCGAGAGCGGCTGCGGCAAGACGACGATGGGGCGCTGCATCCTGCGGCTCGAAAAGCCGACCGAGGGCGCGATCCTCTACGACGGCGTCGACATCGCGAACCTCGACCGCCGGTCGCTGGTGGCGCTGCGCCGGCGCATCCAGGTGATCTTCCAGGACCCCTACAGCTCGCTTAACCCGCGCCAGAAGGTCGGATCGATCCTCGCCGAGCCGATGAAGGTGCACGGCATCGAACCCGACCCGGCGCGGCGCGCCCAGCGGGTCGGCGAGTTGCTGACCGTGTGCGGGCTAAATCCGGGCTTCGCCGACCGCTACCCGCACGAGATGTCGGGCGGCCAGCGCCAGCGGGTCGGCATCGCGCGGGCGCTCGCGGTCGATCCCGAGTTCATCGTCTGCGACGAGGCGGTATCGGCGCTCGACGTGTCGATCCAGGCGCAGATCATCAACCTGCTTGAGGATCTGCGCGAGAAGTTCAACCTCACCTATTTGTTCATCGCGCACGATCTGAGCGTGGTGCGGCACCTCTGCCAGCGGGTCGCGGTGATGTATCTGGGGCACGTCGTCGAGCTCGCCGATTGCGACGAGGTGTTCGACAACCCGCTCCATCCCTACACCAAGGCCCTCTTGGCGGCGGTGCCGGTGCCCGACCCGACGGTCGAGGCCGACCGCTCCTTCCAGCCGCTGCCGGGCGAGGTGCCGAGCCCGATCAACCCTCCCTCGGGCTGCGTGTTCCACCCGCGCTGCCCGATCGCGGTCGACGAATGCCGCCGGACGCCGCCGGAATTGCGCGAATTGCGGCCGGACCACTGGGTCGCGTGCAGCCAGGTCAACTGAACATAACACCAGCGGATTTAAGGGAAGGAAGCGGAACGATGAAGACAACGCCTCTGCTGATGACCGCGGGATTGGCGCTGCTGCTTGCGCTGCCGGCCTATGCCGACGAGACGCCGAAGAGCGGCGGGACCCTCACCTACATGATCCCGGCCGATGCGCCGCCGAGCTTCGACGGCCATCGCGAGGAAACCTACGCGACGGTGCACGCGACCGCGCCGTTCTACAGCGTCCTCTTGCGCGTAAACCCGGACAACCCCTCGTCGTCCACCGACTTCGTCTGCGACCTGTGCACCGCGATGCCCAAGCCGACCGACGACGGCAAGACCTACACCTTCAAGATCCGCGAGGGGGTCAAGTTCCAGGACGGGTCGCCGCTGACCGCCGCCGACGTCGGGGCGAGCTGGAACGAGATCACCTTTCCGCCCGAAGGCGTCTTGAGCGCCCGCGGCAGCAACTACCGCGACCTGATCGACAAGATCGAGTCGCCGGACGCGACGACGGTGGTGTTTCACCTGAAATTCGCGACCAGCGCGTTCCTGCCGGCGCTCGCCGACCCGTTCGCCTACATCTATGAAAAGAAGATCATCGACAAGGACCCGCACTGGTACGAGAAGAACGTAATGGGCTCCGGCCCCTTCCATTTCGCCAGTTACGATGTCGGGCAGTCGATTAAGGGCGACCGCAACCCGGATTACTACATGAAGGGCAAACCCTATCTCGACCACATCGTCGGCATCTTTGCCCCGAAGCAGGCCACCCGCGTCGACGCCATTCGCAGCGACCGCGCCGCGATCGAGTTCCGCGGCCTGCCGCCGTCGGCCCGCGACGAGCTGAAGAAGGAGCTGGGCGACAAGATCACGGTGCAGGAGAGCACCTGGAACTGCGGCAGCGACCTATTCTTCAACGAGAAGAAAAAACCGTTCGACGATCCGCGCGTGCGCCGCGCCCTGAGCCTGGCGATCGACCGCTGGGGCGGTGCGCCGGCGCTGTCGAAGATCGCCATCGTCAAGACCGTCGGCGGCATCGTCTTCCCTGAATCGCCCCTCGCCGCGACCAAGGACGAACTCCAGCAGATGGCCGGGTTCTGGCCCGACATCGAGAAATCGCGGGCCGAGGCGAAGAAGCTGCTGCACGAAGCGGGCGCCGACAATCTGAGCTTCGAGCTGCTCAACCGCGATGTCGACCAGCCCTATAAATACGTCGGCGTCTGGCTGGTCGATCAGTGGAGCAAGATCGGTGTCCAGGTGACGCAGAAAGTGGTTCCGACCGGGCCGTGGTTTGCCGCGATGCGCTCCGGCGATTTCGCCGTCGTGCACTATCCGATCTGTCATAGCGTGGTGAACCCGGTGCTCGACATACAGCCCTATCTGCCGGGAAGTCAGGAGAACATGGGCGGCGCACCCGACCCGAAGACGACCGAGCTTTACGAAAAGCTGCTCCACGAGGCCGATCCGAAGGCGCAGCACGGCGAGATGGTCGACTTCGAAAAGTACGTCATGGATACCCAGGCGCACGCGACCGAGGTCATCTGGTGGAACCGGATCATCCCCTACCGCTCGTATGTCAAAGGCTGGAAGATCGGTCCCAGCCATTACATCAACCAGGATCTGGCGAACATCTGGCTCGACAAATAACGCCGGACGCAAAAAACTAAGAAGACGAAACAGGGAGGCGGTGATGGGATTGGAGCTGCGGCGCGCGGCGGTCGTCGCCGCCGTGCTGGCGTTGGCCGTGCCCGCGGCGGCCTCCAGAGCCGCCCCCAGGGCCGCCGACGAGACGCCGAAGCGCGGCGGCACGCTGACCTACCTGATCCCGGCCGACGCGCCGCCGAGTTTCGACGGCCACAAGGAAAGCACGTTCGCGACGGTGCACGCCTTCGCGCCGTTCTACAGCCTCCTCGTGCGGATCAACCCCGACAACCCGTCCTCGACCACCGACATTGTCTGCGATTTGTGCGTCGAGATGCCCAAGCCGAGCGAAAACGGGACAGTTTGGGCGTTCAGGCTCCGGCAGGGGGTCAAATTCCATGACGGGTCGGCGCTGACCGCCGACGATGTCGCCGCGAGCTTCAACGAGATCATCTTTCCGCCGCAGGGCGTGCTGAGCCCGCGCCTCAGCAATCTGCTGATGGTCGACAAGGTCGCGGCGGCCGACCCGCAGACGGTGGTCTTCCACCTCAAATTCGCGACCGAGGCGTTTCTCCCGGCGATCGCCAGCCCGTTCAACTGGGTCTACCAGAAGGCGATCCTCGACCGGGACCCGCATTGGTACGAAAAGAATGTGATGGGCACCGGCCCGTTCAAATTCGCCGGCTACGAGACCGGCCAGTCGGTCAAGGGCGAGCGCAACCCCGATTACTACGATCCGAGGCTGCCCTATCTCGACGGGTTTGTCGGGATCTATGCCGACAAGCAAGCAACGCGCGTCGACGCGATCCGCGCCGACCGCGCGGCGATCGAGTTTCGCGGCATGCCGCCCGCGTCGCGCGACGAGCTGAAAGGAGCGCTCGGCGACCAACTCGCGGTGCAGGAAAACGACTGGGATGTCGGCAGCGCGATCACGGTCAACCACCAGAAGAAGCCGTTCGACGATGTGCGGGTGCGCCGCGCGCTGACCTTGGCGGTCGACCGCTGGGGCGGCGCGCCGTCGCTCGCCAAAATCGCGATCGTGCAGACGGTCGGCGGCATCGTCTTCCCCGGCTCGCCGCTCGCCGCGACAAAGGAGGAGCTGCGGCAGATCGCCGGTTACTGGCCGGACGCCGAGAAATCGCGGGAGGAGGCGCGGCGGCTGCTGAAGGAGGCCGGCGCGGAAAACCTCAGCTTCGAGCTGCTCAACCGGAATGTCGACCAGCCCTACAAATACGTCGGGACATGGCTGATCGACCAATGGAGCAAGGTCGGTCTGCATGTGACGCAGCGGGTCGTGCCGACCGGCCCCTGGTTCGACAATATGCGCAAGGGCGATTTCGACGTCGTCGTCGAGGCGCCCGGCTACGGCATCGTCAACCCGCTGATGGACATCCAGAAATTCCTGCCGTCCTCGGTCGACGCGGAGAACTACGCGCGCTACGAGGACAAAGAGGCGGTCGATCTCTACGACAAGGTGCTGCGCGAGACCGATCCCGCCAAACAGCGCGCGGCAATGCGCGATTTCGAGAAATACATGCTCGACACCGAGGCGCACGCGATGTGGGTGCTGTGGTGGCACCGGATCGTGCCCTACCGCTCCTATGTGAAGGGGTGGAAGATCGGCCCGACCCATTTCATCAATCAGGATCTGGCGAGGATCTGGCTGGACAAATAGACTGCCCGGAACAACAAAGCCAAACACAACGAGACCGCGAACAGGGGAGTGCGAGATGGGGACGAGCTTGTGGCGGCGAGCCAGCCTCGCCGCGGTGCTGGCGATGGGCTTTGGCCTAGCGGCGGCGGCCCCGGCGGCGGCGGACGAGACGCCGAAGCGCAGCGGCACGCTCGTCTACATGATCCCGGCCGACGCGCCGCCGAGCTTTGACGCGCAGCGCGAGGAGACCTACGCGACGATCCACTCGGCGGCGCCCTATTACAGCACGCTGATCCGCGCCAACCCGATGGACCCGGGTTCGCCCGACATGGTGTGCGATTTGTGCACCGAGATGCCGACGCCGACCGATAACGGCAAGACCTGGACCTTCAAGCTGCGCCAGAACGTCAAATTTGCCGACGGTCAGCCGCTGACCTCGGCCGACGTGCTCGCCTCGTGGAAGAAGATCATCTGGCCGCCACAGGGCACGGTCAGCCCGCGCTCCAGCAATTTCGTCATGGTCGACAGCGTCGAGGCGCCCGATCCGTATACGATCGTCTTTCACCTCAAATTCGCCACCGACGCATTCATCCCGGCGCTCGCCGACCCCTACGCCTGGATCTACAGCAAGGCGAAGCTCGACCAGGACATCCACTGGTACGAAAAGAACATCGACGGCACCGGCCCGTTCAAATTCGTCAAATACGAGACCGGCCAGTCGATCGAGGGGGTGCGCAACCCCGACTATTTCCGCCAAGGGCTGCCCTATCTTGACGGGATCAAGGGCATCTACGCCGACAAGCAGGTGACTCGGGTCGAGGCGATCCGCAGCGACCGCGCGGCGATCGAGTTCCGCGGCTTTCCGCCGACCGTGCGCGACGAACTGAAGGCGGCGCTCGGCGATCAGATCGCGGTGCAGACCAGCGACTGGAATTGTGGTGGGCTGATAACGCCGAACCACAAGAAAAAGCCGTTCGACGATGTCCGCGTGCGTCGTGCCCTCACCCTTGCGCTCGACCGCTGGGGCAGTGCGCCCGAGCTGTCCAAGATTGCCATCGTCCACACGGTGGGGGGATTGACCTTTCCGGACTCGCCGCTGGCGCCGAGCAAGGAAGAACTCCAACAGATCGCCGGCTACTGGCCCGATATCGAAAAATCCCGAGCCGAGGCGCGGCGGCTCTTGAAGGAGGCCGGGCAGGAGAACCTGACCTTCACGCTGCTCAACCGCTCGACCGACCAGCCCTACAAATATTACGGCATCTGGGTGGTCGACCAATGGAGCAAGATCGGCGTTCACGTCACTCAGCGGGTGCTGCCGACCGGACCGTGGTTTGCGGCGATGCGGGCCGAGGATTTCGACATGACGGTGGAAGGCAACTGCCAAAACGTGGTCAACCCGCTCGCCGATGTCGGCAAGTACCTGCCGCACACGATCTCCGAGGGGAATTACGGCAATTTCGAGGACCAGCACGAGGTCGACCTGTACAACCGGATGCTGCGCGAGCTCGACAAGGCCAAGCAGAAGGCACTTCTGCTCGAGTTCAACAAATACGTGCTCGACGAACAGGCGCACGGCATCTTTCTGTTATGGTGGCAGCGGATCGTGCCCTACCGCTCCTATGTCAAAGGCTGGAAGATCGGCCCCAGCCACTACGTCAACCAGGACCTCGGAACCGTCTGGCTCGACCGGTAGCCAAACCGGGGCAGACGGAGCGAAAGACGCATAGGGAGGCAGCGATGAACGTTACGCGGGCAGCGGCCGTCGGCGCGGCCATCATCCTGATGGCCGTTGGGCCTGCCACGGCGGACACGCCCAAACACGGCGGCACCCTGACCTACATGATCCCGTCCGACGCGCCGCCGAGCCTCGACGGCCACCGCGAGACGACCTTCGCGACGATCCACTCGGCGGCGCCGTTCTACAGCGTGCTGATCCGCATCAACCCGGACAACCCGTCATCGACCACCGATTTTGTCTGCGACCTGTGCACCGAGATGCCGCAGCCGACCGACGGCGGCAAGACCTGGACCTTCAAAATCCGACAGGGCGTCAAGTTCCACGACGGCTCGCCGCTGACCGCCGCCGACATCGGCAAGAGCTGGCAGGAGATCGTTTTCCCCGACGAAGGCCTGCTGAGCCCCCGCCAGGCCAATTTCATGATGATCGACAAGGTCGAGACGCCCGATGCCTCGACCGTGGTGTTCCGCTTGAAATACCCCACGACCGCGTTCCTGCCGGCGCTCGCCGACCCTTACGCCTGGATCTACGAGAAGGCGATCCTCGACAAGGATCCGCACTGGTACGAGAAAAACGTAATGGGCTCCGGCCCGTTCAAGTTCGCCGGCTACGAGATCGGCCAGTCGATCAAGGGCGTGCGCAACCCCGATTACTATGTCAAGGACCGGCCCTATCTCGACGGGTTCGTCGGCATCTATGCCTCGAAGCAGGCGACCCGCATCGACGCGCTGCGCGCCGACCGCGCCTCGATCGAGTTCCGCGGCTTTCCGCCCTCGGCCCGCGACCAGCTCAAGGGCGAGCTCGGCGACAAGATCGCGGTGCAGGAGAGCGACTGGAACTGCGGCAGCGTCGTTACCATCAACGAAACGAAAAAGCCGTTCGACGACGTGCGGGTCCGGCGCGCCCTGACCCTGGCGATCGACCGCTGGAACGGGGTTCCGGCCCTGTCGAAGATCGCCGACGTGCACACGGTCGGCAGCATCGTCTTCCCCGGCAGCCCGCTGGCGCCGACCAAGGAGGAATTGCAGACCATCGCCGGCTTCTCGCCCGACATCGAGAAATCGCGCGCCGAGGCCAGGCGCCTGCTCAAGGAAGCCAGCGCCGAGAACCTCAGCTTCGAAATGCTCAACCGCGACGTCGACCAGCCTTACAAATACGTCGGCATCTGGGCGGTCGACGAATGGTCGAAGATCGGCGTCAAGGTGACGCAGCGCGTGATGCCGACCGGCCCCTGGTTCGAGGCCGAGCGCAGCGGCAATTTCACGGTCGACCTACAGGCCAATTGCCATGCCGTGGTCAACCCGCTGATCGACGTGCAGCCTTATTTGCCGACCTCGGTCAGCGAGCAGAACTACGGCAATTACGAAGACCCGGTGGAAATGGACCTCTACAACAAGACGCTGCATGAAACCGATCCCGCCAAGCAGCACGCGGCGATGTTCCAGTTCGCCAAGCACGTGATGGATACCCAAGCTCACAAGGTTATGATGGCGTGGTGGTACCGGATCGTGCCATACCGCTCTTATGTCAAAGGCTGGAAGATCAGCCCGAGCCACTACATCAACCAGGATTTGTCGACGGTCTGGCTCGATCAATAAGAAGCAGGGCGTCCGGCCGGCGCAGGGAGACCGACAAAGGCGATGCATCGTTACATCGTGAGCCGAATATTGCTGGTTTTCCCGACGCTGCTCGGCGCGGCGTCGCTGGTTTTCATCTTGATGCGGCTCATCCCCGGCGACATCTGCCTGGTGCGGCTCGGCTCGGGCGGCACCAGCTTCAGCGAGTCGGCGCTCGCCGCCTGCCATGCCGAGATCGGCATCGACAAGCCGTGGCTATTGCAGTTCGGCAACTTTATCTGGGGAATGGCGCGGGGCGATTTCGGCATCTCGATGTGGTCGGGCAAGCCGGTCATCACCGAGATTGCGACGCGCTTTCCGGTCTCGCTCGAGGTCGCGGTGATGGCGACGCTGATCGCGATCTCGATCGCGATCCCCTTGGGCACGATCTCGGCGTTGAAGCAGAACACCTGGATCGACCTGCTGGTGCGCACGGTTTCGATCGCCGGCATCGCGACGCCGTCGTTCTGGCTCGGCATCATGTCGATCCTCTTCGTGCTCGATGTCAGCCAGTTGATCACCGGCCGCCCGTGGATGCCGTCGATCGACTACGTGCCGCTGTGGAAGGACCCAATCCGCAATCTGTCGATCGTCATGCTGCCGGCGCTGACGGTCGGCTACCGCTATGCCGCGGTGTCGATGCGGATGACGCGCTCGGCGATGCTCGAAGTGCTGCGCGAGGATTACATCCGCACCGCCCGCGCCAAGGGCCTTCTCGAAAAGATCATCATCAACCGGCATGCGCTGAAGAACGCGCTGCTGCCGGTGGTGACGGTGATCGGCATCGAGTTCGCCTTCCTCATCGGCGGCCTCGTCGTCACCGAGCAGGTCTTCAACCTCAACGGCATCGGCCGGCTGATGGTGCTGTCGGTGCAGAACCAGGACTACACGCTGACCCAGGCGCTGGTCATGCTGGTCGTGACCATCGCCGTGGTGACCAACCTGCTGGTCGACCTGTTATATGCCTGGCTCGACCCGCGCATCCGCCTCAACTGAAGCCCAGACCTAGGCCCGCTCGATGACCATCGCCGCCCCCACCCCGACCGGCACCGCAATCTTTACCGACGACCGCATCGCGCGGCGCGGCATCGTCAGCAGCACGATTCGCTTCCTGCGGCGTCAGCCGGTGGGCGCGATCGGCATCGTGCTGGTGGCGCTGTTCGGCTTCGCCGGCCTTTTCGCCGACGTGATCGCACCCTACAATCCGACCGCCAATGATTTCTCGGCGATGACCGAGGCGCCGAGCTGGGCGCATTGGCTCGGCACCGACCAATTGGGCCGCGACATCCTCTCGCGCATCCTGTTCGGGGCGCGCACCGCCTACATCGTCGGCCTCACCTCGGCCGTGGTCGGCGGCACGAGCGGGCTCGTGCTCGGGGTCGGCAGCGCCTATTTCGGCGGGCGGATCGATCTATTCCTGCAGCGCATCCTCGACATCGTGATGTCGTTCCCGCTGATCATCATGGCGCTGGCGGTGGTGTCGATCTTCGGCACTGGCGTGCAAAACGTCATCGCCGCGATCACCATCCCGCTGATCCCGCGCTGCGCCCGGGTGGTGCGGTCGAGCGCGCTGGCGATCCGCGAGGTACCCTACGTCGACGCCGCCCGCGCACTCGGCTACGGCCATTCGCGGATTATCCTCAATCACATGGTGCCGAACGTGATGGCGCCGTTCCTTATCATGCTGACCTCGTTCGTCGGGCAGGCGATCCTCGCCGAGGCCTCACTCTCTTATCTCGGGCTCGGCGTGCAGGAGCCGGTCGCGGCCTGGGGATTGATGCTGCAAGGCGGCGCCGAGGAATACGCCTCGACCGCGCCGTGGATCGCGGTGTTCCCGGGCCTGGCGATCATGCTGACCGTGTTCGGCATCAACCTGTTCGGCGACGCGCTGCGCGACGTGATCGACCCGAAACTGCGGGAGCGGTAGGCGGCGTCTTCGATGATCGGCGGAGTGCGCCTCGCGGCCGCGCGCCACGGCCTCGCCGGACGGTCGGCCCGGTAATACGGAAATCGCGGGCCGTCGTCGGAAGGCCGGGGTTTGCGGCGCGCCGTTATCGAGCTGGGGACTTTGGGCAACCTCGGACGGCGGCGGTTGCGATGCCTCGCCAACAGGCGGCCGCTGGGCGATTTCGGCGGGGAGGCCGGTGCGCTGGAGGGCGGCCTGGTCGACCGCGTTCCAGTCGATACCGTCGGCGTAGGCGCCGGCAATCGCGGTGACGGTCTCGCGCAGGCCGTCGGCCTGTGCAGGGACCATCGGCTGCTCGGTGTCGATCTGGTTGGCCTGGTCCTTGCTCGGATGAACCTCGACGTAGAGCCCGATGCCGATCCAGGCTGCGGCGCCGGGCTGCTCGATGGCGCGCACCGGGGTGCCGACCGCGACCGACTTGAAGAGCTGCTCGATATCCTCGGGGTAGAGGTGGATGCAGCCGTGGCTGACGTTGCGGCCGACCCCGTCGGGCTTGTTGGTGCCGTGGATCAGGTAGTTGGCCCAGCCCAGGCGCAGCGCGAAGGCGCCCAAGGGGTTGTCTGGGCCGGGGCCGATCGCGGCCGGCAGATCGGGGTTCTCGGCATGGATCGAGGGCGGCGGGACCCAGGTCGGGTTCGGCTCCTTGCGCACGACCCGGGTGGTGCTGAGTGGCGTCGTGAAGCCGATCGCGCCGATGCCGATCGGGTAGGTCTGCACCGTGTTGCCCCCTGGGTTGCCCCCTGGGTTGCCCCCTGGGTTGCCGTGCGGCGGGAAGTAGTAGAGGCGGCGCTCGGCGAGGTTGATGACGATGCCGACGCGCGGGGCATCGGGCAGGATGTAGAGCGAGGGGACCGTCAATTGCCGGTCGCCCGGCGACCACGGATCGACACCGGGGTTCGCCGCCAGCATTTCGGTGTAGCCGACATCGAAATGGCGCGCGATGTCGGCGAGGTTCTCGCCGCTCCGCGCGGTGTAGTCGGCGAGTTTGCCGACAACGCGGGCGTCGGGCGCGAGCGGAAATTCGGCCGCGCCGGCCGGGACCGACGCCAGCAAGGCCGCAGCCGCGAGCGCGCAGCAGAGCGCGCGCCGGCGGCCGGGCGGTCGCGGGGCCGGGGGCGCCGGAAGCATGGGCCGCCGCGCCCGTACCACTGTGCTACTTGTGCAGGCTGCGGTTGTACATCGAGCTGGCCGCGGTGCGCGCCGCCTGGGCGTCGGATTCGGCCTGCTGCGCCGCCTGCAGCGCCTGATCGGCGGTGGACTGCGCCCGCGCCGCGGCCGCACAGGCATCGCATGGCGGCGGAGGCGCCGCCGGCGCCGCACAGGCGGCAAGCAGCAACGCTGCTCCGCCGAGCGCCGCCAACTTCATCGCCATCGCCGTGTTGTGGTTGGTCATGTGGCTACCCCTTTCTTGTCCTGTTCCCGTCATTCGTAACCGGGATGAGGCGAAAAGGTTCCCTCAAGCTTTTGTCAGAAGTTGGGCAATGGATGAATTGTCGCTGCATTCTTCGGTCGCTCGCAAGCCCCCGCGTGTCTGGTCCCAGGGGTCGGTATTACGAGAAGGCGGCGAAGAGCTCCTCGACCGCCCGCATCTGGTTGCCGCTCGCGGAGGACGGCACGATGACCGGGGTGGTGACGCCGGCTTCGCGCCACGCGTCGATGCCGGCTCGAACTTTCGCCGCGGGTCCGAAGAGGGTGGCGTCGGCGAGCCATTTGTCGCTCATCAGGCTCGGGATGTCGGCCTGCCGGCCCTCCCCCGCCGCGGTCTCGATCGCGGTCATCTCCGCGACATAGCCGGCTTCCTTCCAGTAATTGCGGTAGTCCGGCAGCAGCGTGTAGCGCGCCAGGGTGCGGCGATTGACCGCCTTCGCCGCCTCGACATCGTCCGAGATGCAGGTCGGGATCATGTTGGCGACGAGGAAATCGGGATCGGCGCGCTTCGCCGCCGGGAGCGCCGAGAGCGAATCCGGCATGTGCGAGCGGCTGGCGTTGGCGAAGATGAGGCCCTCGGCGATCTCGCCGGCGAGCGCGACCATGCGTTTCCTCAGCGCGGCGAGGATGATCGGCGGCAGCGCGCCGATGCCGTCGAAGGAATGCATCTTCTCGACAAAGGCGCGGATGTCGCCCAACGGTCTGCCAGGGGTGACGCCCATGCGGATATGGCTCGGCCCATGCGCGACGCCGACGCCGAAGGCGAAGCGGCCGCCGGAGAGCTCATGGATATAGGCGCTCGCCTGCGCGAAATCCTCGGTGACGCGGCCATAGATCGGCACGATCGCGGTGGCGAATTTGATGCGGTTCGTCGCGACCGCCAGCGCCACGGCTTGCGCCATGTTGCTGAAGATGCTCGGCACGTAGATGCCGGCGAAACCGCGCCGCTCGATCTCGCGCGCGAGATCGAGGGTCTGCCGGCGGCGGCCAGGAACGGCGACGAGGCTCAGGGCGGGGAGCGTATCAGCCATGGCGCGCGGTCACCTGAGAGGCTGGCCGGAATGAATTGAGCTTCCCAGGAGCTTGTCTTTTTGTCGTCTTTCCCGCGAAAGCGGGAACCGAGGGACGAGCGGCGGAACGCATCCCTCATATACCAACGTCGCTGAGATTTAAGCCACTGATGCGACAGAGCGCTTGCCCTGGACCCCCGCTTTCGCGGGGGAGACGACAACTTTCTGATTTCGTTGGCTTCATTTTAACTCAGCCCCTGAGGTTCATCACGGCGGCGAACGCGAAAATCGCCAAGACCACGATCGCGAACGCGAACACCGACAAGACCCCGAGCCAGTACATCACCGGGTTGCCCGAGCGGCTCACGGTGAAGTCGAAGCCGAAGGTGTCGGCCAGCCAGAACAGCGGGTCGATCTTGATGATGCCGCGGTTGAGGGCGAGCGCGATGCGCCAGAGCAAGAACAGCTCGACGATCAGCGTAATGCCGATGCCGAAAAGCCAGCCTTTCGCTTCCCCCACGAGCCCCTCCTATTCCGCCGCGACCGGGCGGAGCTGCACCGAATTCGCGCCGTAGCGGTCGCGAAACGGTTTGGTGTCGATCTCCTCCAACTCGATCTCGCCGGCCAGCACCTTCTCTTTCCACGCACTCTGCTCGGGGATGTTGGCGTGGAATTCGGGCATCACCTCGCGGGCGAACAATTCGAGGCTTTCGCAGATGTGTGCGTGGGTGTTCTTGCCTGCCTGGTTGAGTAAAATGACCTGGTCGATATGCGAGGTCTCGAACCGGCGCAGCTTGCGCCTTATCGTCTCGGGCGAGCCGATGAGACCGCCGGATAGCGCGCGAGCGAGCCCCTCGGGGTTCTCGCGCTTCCACTTCTCGTACTCGTCCCACAAATTGACGGTGCCCGGCAGCGGCCGCTCGCGGGTCGCGCTCTGGCCGTAGAAGCGCAGCGCGAACTGGAAGAACGGGATGCCGTCGGCGCGGCGGCGCGCCTCCTCGTCGGTCGGGGCGCACATGAAATAGCTGGTCAGCGCGATGTTCGGGTTGACCCGGTAGTCGGCGAGCTTGTCCTGCCGCTTGACGAACGCGTTGTAATAGGCGTGCACCCAGGCGTGCGCGGCGTCGGCCGAGAGAAACTGGAAGGCGAGCGCGCCGAGGCCGCGCCGTCCGGCCATCTCGATGGTCTCCAGCGCCGAGCAGGCGACCCAGATTGGCGGATGCGGCTTCTGGATGGGCTTTGGCAGCACGTTGCGCAGCGGCATGTCGAAATATTTGCCGTGGTGCTCGCAGCCGCCATCCTTGAACATCGGGATGATCGCCCGGATCGCCTCTTCCCACTTGGCGCGCTTTTCGCCATAGGCGACGCCGAACGGCTCCAGTTCGGTCGAGCTGGCGCTCTCGCCGGTGCCGAACTCGACCCGGCCGCGGCTGACCAGGTCGAGCGCGCCGATGCGCTCGGCGCAGCGCGCCGGATGCGTCGTCGTCAGCTGCATGATGCCGTGCGCGAGGCGGATGTTCTTGGTGCGCTGGCTGGCGGCGGCGAGGAACACCTCGGGCGCCGGCGAATGCGAATATTCCTCGAGGAAGTGGTGCTCGACCTCCCAGGCGAAATCGTAACCCAGCCGGTCGGCCAGTTCGACCTGGTCGAGCGCGTCTGGTAGAGGGTCAATTCGCCGTCCGCGGTCCACGGGCGCGGCAATTGCAGCTCGTAGAAAATTCCGAACTTCATCGTGCATCCTTCCTGGCGCGCCGACGCGATCATGCCGGGAGGAGCCGCAATGCTCAAGCAGAGCCGGTTGCGTTCGAGTAGACTGGCGTCCCGAGGTGTCGCGTTCCAGCGGCAAGCAATAATTCGCGGGAGGAAGACGGGCCGTGGATCAGCCGCAAGTTTTGCCTATGCCCCGTCAGCCAGTCAGACGCCGATATCTCGTCGCAATGCTCGCCAGCGCGGCGGTCCTGCGGCCGCTTGCCGCTTTCGCCCAGCAAAAGTCGATGCCGGTGATCGGCATCCTCGATGTCGGCGACCCCGCTTCGCTGTTGAAATCGTTCCGCGAGGGGTTGCGCGACAAGGGCTATATCGAGGGGCAAAACATCCGCCTCGAAACCCGCTCGCCGGCGAGCGGCTCGAAATCCCTGGCGCAGCTGGCCAGGGAATTGGTCGACCTCAAAGTCGACGTGATCGTGGCGAAGTTCACCCCGGCCGTCCGCGCCGCGATGGAGGCGACCAAGACGATCCCGATCGTCATGGCGCCGGCTGGCGCCCCGGTCGAAACCGGGCTGGTCGCCAGCCTCTCGCGTCCCGGCGGAAACGTCACCGGCATGTCGGCCACCGCCGCTGAATTGGGCGGCAAGCGGATCGAACTCATCCGCCAATTCCTGCCGCAAGCGAGCCGAATCGGCGTGCTGGCCAACTCAGCCGATCCGTTCACCAAGCCCTTTGTCGGCGAGATGCAAACCGCTGCGGGGACGTTGGGCGTGCAGGTCGAGCCCGTCATGGTCAGCGGCCCCGGTGAGTTCGAGACGGCGTTCTCAACCCTGCGGAAAGCAAGCGCGGACTGCGTCATCATCCAGCCCAGCCTTCCGGAGAAAGCCGCCATCGACATGGCGCTGAAAGTGCGGTTGCCGCCCTTCGGCCTCTTCCGCTCGACAGTCGAGAAAGGTGCGTTGATGTCGTATGCCCCGCGGGCCGAGGACGGGTATCGCGAAGCTGCGGTATATGTCGACAAAATACTCAAGGGCGCCAAGCCCTCCGACCTGCCGGTCGAGCAGCCGACGATTTTCGAGCTGGTGATCAATTCCAAAACCGCGAAAGCCCTTGGCCTGACGGTCCCACCATCGCTTCTTGCCCGCGCCGACGATGTGATCGAGTGAGCCGGCGGATCAACGGCCGATGAATTGCAGCGCAGCGCGTCGACCGGCGCGCGATTTCGATCAAGCAGCTAAAATGGAACAGAAATCGATTACATCCGGATGAGGTGCATGGCCGAACTGCGGGCCGGCGAGGACGAAGCAGCGGTCGCCGAGGAAACCGGCGAGGCGGCGCACTGGCGGCAGACGCTGTGGGCGATGGTCGGCATCCAGTTCGTGATGACCATGGCGTTCTCGATGCTGACGCCGATCATGCCGCTGTTCCTGCCGCAGCTTGGGGTGCACTCGGCGGCGGCGATCGACATCTGGGCGGGCATCCTCTCCGGCATCACCTCGTTTATCGCCGCCTTCGCCTCGCCCCTCTGGGGACGCGTCGCCGACCGGCGCGGGCGCAAACTGATGCTGCTGCGCTCGAGCCTCGCGGTCGGCTTCTTCGCCACGCTGATGGGGCTGTCGGCGAATGTCTGGCAGTTCTTCGGCGCGCGGGCGCTGATGGGGATCTTCGCCGGGTTTTCGAGTTCGGCGATCGCGCTGGTCGCGAGCCAGGTGCCGGAGCGGCGGCTCGGCTATTGCCTGGGTTGGCTGTCGACCGGGCAACTGGTCGGCTCGCTGGTCGGCCCGATCATCGGCGGCGGGCTGGCCGATCTGACCGGCAGTTACCGCGTCCCGTTCTACCTGACCTCGGCGACGATCTTCGCCGCGCTCGGCCTCGTGTGGTTTTTCGTGCACGAGGAGTTCGTTCGGCCGGGCAAGGGCAAGGCCGGCGCCTCGCTCGTCGCCGGGCTCGTCGCGCTGGTGCGCTCGCCGGCGCTGCTCGCGCTGTTCTTCGTGCTGCTGATGGCGCAGTTCGGGGTGCGCACCGTGCAGCCGATCGTGACGCTCTATGTGAAGGAGATGGTCGGCAATTTGCCGAATATCGCGACGCTCGCCGGCATTGCGTTCTCGATCACCGGCGTCGGCAACGTGATCTCGGCGCCGTTTCTCGGCAACCGCAGCGATGTGATCGGCTATCGTCGGGTGCTGCTGATCGCGCTGCTCGGCGCGACGTTGACGACGCTGCCGCAGGCCTTCACCCACAATTACTTCGTTTTCACCGCCGAGCGCTTCGCGGTGGGCCTCTTTATCGGCGGGTTGTTGCCGACCGCCAACGCGCTGGTCGGAAGGCTGGTGCCGCGCAGCGACCGCGGCACGATCTACGGGATGACCTCGTCGGCGATGTTCATGGGAAACTCCTTGGGGCCGCTGCTCGGCGGCTTCCTCGCCGCCGGGCTCGGGCTCTCCTGGGTGTTCCTGATGACCGGCGCGGTGCTGGCGCTGAATTTGGTCTGGGTTTATTACCGCGTGCCCGAATATCAACCCGCTGCCGGGAGCTGATCGATGAGCGATAATCCGCTGCGGCAAACCAATTTGACTAACGAATCGGCCGATTACCTCGTCAAGCGCGAGGAGCTTCGCCTGGCGGAGATCGAGTTGATGCGGCAGCGGGAACGCGTCGCCAAGCTTCGCCGCCAGCTCCCGCAAGACGCCTCCGTCGAGGATCATGTCTTCGAGGAGGGACCGCGGTGGATTATTGGTAGGCCCGGCAGGACTCGAACCTGCGACAGCGCCGTTATGAGCGGCGAGTTCTAACCAGCTGAACTACGGGCCCACCTGGTGGGAGAATAAGACGAAGCGACCGCCCTGTCGCCCCCCTCACCCTTCCCATCGCCAGCGCGATGGACCCTTCCCTCTCGCATGCGGGAGAGGGAACCGAGCACCGGGACGGCCGGCGAGGGTCAGGTATCGAGAAAGCTGCGCAGCTTGCGCGAGCGGCTCGGGTGCTTCAATTTGCGCAGCGCCTTCGCCTCGATCTGGCGGATGCGCTCGCGGGTCACCGAGAATTGCTGGCCGACCTCTTCCAAGGTGTGGTCGGTGTTCATGCCGATGCCAAAGCGCATGCGCAGCACCCGCTCCTCGCGCGCGGTGAGCGAGGCCAAGACGCGGGTCGTCGTCTCGCGCAGATTGGCCTGGATCGCCGCGTCGACCGGCAGCACCGCATTCTTGTCCTCGATGAAGTCGCCAAGATGCGAATCTTCCTCGTCGCCGATCGGGGTTTCGAGGCTGATCGGCTCCTTGGCGATCTTCAGCACCTTGCGAACCTTTTCCAAGGGCATCGCCAGCTTCTCGGCAAGCTCCTCGGGGGTCGGCTCGCGGCCGATTTCGTGCAGCATCTGGCGCGAGGTGCGCACCAGCTTGTTGATCGTCTCGATCATGTGGACCGGGATGCGGATGGTGCGCGCCTGGTCGGCGATCGATCGGGTGATCGCCTGGCGGATCCACCACGTCGCATAGGTCGAGAATTTGTAGCCGCGGCGGTATTCGAACTTATCGACCGCCTTCATCAGGCCGATATTGCCTTCCTGGATCAGGTCGAGGAACTGCAATCCGCGGTTGGTGTATTTCTTGGCGATCGAGATGACGAGCCGCAAATTGGCCTCGACCATCTCCTTTTTCGCCCGGCTCGCCTCGCGCTCGCCGCGCTGGACGGTCTGCACGACGCGGCGGAACTCGGGGGTCGGCAGCTTCGCTTCGCCCGCGACCTTGGTGATCGCGGCGCGGTGTTTGACGACGTCGTCGCGGTAGCGTTCGACAAAGCGATCCCAGCCGCGGCCGGTCTGCTGCGCGGCGCGCTCCAGCCAATCGGCCGACAATTCGTCGCCGATATAGAATTGCAGGAATTCGGGGCGCTTGACGCCGGCGGTCTCGGCGAGGCGCAAGAGACGGCCCTCCTCGCCGACGAGCCGGCGATTGAGGTCGTAGAGCTGCTCGACCAGGTGCTCGATGCGCGTGTTGTTGAAGCGGATGCCTCCCAACAGCTCGACCGCCTCGTCCTTCAGCTTTTCGTAGCGCCGGTCGGTCGCGCGCGGCAGCGCCGTGCCCTTGACGATCGCGGCGATGCGCTGGTCCTGCAGCTTGTTGAGCTTTTTGTGGATGTCGGCGACCTGGTCGAAGACCGCGACAACGCCGGGCCGCAGCTGCGCTTCCATCGCGGCTAGCGAGATCGAGCTTTCCTCGCCGTCACTCTCTTCGCCCTCGGCGCCCTCGGCGCCCTCGGCGCCCTCGGCCGCGGCTTCCGCGGTCTCGACCTCGGCTTCTTCTTCCTCTTCCTCGTCTTCGCCCACGGCCGGCGCCGGGACCAGGATCACGACCTCCGAAGGGTCGACCGCGATGCTGGCATAGGTCGCGTCGAGATCGATGATGTCGCGCAGCAGCATCTTTCCTTCGTTGAGCGCGTCGCGCCACAGCATCAGGGCGCGCACCGTCAGCGGGCTCTCGCAGAGGCCGCCGATCATCATCTCGCGGCCGGCCTCGATGCGCTTGGCGATGGCGATCTCGCCCTCGCGCGACAACAGCTCGACCGAGCCCATCTCGCGCAGGTACATGCGCACCGGATCGTCGGTGCGGCCGATGTCGTCGTCGTCGAGATTGCCGCGAACCTCGGCGTCACCGTCCTCGGTTTCGGCGGCGGCGGGCTCCTCGACATCCTCGTTCTCGACGACGTTGATGCCCAGTTCGGACAACATCGTCATCGTGTCTTCGATCTGGTCGGGGGAGAGCTGGTCGGTCGGCAGCGCGGTGTTGAGTTCGTCATAGGTCAGGTAGCCACGCTCCTTGCCGCGCGCCACCATCTTCTTGATCGCGATCGCGATCTGGTCGAGGAGCGGCGCCTCGGCCGCCTCCTCGCGGGTCTCGACCGCATCGGCCACGCTTGCCACTTTGCTCGCCATTCCACCGTCCCTAGGCCATGGGTTGGTTCCGGCCGCGGCCGGAA
>Ga0075522_10000833_pt1 | contig 22844 bp, 20 predicted proteins | sample NGEPerA_FD_74796 | JGI IMG/M metagenome (GOLD analysis project Ga0075522, IMG submission 74796) | Arctic peat soil microbial communities from the Barrow Environmental Observatory site, Barrow, Alaska, USA - NGEE PermafrostL2-A | ecosystem: Environmental > Terrestrial > Soil > Wetlands > Peat ...
GGCTCTCTGATGATTACCTGGTCAGGACTTGGGGTGACCCTCTTCGGCCTACTCCCTCACCTGCTGGCTCTACAAACCTTCGCTGGCACGCTGTCCCCTCAGGGTCCCCGTCGTGGACAAACCTAATGCCTTTTGAAAAATGTTACTCAGTTCGAAACCACTTGAATCGTACCGGCCCGGTCACGGCCCAGGCGCTTGGCCTGATAGAGGCTTTCATCCGCCATTTTAAAAAATTGGAGGGGGGTAACCTTACCACGCCGGTAACTGGCAACCCCCAGACTGATGGTTATTTTCGGGAGCCGCAGCTTCATCTTCGGAATATAAAATTTCGTTTCCCTTATCCCCCGCAACAACTTTTTGATCACTACCGAAATATTGTTCGGCGGGGTTTCAGGCATCAGAATGGCGAATTCCTCGCCGCCGATCCGCGACACGCTGTCCACCGTGCGGACGCTATCGCGCAAAATATTCGCGGTCCGTTTTAAGACCTCGTCCCCGGCGGCATGGCCATAACGATCGTTAATCCGCTTAAAGTGGTCCAAGTCCGCGATCACCAGGGAAACGGCGCGGCCATACCGGTTGCAACGATTCATCTCCATTTCCAGTGTCTGGTCAAAAAACCGGCGGTTCCGGAGGCCCGTCAGCGGATCCGTCAACGTCAGATCGAGAATTTGTTCATGAGCCTTCACGGATTGCAGGGCCAATCCAACCTGGGTGGCGTAGTTCAGGAGGGTAGTAATGTCAGCCTGGGTGATAGGCCGTCTCACATTCAGGTTGTCAACCGTCAAGATACCGATAACCCGTCCCTGGCCCAATTGAATGGGTACGGCCGCGTTATTCAGGATGACGGTTTTCATTTCCCAGAACCTGTTTTGATAGGGCATGCGCTTCGAATAGTCATTCGTAAGATAATATTTGTTTCTTTTGGAGGCCAACCGGGAAAACCAGTCATCCCCGGTTAATGGATAGGACGGCCGCCTTTTCTGGTGCCGTTCATACTGGCCTGATTGGTTGATCCCCAGCGCCAATCTCATTGTTTTTTTGTCGGGTTCTACCAAAAAAATCCCCGCCCTTTTGAACCCCATGCCTTCGCATACCGAATCGATGATGAGTTTCAAGAGACTTTCAAACTTGAGATTTTTGCGCAGACCCTCCATGACCCGTTTGTTCATCATCGCCTCTTGGGTCAACATCTTCTGGCGGTGGCGAAATTGGAATAGCTGATGGTTTGTAATAAAAGGCATGGTTTTTCTCGATTGAAGGTTTCATCGACTTTCCGATATTACTCTATGTCTCAAGCTCAATGCAAAAAATGAAGATTTTTCAAAAAAGCATTTCATGGAATTTTTTTATAGGTGATTAATTTCCGTTGTCCACTCCGGGTCCCCGTCGCGGACAACCCTTTATTTAAATAACTCTCCATTTCGTATTTGCGAACCATTAAATTCATAGGTAAACGATAGATTTACGATCCCAACTTCGCACCACACTTGGGGCAATAATCCATTTTTGAACCCCAATTTGTATTTTGTACTTGTTTCCCGCATTTATCACAAAACTTTGTGATTTTTAAATTGCCATAAGCAATTAGACCAACCGCCGGAATAAATACGACTAGCATTTGGAAATGCCATTGAAAAAGTGCTAACAAAAAAACAATAAAAACAATACTGCCAATGATAATACCTCTTTGAAAATATTTTCTTTTGAAAGCGACAGTTTGTTTATTGAAGAAAAGATATTGGTACATAGCAGATGATATCCACACTACAAAAAACAATATGACTATCAAAGGATTGAACCCTTCGTCTTTTTGTTTCATCCCGACGTTCGTCACTGCCACCTGACCGTTACTCTGCGCAGGTCTACCGCCTATGATGTTTGGTTGAAAAGTAATGCTTTGGCCATTGATCTGATAAACTTTTCCATCGCCTAAAACACCTTTATCCGTTGTTTGTTGAGCCAATAGTTGGCCTGATAAACCAAAGAATAAAAAAAATATTTTAATGCTCATTTTCATAGCAAATCTCACCTCTAAAATATGTCATACCCGAATACTTTAAATAGCTCCTCGAGTTGGACTCAAACCACTCCTATGTCCTCTTTGAATTGCCCTTATTTTAGCGCAGGTCAAAGCCATTAAGGCGGAGATTTAGGAGCCGAGAACCCAAAAAATGTCCAAAAGAGCTGTCCACGACGGGTCCCCGTCGTGGACGACTTTATTTCATTATCAATTCGCTCATGCATATCTATTTCGGGTAAAAGTCCTGGAGTCCCATAGGAAAAGGACGATGGCGACTGTGATTGCCAATAAAACAGAAAAGTAAAAGGGATCATAATGGGAGCCGTAATTGGGAAACAGGATCCAGCTGAGATTGTTCACGGCATGGAATGAAATAGCGGTGAACAGGCTTTTTCCGGTGTTGTTATAGAGCCAGACGGTCAGTATCCGGAACAAAATTAATTGAACGCATTGCCATAAAAGCCAAGCCGTGGAGTGGTGGGTTTGGACAAAGGGAATAAAGTGCCAGAGGAGCCATAGGAACGCCAATAAAACAGCGCCATTGAACGCACCCCATCGGTCTTGCAAGGGGTCAATGGCGTATCCGGTCCAACCGGCCTCTTCTCCAATCGCGAAGATGAAAAAAAACATTAACAGAACCGGCGCCATGAATACCGGGCCTTCCCAGGCTGGCATCGGTACTTCCTCAAGCCGCATCCAGAGATAGGCCAAAATCATCAGAAACGGGAGCAAGCCAAAGACGGGGAGATACCAAATTTTATTTTTACATCTTCCATAGTCCAAGACCCTTCCCAATAAGGTCTTTACACCCGCCTTTCCCTTTTCCCTGTAAGTCACAATCAGGGCCGCGATCAACGGATTGAAGGCGGCCAACGCGCTGATGGGAATATTGGCGGGAATGTTTTTTGGGAGAAAATGTTCGGTGATAAAACCAAGCGCATAAAAGGGGATGGTAATGATGAAAACCAAAAGGAAAAAATTTAAAGGAAATTTACCTTTCGAAAATTGGGCGTTCATGACTGGACTCCCTTTGTCGGTTCATTTTCCACTTCAACTCAAATCCTGGCCAAGCAAGATCCATCTTTGAGAACTCTTGTCCACGACGGGTCCCCGCCGTGGACATTTGCGAACCTGATCATTTCGTTTTTTCCCGCTAGTACGCCCGGCTAAAGTCATTTAAAGCTAACTAGCAATGATTAACTTGCCAACCCAACAACCTTGCGGGAATGCAATTGCTTCTCCGCCGAGTCCAGCATGAATTTGGCCAGCGCACGAAAAGACATGCGGAAAGCCTTGGAGGGCAATCCCCCTTCGAGGCTGTGGTAAGACTCGTCATTGTTTTTCGCTAATCCAGGCGGCCTTGCGATGGTCCAATCCAACGAACTGTCGGTCAAAGCTTTTTCTCCCATTCTCGAATCCTCATTGTTATAGCGAAGGAGAAAACGGAAAATGGCGGCTGGCAGCCCGCCGCCCTCAAAAAGCAGTCCCACTGAAACAAAAAAGACTCGTTGGACCCCGGCCTTTTTCATGGCGGCCACCATACAAGGGGTCATCCGTTCCAATAAGTCGTGGGGTCTAAAAGCCGCAAAACCGCCCGTTCCCAAGGTTGAAATCACCACATCATGGCCCTTCATCGCTTCCGATAAGGCTTCAACATTTCCCGGGTCACCCTTTAAAACCGTCAGGCCTTTGTCTTTGCGGCTTATCTTTTCGGGAGACCTGACAAAAGCGGTTACCTGATACCCCCGAGCCAAAGCTAAATCAATGAATTGCAGACCTGTATTACCATTCGCACCCAACACAAAAAAACGCATTTTTTATTTCCTTCCCTGTTTATTTTTTAAACTTTATTTGTGTTCCAAGCTTTAAATTTCGATTTCCGGTTAATTACCTGAAACATTTTTTCCACGACAGGTTCCCGTCGTGGAAAACTAGTGTCCAGTCAATCCGGTGTAGCGACCCGCAGACGATGGCCATCTGGGTCCAGGCCCACGAAATGGGTACCGCCGAAGTACATTTTTTTAGGCTCCAGAGCTATTTTGATTCCCTTTACTTTCCAACGCTTCAATGTCGATTCGAGTCCCGCGAGATCGGGAACTAAGAACCCCAGTTCGGAAGAATTTCCTTGGACTGGAGCGGGTGGCTCCACCTTATTGAGCGCCCACAGGGCCAGTTCAAAACCGTTGGCCAATTTAAACATGGCGTAAAATGGCGAAGAAACCGCCGGCTTCAGCTCCAGCAAATCTTCGTAAAAGGCCAAGCTTTTTGGGATATCGGCGACATAAAACAAAACGGCTGTGGGTTGGGACATAAAAATCTCCACGATTGGATTTAAAACGTTGACCAAAATTAGTTTTGGAAATGTTTTAGTTCACAAAGTGTAGGCACATAAAACCGGAATAGATATAAGGCGAATAACTAAACAGGATGTAAACAAGCAATTTAAAAGCCTATCAAAGTGATATGAGGAAGATTGCGGTGCTTGTCGGGTTTCCGTTGATCTCACCGTCGTGAAATTTCCATTTTGCTTCATCTGAAGCGCAGCGAACCGACTCAGTTAAAATATTTATTGTCCAATGCGGGTCCCCGTCGTGGACAAAAAAAGCTAATAACTTTTGGTCAGGGATGAAGTTTTTCGCCTTTGGAAAGCATTTCCACGAATTGGTTGATTCGTTTCTGTCGGGTTTCTGGTTTTTTTGCAGTTTGAAGCCGGTAAATGATGGCGTAAACATTGACCCGGTTTAAAGTTTCTAAAAAGACCTTGGCCTTCCTGTTTTTATTTACTTCCCGCATGAAATCCACCGGTAAAGTGGCCGTACTTTGAGGGTGGTAGGCATTGACCCAGCGTCCGTCTTTTTTGGCTGATTCGATTTTCTCCAACCCCGCCCGTTTCATCCGTCCCGCTTTGATAAGGCGTTCAGCGTGGCCTACATTGATCTTCGACCAAACACTTTTCAACTGACGGGGACCAAATTTCTGAAGCCAGGCCTTATCATCAAATGCCGCCTTTTGGCCGTCAATCCAGCCATAACAAAGGGCTTCATCCAGGGCATCCGGGTAGTTAACCGAAAGGGTTTGAGAATCTTTCTTGTAAATTTTCAGCCAGATACCCTGAGACGCGGCATGGTTCTTGGCCAGCCACTTTCCCCATTTGGTAGCTGATTTAAAAGAAACGATTTTTAAATCTTTAATCATTTTTAAACGTTTCTCCATTAGTCATTTTTCATTGTCCAAGACCACTGACCAGCGCTGCACCGATCATCTAAAAAACGTATTGAGATCGGTACAATACCCACCTCTTTAAAAGTTCTAAGGAAGGTCGGCATGAGGTGCGATGGTATCCCCGTCGTGGACAAATTTTATTAATCCTGATTCGTATCCGAGACACTATTTTCTTTCTTCTTTTAAAACCCTGGCCCTTTGTTCACGCGGGTTTAACTTTCCTGAACTTTCATCGTTCTAAAGTTGTAGCCCGCGTTGCGGTAAAAACCCACCCCATCGTAATCCTCCGGGCAAGAGGACGGCCGGCAGCGGAAGTTGGCGGACCAACGGGGCGAATTCGAACGGTTGATGTCAACACGGTGCCAAGTGAAGCTGTGGAGGAGGATGATGGTTCCCGCTTTAGGGTGAAGCAGCACCTCGCCAGGGAGGGAACCGTAGTTGGGGCCCGGGAGCAGTTTGCCTTTGCGATGGGAACCGGGAACGAAAACGATTCCCCCCGCCTCAGGGGTCACATCCCGAAAGTAGACGATGCGGTTGAGAACGTACTTCGCCGGATCGTCCGAGCGCGTGTCCTGGTGCCAGGCTTGGCCGGTCATGGGGCGAGTCTGCATCACCAGACAGGTGGGGTGGTCCGCATATTGAGCCCCTAGGACGGCTTGGGTAAGTTCCACCAAACTAGGGTGGCGGGTCAGGGCCTCGAAAACACCACCTTTGGGCGACCAAGGATCTGTCCGTGTTTCGAATGGGGAAAAGTTTTCGGGTCTAACCGTAGGCGAGGTGATGGAGTAATGCTCGGTAATTTCACCGGCAATCCCCTCCAGTTCCCGCGGGTTAAAGAAGCCCTCTAAAAGGACGGCTCCTTCGTCCCAAAAAGTTTGAACGGTTGCCGGTTCCATTTTTCCCATTTTTCTTTCCGATCCGCGGGAATCTACCACTAATCAACAAGCGGTGCCTTGCGGAACATGGAAACGGCTCCCCGTCGTGGACAAACATCTGAACGAAATTGGGTTATTTTAACTTTGCCAACCGTTGCAGGGCTTCTTCCAGCCGGGCTTTATCCACCGTCAAAGTCATCCGGAAATAACCCTCGCCATCCGGACCAAACCCGTTACCCGGTGTGGCCACAATACCGGCTTCTTCCAATAGCTTTCCGCACCAGTCCGCTGAACTCATGCCGTTCGGGACTTTAATCCAAAGATAAAAAGCCGCTTCAGGAATCTGAAAATGCCAGCCCAGTTTCTTTAAACCGTTGGTGAAAATATCCCTGCGTTCCTGATAAATTTTACGCAAGGCGTCCGTGACGGAGTCCGGCGCTTCCAAAGCCGCGATGCCCGCGTACTGAATGGGATTGAACACACCCGAATCAAAATTACCCTTCACTTCGGCCAGGGCCTTGATAACACTCTTATTGCCCACCGCGAAACCCACGCGCCAGCCCGTCATGTTGAAAGTTTTCGAAAGCGAATGAAATTCCACGCCCACTTCTTTGGCTCCGGGAATTTCCAAAAAGCTGACAGGCTTTTTGCCGTCGTAATACATTTCGGTATAGGCGGCGTCGTTCGCCACAATCAGATTGTGCTTCTTGGCAAACTCGACCACCTTCACGTAAAAATCCTTGCCCGCCAAAGCGGATGTCGGGTTGTTGGGAGAATTGGTCCAGATTAGCTTAGCTCGCTTAAGCACATCCGCCGGAATAGCGTCCAAATCCGGCAAAAACTTATTCTTTTCCAGCAGGGGCATAAAATAGGATTCGCCGCCCGCGAATAAGGTGCCGGCGTGATAAACCGGATAGCCCGGTGAGGGAACCAAAACCACATCCCCTGGATTGATGACGCCAATGGGCAAATGACCGATACCTTCTTTGGAACCGATTAAGGCAACCACTTCATTAGCGGGATCAATATCGACGTTAAACCGGCGTTTGTACCAGTCCGCAATCGCTTTGCGGAACTGGGGCAAGCCGCTGCCCAGGGGGTATTGATGATTAGCCTTGTCCTTCGCCGCCTTATAAAGGGCTTCAATGATGAAATCAGGGGTAGGCAAATCCGGATCGCCGATACCCAGACTGATAATGTCCACGCCCTTTTCAATGGCCGCTTTTTTCTTTTTATCGATCTCGATGAAAAGATAAGGGGGTAATTTTTTAAGCCGATCCGATTGTTGAAATTCCATAGAACACTTCCTTTATTAAAAATAAAAGTCTTTCACCACCAAGGGCACCAAGTTCACCAAGAAAATCTTTTTTGTTCAACCCAAAATCTTTGCTTTTGACTTACTTGTGCCGATTTTCCATAAAGCAAATTATGGAAATCGGTACTATATCGACCTCTTTAAAAGCTTTATAGAAGGTCGGCATGGGGTCCTTGGTGAACTTGGTGGTGAAAATGTTTAGGCTACTATGTTTTTCAAAATACCGATAGCTTCAATCTCAACTTCTACTGTATCTCCCGGCTTCACCGGCCCCACACCCGAAGGCGTACCGGTCGTCAACACATCAAGAGGTTCCAGGGTCATCACATGCGAAACAAACGAGAGTAACTGAGCCGTATTCCAAATTCGCATGGAAATCGTCGAGGATTGTTTTTCCTCACCATTCACACGGCATTTGATCTTTTGGTTCTTCTCCACGAAATCCGTGACCAGATAGGGCCCCAGAGGACAAAAGGTATCAAACCCCTTGGCCCTGCTCCATTGACCGTCCACTTTCTGCAAATCACGGGCGGTCACATCGTTACAGCAGGTAAAACCCCAAACCGCTTTCAAGGCGTCTTCGGGTGTGGCGTTTTTCAAGCGGGATTTCAAAACCACCGCCAGTTCGGCCTCGTAATCCACACGGGTCGAGGCTGAGGGACAAACAATTTTTTCTTCCGCGCCAATCAGGGCGGAAGTCGGTTTTAAAAACAAAACCGGTTCCTTGGTGTCTTCATGAGCCATTTCTTTGATGTGTTCTTTATAGTTGAGACCAACTGCCACAATTTTGGTGGGTATGGCGGGCGCCAGAAGCATGCCGGGTTTCAAGGGATAGGATTTGGAATCTAAAGTCGGGTCGGCCCAGGGTTCATTGGACTCAAAATAACGGTAGGTATCCACCGATTCCAGCAGCATGGCCCAGCGGGGTTTGTGGTTATGAAGCAGTCTGGCGATTCTCATGAATTAAAAATTCCTAAAATAAAATTTTCACCACCAAGGGCACCATGCCGACCTTCAATAAAGCTTTTAAAGAGGTCGGTATAGTACCGATTTCCATAATTTATTTTATGGAAAATCGGCACAAGGACACCAAGAAAACATTGGAACTCTTGTTAAGACTTATATTTTAAACAAAATCACTTCCTACGCCTTTCTTGGTGCCCTTGGTGAACTTGGTGGTGAGAAAGGTTTTGTTAGAGATTTTTACTTCGCAGAAGAGCGAAGGCCCAGGACATCCTGCATGTCAAAGAACCCCGTTTTTTTATCAGCCAGAAACAAGGCGGCCTTTAAGGCCCCTTGGGCAAAAGCCTCGCGGCCGTGAGCCACGTGTTTTAATTCAAGACGTTCGCCGGGACCGGCGTATAAAACCGTATGGTCGCCGATGATGTCCCCGCCCCTGACCGCGTGAAAACCAATGGTTCCTTTTTTGCGTTCGCCCACCAGGCCTTCGCGGCCGTGGGTGGCGACATCTTTCAGTTGAACTTTTCGCGCCCTGGCGACCGACTCTCCAAGGCTAAGAGCGGAACCGGACGGCGCGTCTTTTTTAAAGTGGTGATGGGCTTCAATAATTTCAACATCGTAGCTTTCGCCCAATTTAGCCGCGGCTTCTTCTACCAGCGCGAACAAAAGGTTCATACCCACGCTCATGTTGGACGCCCTCATGATCGGTATTTTTTTGGAAGCTTCCCGGATTTCGGCTTTTTGAGATTCGGAAACGCCCGTCGTGCCGATCACCAAACCAATCCCTAAGGTTTGGGCTTCTTTGAGATAGGCCAGAGTCGCTTCAGGCTGGGTAAAGTCGATTAAAACCTGGGGCTTAGAGGCGATTTTTGACAAAGCGGAAGTTATCGAAATCTTGGTCGGGGCTTTAATACCCGGAACCGCTTCCGATAATAATTTTCCCTGCAATGGGCTGGATGCGTTTTCCAAAGCCCCCACAATTTCAAACCGGGAATCCTGATCAGCCAAACCCAAAATGGTATGGCCCATACGGCCTGTGGCGCCCGATACCGCTAACTTTAAGCTCATCGGGAACTCCCCGCCGCGGTCTTCACCGACAGGAGATTATATTTTTCCAATTCTTTACGAAGAACTTCTTTGGCTTCGGAAGTAAGGGGAACCAGCGGCAGGCGGAACTCTTCAGAAACCTGGCCCCGCAAAGCCATGGCGGTTTTAATGCCCACCGGATTCACATCGATCGACAAAACCGTTTTGATCAGATCGAGATATTTATAGAAAAGTTCCCGGGACTCATCCGTTTTCCCTTCCAGATAGCTGTGAACAATACGGGAAGTTTCACCGGGAATTAAATGGGCCGTCACGGAGATAACACCCACCCCGCCGATGGACAAAACCGGCAAGGTCAGAGGATCGTCCCCCGAAATCAAATCAAAATCCGGCCCGCAGAGAGCCTTGATGCGGATCATCTGTTCCAAATTACCCGTCGATTCTTTGACGCCCACAATATTGCGGTGGCGTGAAAGTTCCGCCAGGGTTTCGGGATTGATGTTGATCACCGAACGGCCCGGAATGTTATAAAGAATTTGCGGAATATCCACAGCGTCCGCGATGGCCGTAAAGTGGGCGATCAAACCCCGTTGATTGGGTTTGTTGTAATAGGGCGTTACCAGCAAAGCCGCGTCCGCGCCCGCTTCTTTAGCGTGCCGGGTACGGTCAATTGCCTCGGCGGTGGAATTGGAACCAGTCCCCGCGATGACCGTTACCCGTTTGCGGACGGTTTTTACCACAAAGGCAATAACCTCGTCGTGTTCTTTGTCCGTTAAGGTCGGCGATTCGCCTGTGGTTCCGCAAGGCACCAAGCCGTCGATACCGCCGGAAATTTGATTTTCAACCAGGGCTTCCAAAGCGGAGTAATCCACTTTGCCGTTTTTAAACGGAGTGATGAGGGCGGTATAGGCTCCACGAAACATGCGAACTCCTTAAAAAAATTTAACCACCAAGGGCACCAAGTTCACCATGCCGACCTTCAATAAAGCATTTAAAGAGGTCGGTATTGTACCGATTACCATAATTTATTTTATGGTAAATCGGCACAAGGAAGTCAAAACCAAAGATTTTTGGTTAAACATTAAAGATTTTCTTGGTGCCCTTGGTGAACTTGGTGGTTAACAGCCTTTGCTTTTGGCTTTTATTTTAGAAAAGTTATATTAGGGAATTTTGACTGGTGTCGCAAGGGGAGTTTGATTTGCCATCAGGCAAAAATTCTCTCCAGACGAATCAAGTCTTCCCAGGTTTGTCTTTGACGGGCGACCGAGAAACGGCTACCACGCACCACCACTTCGGGTGCCAGGGGACGGGCGTTGTAAGTACTGCCCATCACGCTGCCATAAGCGCCGGCGGAGAAGATAACGATCAAATCGCCCCGCTTCATCAGGGGCAATTTGCGTCCCTTGGCGAAAAAGTCGCCCGATTCGCAAATGGGACCCACCACATCCACCGTTTGCACGGCCTTTTGCGGACCCTGAGCTGGAGCGATACGGTGATAAGCCTCATAAAGCGACGGACGAATCAGCTCGCCCATGCCCGAGTCCAAAATATAAAAAGTTTTAGAGCCGCTTTGTTTAACGTAAGTGACACGGGATAAGAGCACGCCCGAATTACCGGAAATAAAGCGCCCCGGTTCCAAAACCAGCGTCGCGTTAAGTCGTTTAATAACCGGAAGAACCAGCGCGGCGTATTGGGAAGCCTTGGGGGGCTTTTCGCCCTGATAGTCGATGCCATAACCGCCGCCAAGATTAACCGTGTGGATGGGAAAACCTTCCTTGCGCAAACGCACCACCAATTTTTCAATCACTTTTGCCGCCCGGCCTACCGGCGCGGTTTGGGTCATCTGGCTTCCGATATGGGCGTGAACGCCGGTCCATTGAACAAACTTGCATTGCCGGACTACCTTCATGACTTTGTCCACGTCGCCCAGATAGACCCCAAACTTGGTTTCTTTTTTGCCGGTCGTAATGTAGTGATGGGTGTGCGGGTCCACATCGGGGTTGAAACGAATGGCGATGGGCGCTATGCGGCGCAGTTTGGACGCCACTTCATTAATGGCTAAAATTTCGGGGATGGACTCAACGTTAAAATAACGGATGCCTTCTTTTAAGGCGTAAGCGATTTCATCGTCGGTTTTGCCCACTCCCGCGAAAATGATTTTATCAGCCTTAACGCCGGCCTTGCGGGCCTTGAACAATTCCCCGCCCGAAACTACATCCACACCGGATCCCAATTTGGCCAAAGCGCTCACGACCGAAAGATTGCCGTTGGCTTTCATGGAATAGGCCACCAAATGCGGAACGGATTTGTAAGCCTGGTCAATTTCCTTATAACGTTCCTCAAAGGCTGAAAGACTGTAAACATAAGTAGGCGTCCCGACTTTGTCGGCGATTTTGGAAAGGGCCACACCATCGGCGTACCATTGTTTGTTTTTATACTGGAATCCTGACATGATCATCCTCGCAATTCAGATAGATGTTTTTTAATTAAAACCACCTGCTGTTTGAGCAGTGCCGCCTGAGCGGCCACATTTTTAGGCGACGTTCCGCCAACGGCCATTTTTTGGTGAACTGAGAAATGCACCGAAAGACTCTCCGCTGTTTCTTTTGGAAAATCCTTGGAGAACATTGCCAGTTCAACCAAAGTTAAATCCTGAAGCCTTTTGCCCTGTTCGATTGAATAACGCACAACTTTTCCTACCACCTCATGGGCCTGACGAAAAGGCATGCCTTCTTTTACCAAAATATCCGCCAAATCCGTCGCTAAAAGGGTTAAATCCCCATCGGCTTCCTTGTCCATTTTGTCCCGGTTAAATTTCACAGTCGAAAGAAAACCCGCCATGGTTTTAAGCGACCCAACAACCGTATCAACCGAATCAAAAACGAAATGTTTGTCTTCCTGTAAGTCACGGTTATACGAGAGCGGCAGACCTTTTAAGACCGTCAAAAGGCCGATCAAATTGGCGAACACCCTTCCCGCCTTGCCCCTGACCAGTTCGGCTACATCCGGATTCTTTTTTTGGGGCATCAAACTGGAACCGGTGGCGAAAGCGTCATCCATTTCGATATAACCAAACTCATGGGTCGCCCAAAGAATAAGGTCTTCTGAAAGTCGCGAAAGGTGCATTTGGGTGGTCGCCGCCGCCGCCAGAAAATCCACATAAACATCCCTATCCGAAACCGCGTCGAGGCTGTTCATGAGAACCGAATGAAGTTTGAGCTGCTTGGCTGTAAAATCACGGTCAAAATTATGGTTGGTACCGGCTAATGCGCCCGAACCCAGGGGCAAGGCGTCCGCCCTATCCCATGTCGTTAAATAACGGTCAATGTCACGGATCAGCATAAAAGCGTAAGCCGCCAAATGATGGCCCAGGGTGATCGGCATAGCCCGTTGCAGATGCGTATAACCCGGCATCAGGGTATCTTTTTCCTGCAGCGCCAATTTAGACAAAACCTCAACCAGACCAACCGCCGCTTCAACCGATTCAATCACCGCGTGCCGGAGATACAAACGCATATCGGTGGCGACTTGATCGTTACGGGAGCGCCCTGTGTGCAGTTTGCCGCCCAAAGGCCCCACCAAGCGGGTCAGGGCCTTTTCAACCGCGGTGTGTATATCCTCAAGGCTTGAATCCAGAGGTACTTTTCCATCCGCCAAAAGTTTTTTTACTTTCTGAAGTCCCGCCACCAGTTTTTTGCCTTCGGCGGCCGTTAGCAATTTAGCTTTCACCAGGGTTTTGACGTGGGCAATGCTTCCTTCAATGTCAAAAGGTCCCAACCGATGATCGAAGGAGATCGACTCGGTAAAAGCCTCGACTTGAGGATCAGTCGCTTTTTGAAACCGCCCGCCCCAGGTTTTTTTCATTTGGTTTTCCTTTTAACGCTTCCCACGACTTTCAGGGGCAAACCAAATAAGCGGATGAATCCTTCAGCGTCCTTCTGGTTATAAACTTCATCCTCGCCAAAAGTCGCCAAATCTTCCTGGTAAAGCGAATAGGGAGAGCGGATGCCCGTGGCGGTAACCCTGCCCGGGTTCAATTCCACCCGAACATCACCAGTAACATTTTTCTGCGATTCAGTGAAAAAGGCTTCAATGCTTTCCCGCAGAGGCGCGAACCATTGGCCGTTATAAATCATCTCGGAATATTTGACCGACAGGAGCTGGCTATAGTGAAGCGTATCCCGCTCGACAGTCAGTGTCTGCAGGGCCCGATGGGCTTCATAAAGGATGGTGGCGCCAGGCGCTTCATAAACGCCGCGGCTCTTCATACCCACCAAGCGGTTTTCCACAATATCAATTCGGCCCACACCGTAATTAGCGCCGAGCGCGTTGAGCTTTTCCACCAAAGCGATGGCCCCCATTTTTTTGCCGTTCAGGCCAACCGGAATACCCTTTTTAAAATTAACGATTAGGCTGAAAGGTTTCTTCGGCGCGCTGGCCGGGTCTTTTGTCGTCAAAAAAACATGCTTTGAGGGCGCGTTCCAGGGATCCTCTAATTCCCCGCCTTCGTGGCTTAAATGCCAGAGATTGCCGTCCATGGAATAGGGACGTTTTTTGGTCACGGGAATTTCAATGCCATGTCTTTCTGCGTAATCAATCGCCTCGTCGCGGGACTTAATATCCCACTCTCTCCAGGGAGCGATAATTTTCAAATGAGGCGCTAGCGCCATAACGGTTAATTCAAAACGAACCTGGTCGTTCCCCTTGCCGGTGGCCCCATGGCAGATAGCGTCCGCGCCTTCTTTTAAAGCCACATCCACCAAACCCTTGGCGATAGCCGGTCTGGCCAAAGAGGTTCCCAAAAGATAGATTCCTTCGTACTTGGCCTGAGCGCGCAAGGCGAGGAAACAATAGTCCTCTAAAAATTCTTTTCTCTGATCCGCCACATAAGCTTTGACGGCGCCGGTTTTAAGGGCTTTTTTGCGGGCCGGTTCCACTTCTTTGCCTTGGCCCACATCCGAAATAAAAGCGATAACCTCACATCCGTAATTCTCTTTCAGCCAGGGAATAATAATGGAGGTGTCCAATCCTCCCGAATAAGCCAAAACCACTTTATTAACTTGTGCCATAGTTATCTCCCAATTAACCCATTAAATGAATCAACAAAGCCTTTTGCGCGTGCAGACGATTTTCCGCCTGATCAAATACCAAAGATTTTTTTCCGTCCATAACCCCCGCCGAAACTTCCTCACCGCGATGGGCCGGCAGACAGTGCAGGAAAACCGCCTCGGGTGATTCAGCCATGAGCTTTTCATCAACCTGAAACCCCTTAAAATCGTTCAACCTTTTGGTCTTTTCAGCTTCTTGCCCCATGCTGGTCCAAACGTCGGTATAAACCGCGTCGGTGCCCTTCACCGAACCTTGAACTTGGTGTGTGACCTCTATAAGGCTTCCCGTTTTAGCCGCTTCTTTTTGGGCCCTGCCTAATATGGCCGCATCCGGTTCATAACCTTTCGGGCAGACCAGTTTAAAATGAACCCCTGTCTTGGCGGCACCGATCATCAAACTATGGGAGACATTATTGCCGTCGCCCACAAAAACAATCTTCAGACCTTTTAATTTTCCGAAATATTCCTGAAGGGTTTGTAAGTCCGCCAGGATTTGACAGGGATGATGGCTGTCGGTCAACCCATTGATGACTGGGATGGTAGCGTATTGCGCCAGCTCTTCCACGATTTTATGGGCAAAGGTACGGATCATAATGCCCTGCACAAAGCGGGACAAAACCCGGGCCGTATCCGCGACCGTCTCGCCCCGCCCGATTTGAATATCGTTCGAGTTTAAAAAAAGAGCATGACCGCCTAACTGAAACATGCCGACTTCAAAGGACACACGGGTCCGGGTAGAGCTTTTTTCAAAGATCATCCCCAGAGTCTGACCTTTTAAAGCTTTTTTATATTTAGTCGGTTTTTTTTTGACCTGGGAAGCAAATTTCAAAAGACCGAGCAGCTCTTTATTTGAAAGCTCTTCCAACGTCAATAAATGGCGGATGGTTTTGGACATTCGATTTTCCTAACCTTGGAGTTCGACCTTGATGGCTTTACGCAGTTTTTCCATGGCCAAATCAATTTCTTCGCTCGACACGATAAGCGGCGGCAGGAACCGCAGCACCGTTTCGTGGGCCGCGCCGACTAAAAGACCTTCCCTGGCGCACTTGAGGACCAAAGGCAAAGCATCCCGTGTCATTTGCACCCCCTGAACCAAACCCAATCCCCTGACTTCAGTAAAAAGCTGTGGAAAGTCTTTAATCAATTGTTCAAGACTTTGACGCAGGTAATCCCCTTGCTTGGCGGCGTTAGGCACAATATCTTTCAAAATAATGGTTTCAATATTCGCGACAGCCGCCGCGCTGATAATCGGATTGCCGCCGAAAGTGGAAGCGTGGTCACCCGGCTTAAACCCCTGGGCCACTTGATTGGTCACCAGCATGGCGCCCATGGGCAGTCCAGCCCCTAAAGCCTTGGCGGACGTCATGATATCCGGCTCAATCTCATAATGTTCATAAGCCCACATTTTTCCTGTCCGCCCCAGTCCCGTCTGGACCTCATCCACAATTAAAAGAATTCCGTTCTCGCGGGTTATATTTCTGAGTTCTTTCAGGAACCGGGGATCCGCCGGATGGATACCCCCTTCGCATTGAATCGTTTCTAACAAAACGGCCGCGGTTTTATCGTTGATGAGTTTCTTTACGCTTTCAATGTCATTATAAGTAGCGAATTTTATTCCCGGCAGTAACGGGCCAAAACCTTCCTGATATTTAGGCTGACCTGTGACGGATAAAGCGCCATAAGTTCTTCCGTGAAATGAATTATGAAAGCTGATAATTTCATCCCGCTCCTGGCCCAGCCGGTAAAAATACTTACGGGCGATTTTTAAAGATGCCTCAATCGCTTCAGCGCCCGAATTGCAAAAGAAAACTTTTTGCGCGAAAGAAATCTCGCATAAAAGTTTGGCCAAACGCACATTGGGTTCGTTGTAGTAGTAATTGGAAACATGCCCTAGTTTGTGGGCCATTTGGATGATGGCGCTGACCACTTCAGGACAAGCTTGCCCCAAACCGTTGACTGCGATGCCCGAAAAAAAGTCGAGATACACTACCCGTTCGGAGTCGTAAATATAGGTTCCGTCGCCGCGCATGAGAACAATCTTTTGACGGTTATAAACCGGCAGGAGGTAATCATCACCGTTTTGTATAATCCGGAAGGTTTGCATAGTCGCCCCTCGTTTGTCCTCAAAATGAAAAAAGTCTCCGTGAAGAAATTCACGAAGACTTGAGTGAAAAGCATCTTAATGTCAAAAAAAGTGGCTGTCAACCTGCCCCTATTTCAGCCATTTACACCCTCAGAGAAGGCTCCGTCAACTTCTCATACTCTTCGATGGCGTACCGGTCGGTCATACCGGCGATATAATCGCAAATGACCCGACGAGCCGGTTCAATACGGTTTCTTATCTTCTCACGGGGCGTGTGGGGAAGAACATCAGGATTAGATTCATACAGGTGAAAAAGCTCCTGTATCACCTTGGCCACTTTCGATTCCATCCGAGTTACCCGAGGATGCCGATACATATTGTCAAAAAGGTACTTCTTCATTGCCAAAAAATCTTTGCGGCTCTCATCCGAAAAAGCCGCCAATTCCTCCGGACATCGGCGGACGTCTTGGATGGTTTTGATATTAAATTTTTTAATCCGTTCCGTAGTATGACTCAGCAGATCGGTGACGAGCTCATCGATAATTTGACGGACGGTCTGGTATTTAAGTTTATTCCGGTCCAAATTGGGGTAATGGCCTTTGGCTTTCTCAAAATTGCGTTTCCAAAGCGGCACTTCGCTGAGCCCCTCGAAATTTAAAAGACCCGAAGTCAATCCATCATCAATATCGTGCGAGGTATAGGCCGTCTCGTCCGCCAAATCCACGATTTGCGCTTCCAGCGTATATTGTTCCCCGTCTCCTCCCGGCCGGTCGTAACGAGTTCTATGTTTATCCACTCCTTCTAAAACCTCATATGAAAGATTGAGCCCCTGAAATAAAGGATAGTGATCTTCTAAATAAGTCACGATTCGATAACTTTGTGCGTTGTGTTCAAACCCGCCATCATCTTTCATTAATTCATTCATGACTTTTTCACCACTATGACCGAATGGAGTGTGTCCCAAATCGTGAGCCAAAGCCACCGCCTCGGTTAAATCCTGATTGAGTCTCAAAGCCCTCGCGATCGAGCCGGCGATTTGGGCCACTTCCAGGGTATGGGTAATACGCGTACGGTAATAATCCCCTTCATGATTGACAAAAACTTGTGTTTTATATTGAAGGCGCCGAAAAGCGGAGGAATGAATAACCCGGTCCCTGTCTCTTTGAAAAATGGTTCGGTAAGCATGTTCGGGTTCCTGATTTTGACGCCCTTGGCTGGCTTTAGAAGTCTGGGCATAAGAGGCCAAAAATTGCTCTTCAATATCTTCAAGTTCTTCCCGTGTTCTCATGGCCGTCCATTCAGTGTTTTAGTGATTTTGTTCCAGGGTCTGTAATTGTGCCAGCAGTTTTCGATAATCAACCGAGTAAGGGGCCAAATCCACCGCCCTTTGCGCTTCTTGAACCGCCCGATCTATGTGATGTTCATTATAGTAAGCGACTGCCAAATTTCTAGCGATGTCGTCCTTTTCAGGGCTGAATAATTGAGCTTCTTCTAAAAAAGGAACGGCCGCATGAGTCCTTCCCTTTTCAAGTTGAATGTCCGCTTTTAAAGCCAGCCAGCTGGCTTCATCACCATTGCGTTCCAAACCCAATTGTCCTTTTTCCAATACATTCTTTTCTTTTGCCCCACCCGCCAACTCCGCAAGAGCCGATTGAAAACAGGGATAACCTATTTCGGGATGTTGTTTCGAAACCGCGTCGTAAGCCTTCTTATATATATCCGACGGCAAGACCACACCGAAAATATCTGAAACTCTTTTAAGCCCCATGAACCGAACCATATCATCTAAATAATACTTTTCAGTTCCCGGAAGGAATTCCGGAAAGGATGAAAACCCTGACCGCGGATTGACACGATAAAGCGAATAGCCATTTGCCAGAACCAGAGGAACTTTTTGAGTATATTTAAGGAAAAACTGCTCATAGAAATGAAGTTCGGATGAAGTCCAAGCATATCTTTCAAACCCCAAATTTTCAGCTTGAACAACCGATGACATCATTCCGTTCGAGTTATACAAAATGTAGTTAAAATCATTTTTTAAAAACCGTCGATAGAGATCTTCCGGATTCGCCGATCGATCAGCCCAGTCTTTTAAAACAGGATAGGTATAGTCAAAATCATAAAGATTTTCCCGTTGAAGGTAATACCCGTTTTGTTGACCTAAAATGAGGACCTTGGCGTCCAAGGGCAAGGTTTTGTTTAAATAGTTATTTAAATCCACATATCCCTTCGGCCTCATCACCTGATTTAAAAACTGATCCCTTGTTTGAAGGCCTAAAAAATGGGCGAAAGGATTGGGTTGTTCTAAAAGCCCCTGAAAAAGATAAAAAACCGTGACCCAAGCTAAAAGAAGCGGCAGCAGAGACAACCACTTAACCTGTGTTTTCCAATTTTTAAGCGCCTGCTCAAACCCAATCGCCGTCATCAAAGAAGTCAGGGCAATCACCGGCGCGATTAACCGCAACTGATGACTGGTCAAAAGCCAGAAAACAAAAGGAATGCCCGCAGCCAAACCAAGTACACAGATCGTCTTTCGCTCCAAACCTTTCATCAAAAGCAGCGGGCTGAAAACTAAAATCGCCAGTCCCACTTCCTCGTTGGGCGCGCCGCTATAGCGGTTAAAAAAAATCTCCCATAAAATAATTGGTAATCGAATGATCCCTTTTATTCCTTCTACCGGAAACTTGATGATTGAAACCCTCTGATCAAATTCATTCCATTCAAAGGAATGGAACCAATCGGATAAATAGGGATAAACCGGATTATGAACATATTCCCAACTCTTTAAAGCCCACGGGACAAAGAAAAAAAGCGGAAAGAAACTCAACAAAGCCAAAAACAAAAATTTGATTCTCGTTTTGTTGAAACTCCATGCCAAAACAAAAAAAGCGGCTAACCAGTAAGCAATGGCGTTGTATTTAATGGCCCCAATCACGCCCAAGGCAAACGCGATTAAAAAGAGAAATCCATTTTGCTTTTGTTCATTTTCAATTGGGAAACGGTCTAAAACCATTAAAACTAAGTATCCCAAACCCAATGTGGCATAAAAACCCGCAAAAAGATCGACATAGCCCCGGCTCGAATAAATATTGAAGTAAGGAAAGAAAAAATAGAAAACTGCCGCGTACCAACCGGTCCTTTCGGAGATTAACCGGTTTCCCAAGCTCATGAGAATCAAAGCTGTCGCCAAATGGGCCAAAAAACAAAAAAAACGCGCGACGGAGTCATCTCCCCACACCAATCCCCAGGCAAAGAACATTTCACCAAAAGATGGGTATTGGGCGGGGACTATCCCCGTTACTGAATAAAAACCATGATGAATCAGATAATAACGGGGCAATACCAATTGGTAGGTAATGGCATCCCAGCTCATCTCAGGTGCCACTAAATTCGAAATGGTTAATATCAAAAGAACAACAATAACCATTATCCAGGGCCATGAACAACCATGGAATTTTTCAAAAGGCCAGCAGCGGCTGATCAAACGCCAGCGGCCTTTGATCAAGAGTAAAACAAGGCCCGTTATACTCAACCCTTGAAGCACCGTTGGATAAAAGAGGCCCGTCAAGGCCAAACTTTCCGCCAACAAACCCCAAAAAGCCAAACCCAAAGCCAAAGACCAAACCCAAACTTCAACCAATGTCAAATCCACATCGACTATCATCCCTAAAATCAATTCTCCCGTTCCGAGAAAAAGCGCCAAATAGGCCGCACCAACACCAAAAACAAAAAAATGAGACCCGGTAATCTGAAAAACTTGACCCCAACTCCAGGTACAATTTCGAAAAGAAATGATTAGGTTTTGAAAATCCGTGAAAAGATACAGGGGTATTTTAAAAAAATAAAAAATTAGACAGGAAAAAAACCAAAAACAAAAAAGCCAAATACCTTTTTGTGCGTCTTCGGGCTGGCTTTGTCGCATGAAAAACCTCATTAGCCGAAACAAAAAAGCCCGCCAAGAGGCGGGCAGCTATTCTTTAACCGTTGATTTAAAATGGTGGAGACGATGGGGATCGAACCCACGACCCCTTCCATGCCATGGAAGTGCTCTCCCAGCTGAGCTACGTCCCCAATTTAAACCAAGCGGCTTAACGAAAACCAGAACGGCAATTTTATACAAAACGACCAAAAAAACAAGTCCAGATCACGCTGACAAATGGTGGGCGAAACAGGATTTGAACCTGTGACCCCCTGCGTGTAAAGCAGGTGCTCTAACCAGCTGAGCTATTCGCCCAGAAACCATGTAAAAAAAGAAACCCCAGTTCGCGATTTGAACTGGGGTTCAATGTTTCAAACTAAAAACTAAGCGTTCTTTTCAACGAACAAGAAAAATTTAATGGCGCTTTTCTTTTCGCCGTCAATCGTCAAATGAATAAACTCCGGCTTAAAGTTGGCGTCCAAACCGTCGCCTTTTAAAAAACCCCTGGCGATAGCAATCGCTTTGACAGTGTTATTAATACTTTCCGGACCCATTGCCACAATCTCAACACTTTTTCCATCGCGCACATTGTTCGCGATGGCACCCGCCACAGTGGATGGATTACTTTTAGCGGCGACTTTGAGGGTCATTATGCCAACCACAAGCTGCTCCTTCTGGCTCCACTGCAAAAACAGATACGGGTGTTTTTTATAACATGGGTGCTAGAGACTGTCAACCAAAGGGCATTTGCCGTGGTTTTAAGGGCTCTAAGTGTTGTCAAAGCGTTGCGGAGGATCGCCATCGAAACCAAAATTCCTTTCAACTTGCACCATTTCCATCAGGGGGCAAAATTCTACCAGCTTTCCCCCCAATAGAAACACTTAAATTTTAAACCGGTCCATAACCCTTTTAAAAACATCGACATATTGGTGCGGTACTTCAACCAACACCATAGGATGAAGTCGGACCAGGGTTGAATTTTGAGTGCCGGTAAAAAGTACTTAAATGAGAAAAAACCAAAAATGCTTCCCAATAAAAGAATTTCATCCGCAAACCAAAAATCTTCAGTTAAATGCGATGAAAAACCTTTGGTAAAACATTCGAATAAAATCCAAAGACCGAACAGGTTTAACCAATGAAAATCACCCCAGCAAACATTAATCGAAGCCAAAAAAGGCAGCGAACATTTCCATTTTCCAAGAAAATGAATTTGAATGTTTATCCTCTTCGCGTTTCTGGATAGCCAATCGTTTTTTTGACGAACGTCGTTCTGTATTTCGCGATCAATTTCCTTAAAATTCATTGAATGAAATCGTTCCATCTCTGCCGCGGGATTGTAAAAAAACTTTAACTTTTCACTCCTTAGTTTTTCAACCATATCCAACACTACAAAATTTTTGGGAAGGGACAGCAAAAGAACTCGGCTGACTGCCATGTTTACAGGCTTCAACAATGAAATTGTCCGATAAACCTCGCCGTCCAAAAAAATCTCCGTTTGAGTGGAAAATAAGTCGCCATTTGTGTCTTCCGCTATTTCATTAACTGATCCCCAGCCTATTTGCTCACAATATTGTTCAATTTTATTACGGGGGTCTACTCGTCTTTGTTGAACACTGCCCAATACAATTGCGGCAAGATCATCCTTAGCAAAAGTTTCAGCCATTCGTTTAATCCAATGAGGATCTGGCGAACAATCGCTGCTGGTAAACAAGCAAATTTCCCCACGAGTTAATGGGAACGTTTCAGAATAAATGGAGTCGAAAGATTTAACCATTACGGTTTTCACTGACTTAAATTGACTGCGAAATCGCTTGTAGGCGTCGTTTTTTTGAAGATGTGGTGTTTTACCCACGAAAAAAACTTCAACCAGTGATGCCGAATATTTGGATTTGAGAAGTTTAAAAATCGGATCGGATAAATTTAAAGATTTTTCAATTAAAACAATAATTGAAACGAGTTTTTTGCTTGAAAAGTTGGAAGAACGGCTAACCATAGAAGGGGTTTCTTTCATCATTTCGGGAAGAAAAAATGGTGGGTGATGCAGGGCTCGAACCTGCGACCCGCTGATTAAGAGTAGCACACTCAATCAGCTTATCAACCCAAGCATCATCGAAAAAACCATTTAGAATCAATACTTTTCATCACTTCATCTGCTCAACTAAATCCGACGAACTCGCTTTTGTCATATACGTGTCATTCAACCGAATCTTTTCAATGGCACTCTGGCGATCCGCCCGATCCACTGCATCATAACGCCTAAACATTGCGGTCGTCTTATGACCGCTGATGCTC
>Ga0075522_10000835_pt1 | contig 22823 bp, 22 predicted proteins | sample NGEPerA_FD_74796 | JGI IMG/M metagenome (GOLD analysis project Ga0075522, IMG submission 74796) | Arctic peat soil microbial communities from the Barrow Environmental Observatory site, Barrow, Alaska, USA - NGEE PermafrostL2-A | ecosystem: Environmental > Terrestrial > Soil > Wetlands > Peat ...
CCGGTGGGTTGCTAGGTCGATCGCGCTGACAAAGCCATCGCGTCTCCGAATGGCCTCGGCAATGGCCGCCCCGATCTCGCCGCGGTAGAAGCCGCTGGTGCCGCCACGGCCGATGTCTGTGAGGACCGAGGCCAGGTCGGGGTTGCGCAGAAGCATGCCCGCGTCCATCGGTGGGTAGAGCTCGTGAGCCGCACGCTCCCGTCCCAACAGTTCCGCGCCTTCCTTCAAAGACTCCGACAGACGCTCGGTGATGATGTAACCGTCGCGAGCGAGCCTGATCGCCGCCTCCATCACGGGCGCCATCCCGAGCGTGCCGTATCGCTCGATGAGGCGGCCCCATGCGTCCACAGTCCCGGGCACAGTGATGCTGAGCGCGCCCCTTTCGGGCATCGTGTCGTGGCCGCGTGAGCGGACCGCGTCGATGGTGGCCAGCTCTCCAGAGCGGCCGGCACCGATCAGGCCGATCGGCGATGAAGCGCCCGCTGGCCACACGATCGCCATGAGGTCGCCGCCCACCGAGGTCATGTGCGGGTACACAACGCACAGCACCGCATCAGCTGTGATGGCGGCATCGACGGCGTTGCCGCCGTCACGCAGCACCTGGGCCCCCGCCTCGCTGGCAAGGTGATGCGGAGTAGCGATGACCCCCTTGGTCACACCGGCGCGATGAATTCGATCGCGCCCGGCTGGATCTCGAAAAGGGCGGGCAGCATTCCAGGTTGCTCGCCATCGAGGTCTATGCGCACCGCAGCCTTTGACGAGACCGAGATGCGCTTGCCGTACATGAGCTGGATCTTTGGGTTGCGCTCATCCAGGTGGGTGCCGTTTCGGATCTTGCCCATTGCACGCGCGGTCTCCAGCTTCCCGACATCACCCACCAAAATGACGTCGAACACGCCGTCGGTCGGCTTGGCGGAGGGTGCCATCCGCATGCCGCCTCCGAAGTACTGGCAATTGGCGATCACGACCTGCTGAGCGACGATGTCGATGGCATTACCGTCCACCACCACTGTCATCGCCTTGTTCTTCCACGCGAGGAGAGCCAACGCGGATGTGATGGTGAAGGTGGCTTCGCCGAGCCGTTTGCTGCCGGTGTTCACGCGATGAACAACCTCACCGCCCAGGCCGGCGTCGGCGATGTTGATAAAGTGCCGCACGGCGGTGGAACCGTCATGGTCTGCGTACGTCACGCACCCGGCATCGAGTCGCCGCGGCGTGCCCGCCGTGATGACGTGAACGGCCTCTTTGACATCGAGAGGGATCCTCAGCGTGCGGCGAAAGTCGCCACCCGTGCCGAGCGGGAGCATGCCCAGCTTGCTGGTGGTCGGGATGGGCGCGCCGTTGTGGAAGAAGCCGTTGACCACCTCGTTCAGGGTGCCGTCGCCGCCGACAGCCACCACGACGGGGCGGGACTCCCTCACGGCACGCTGCGCGATGTCGATCGCCTCGAGTGGCCGTGTTGTCAGAGTGGCCTCATACGGGAGGCCGCTCGACGCGAGCCAGCTGGTGAGCGCGGTCCACTCGCGTCCTGCACGCCCTCCGGCCGAGGCGGGATTGACTATGAACAGGACCGGGGCGCCCGGCCGCGCGCCTATGATGTGCCTCCAAGCGCGCGAGGGTTCATCGTCCCCTTGGGGTCGATCCCCTCCTTGACCGCGCGCCATACGCGCATCCATCCGCCCATCTCATCCGCGACCCATCGCGCGCGCACCTGGCCAGTGCCATGGTGATGGCTGATGGTCGCCCCCAACTCCAGCGCCGCTGTCATCGCACCCTCCCACGCCCGACCATATGCGGCACGGGCCTCAGCCTCGGTGTCTGCGGATCCGCCGAACGAGAAGTAAGCGCAGCAGCCCTGCTCATAAGCGTGGCTGAAGTGGCATAACGCCAGACCCCCGACAGCTATTGCGGACTTTACCTGCGCATGCAGCTTTGGGAGGACTGTCCACGGCGCGGCCAGCTCGATTGTGTCGAGGTATGCGCCCGGCGGGTCGAGGAGCGCCTTGAGACGATCGGCGGAAAGACTGAAGCGATGGTTCTCCCATCGATGCCACGGCTCCTCCCCGAGGTCGGCTGCACCAGCGGCGATGTGCTTCACTGCGTTCGCCTCAGCAGTCGCAACCGCGGCGAGGCCGGCGTTGGCAATGACGAGAAGGCAGCCGTCGTTGGGCACATCGAAACCGCCGAACGCGGCGTCTTCCTGGTCGTAGAGGCGCATCACAAGAGGCCTCATCCCCGACTGCATCACCTGGCGCATAGCTTCGAGACCGGCTGCCACGTCGGTGAATGCGTAGCCCCTGCCCACCACCAGCTCCGGCAGGCGATGCACACGTAGGACCGCACCCAAGATGACGCCGAGCCCGCCCTCCGAACCGAGCCACAGCTGGTGCAGCGCGGGGCCCACCGCCGATCGCGGCCCCGGACGCGGGGCGGCGAACGTTCCATCTGGAAGCACCACCGCCAGGCCCAGAACCAGGTCCTCGATGTTGCCGTAGCGACTCGATTCCTGGCCCGACGATCGCGTCGCGAGCAGTCCCCCGATCGTGGTGCCCGGCAGGGAGCTGGGAAAGTGGCCGAGCGTCAGGCCCCGCTCGTTCAAGTGCTTTTCCAGGACCAGGCCGTTCACCCCCGATTCGCATCGGCAGATCAGGTTTGTCTCGTCGAGGTCGAGAATCCTGTCGAACCCTGCCATATCGAGCACGAGCTCTCCGGCGCGCGGTGCCAGGGCGCCGCACACGCCGGTGCCGCCGCCCATCGGGGTGACTGCAACACCGTTGGCAACGGCCCACCGAAGGATGGCGATCACCTGCTCGCGGCCTTGAGGGCGCGCGACAAGAACCTTCGGACGCTCGACCCCCGCCCGCTCCTCCATGAGGCCGAGCGGCCAATGGTCGCGGACTTGTCGCTCATCAAGAGCGGCAGCCCCCACGATCTTCTCGATCTCGGCCCTCATGCAGCTTTTGCCGCGTATCCGCCGGCGAGCCAGCCGGTCAGGATCGGCACGCCGAAGCCGCACGAGCCCGCGTAGTCGTAGCCTCCCAGCACCGCGCCGGCGGCGAACAGGTTGGCGTAGGGCACGTCGCCTGCTTCGTCCATCGGGCGCAACCGGGCGTCAGTCATCAGGCCGCTCCGCAACTCCACAGCGGGGTCGAGATACTCCTCGTGGCGCAAGCGCGCGCCACCCGAGCTGGCGGGCCGGCCCTCATGGAACACGCCCAGGCTCAGGAGGGGCTCCGACGCCTGGCGGCCGCCGCGGATACCTCCGCCGATGTGATGCCCGGTCGCGAGCACGTATGCGTCTGCGCCAAATGTGCGGTCGCCGGCACGCGCGGCCTTGATCCGCCCTCCTGCTGGTTCGAGGGCGAGAACCTCGGCCCTGACCGCGCCAAGGCCGATCGCCTGCTGCAGCCTCCAGCCGTGAGGCGACGGGGGCGTGGCGAGGAGCTCGAAGCTGTCGGGCGGGAGGCCTGTGAATCCGGGGGGATATGCGACCGAGGCGCCGCGGGTCTTTGTGAGTGTCGGAGCGGGACGCCCGTAGAGGTCCGTCAGTGACGCGGACTCCGGCAGATTCGCGACCGACACATCCGCCGCGAACGCCGCGATGCCGTACAGCTCCTTCAACGCCTGCGCCGTCGAGGCGGCGTCGTAGTCCCCGACCTGAGGCACTCCAACGACTGCCACGCTGCGCCCGGCGAGGGCGCGTAGCTCGCCGCCGGCGACAGTGGCGGGCACGAGGTTTGCGGGTCGGGCGAGTCCATGAATGTCCGCGTACAGGCCGTGGGTCCGCCAGGTGCCCTCGAACTTGAGGCCGCCCTTTTCGAGCGCGAGGCGCAGGGCCTGGATGGCTGTGTCGAGCTCCGTGGCCAGGCGCACCGCATCCAGCCCGAGGCGCGTGAACGGATGATTGGGCTCGGCGCTGAGGATGGAGTCGAGGTCGTCCACAACCTCCATCGCGCCCGCGTAGAGGGCGGTGGCCCCGGGTGCGCGCGCGACCACGGTGACCTCGGCGCCGGCACGACGAGCCGCGATGGCCGCGCAGTAGCCGGCAATCCCGCCCCCGATGACGACGACGTGGCTCATGGCTTGACGATCCGCCGGGTATCGGCGACGTCATGCCGCAGCTGCTGCACGAGCTCGTCCGCGTTCGGAAACGTGATGTCAGGGTGCAGATAGCGAACGAACCTGAGCTCCAGTCGGCGCTGGTAGAGGTCGCCTTCGAAGTCGAGCAGAAATGCCTCGACGCGAAGCTGGGTCCCTCCGAAAGTGGGCCGGTAGCCGACCGAAAGGGCAGCGGTGAACGTGCCCTCCTCCGCGATCGCCCTGCCCGCGTAGGCTCCGAGCGCCGGGACCAGCTTGCTGGGCTCGATCCCGATGTTCGCAGTCGGGAAGCCGAGGCGGCGGCCGACCTTGTCACCCGCTTCCACCGGGCCGGCCATCGCGTACTCCCGCCCGAGGAGTCGGTTCGCCTCCTCCATCTCGCCGAGCGTCACCAGGCGGCGCACGTCGGAGCTGTGCAGCTCCTTCCCATGCAAGGTGAACGGCGGCACCACATCGACCACATGCCCATTCGATCGGAGCCAATCGGCATTGCCACGGCGCTCGCGGCCGAAAGCGAAGTCGAAGCCGATCACCCAGCGCCGCACGTCCATAGCCGGCGCGAGGTGATCGATGAACTCTTTGGGTGATAAGTCGGCGAGCGCTCGATCGAATCGCATCACGATCGCCTGCTCGATGCCCAACGACTCGATAAGCGCGAGCTTCTCCTGCAGGGTGGTGACCGACGGCGGGCAGTTGGCCGGGTCGAGCACGCAGCGTGGATGAGGCTCAAAGGTCAAGAGCGCCGGCTGGGCTCCATCGGCCTGAGCGGCGGCGACAGTGCGCCGGATCACGTCAAGGTGGCCGAGGTGCACGCCGTCGAAGCTGCCGATGGTGAGGGTAACTGCGCCGATCGGGCTCGTGGGGAGCCCGAGATGCACTTTCAGCTCAGTACCTTCTCTGGTACGAAAGTCCTGCGAAGCGGGTCAGCATGGCCCAGCGCGACCAGGCGGCCTCCCTGGTCGTGGGCTCTGATCAAGCCTGGGCCAGGCTCGGGCAGAACGCGCACCGCCCGGCCCTGCCTGACCATCGCCTCCTGCTCTACGTTGAGGCGTACCCGCTCCATGTCGGGCAGTATGATCTCGGCCGGAAGCAGCCGGCCGCGAACTTCCTCCGCGGTGGTGAGAGCCTCCACCTTGATTGCGGCCTCGATGACAAGCGGCCCGTAAGCGGTTCGGACCAGCCGGCCCAAATAGCCGCCAACCCCCAACCGCCGGCCGAGGTCCCTGGCGATGGAGCGGAGGTACGTCCCGCTGCTGCACCGGATCTCGACCCGCGCCACCGCCTCAGCCCCGGCTATGTAATCCAGGACGCGTGCTTCGTACACCTCGACTTCACGTGCGCGTGGCCTGGGCGCTTCGCCTCGCCGGGCGAGCTTATAAGCGCGTTCGCCGTCGATCTTGACTGCTGAGAACGCGGGTGGCTCCTGGAGGATGCGCCCCGAGAAGGCCTCGAGCGCAGTCACGATGTCCACCTCGCTCAGCCCGCTGGGGTCGCCCACCGGCTCGCGCTCGGCTTCGGCGTCGTCAGTCGCCGTCGAGAACCCGAGGTGGATGTCTGCGACGTAGGTCTTCGGGAGCCGCAGGGCGAACTCGGCCAGGCGGGTGGCGGATTCGAAAAGGATCGGGAGCACGCCAGTCGCCAGCGGGTCGAGGGTGCTGGCGTGGCCGACACGGTGCGCGCCGGTCAGCCGCCGGAGTCGGCTGACGACGGTGAACGAGGTTTCCCCGGCGCCTTTGTCGACATTCAGAACGCCAGTCGAAAAACCGGCCAGGTCAGCTGTTCGGCGAGGCGGCACCGATCGCCTCCTTGGCGGTCGCGAGCACGAGCCTCACGGCCTCGTCCATCGACTTCTGGATCTCGGCCCCTGCCGCCCGGATGTGACCCCCGCCGCCAAAGGTGGCGCACATTGCTGCAGCGTCCACTCCGCCCCGGCTTCGCACGCTGATCTTGGTGAGCTCGCCGTTGACCTCTTTGAACAGAATCGCCAGCTCCAGGCCGGCGATGCTGTTGAGGGTATCGATGATGCCCTCCGATTCGGCCATGACCGCGCTGGCATCGCGCAGCATCCGCCGTGTGACTGTCGCCCAGGCCAGCCGGCCCTCCAGCTCGACCTGCATCGTCGCCAGGGCCAGGCCGTTCAGCTTCAGCGTGGTTTCCGGCCGCATTTTGTAAACCAGGGTCGCGATATGTCCCGGGTCGGCGCCGAGATGTGCCAACCGCGCCGCGTCCTCGAGAGCCTTCGGCGTGGTGTTCTCGTGCCGGAACCCACCCGTGTCCGTCAGGAGCGCGACGTATAGGTTTGTGGCGATGGTCGGTGTGATCGGGAAGCCGAAGTGGTCGAGCATCTCGGTCACCATCTGCCCGACCGCGGAGGCTTCCGCGTCGATGACGTTCACGTCCCCAAACCGCGAGTTCGACGGGTGGTGGTCGATGTTGACGATGGTTGCGTGCGAGGCGATTCGCTTCACGCTGCTCCCCGAACGTTCAAGGTTGCCGGAGTCGAAGAAGAAAACGAGATGTGGGTCGATGCCGTGGGGCGGCTCCTCCTGGATCTCGTCGAAGCCGGGCAGGAAGGTGTACATCTCCGGCAGCGGTGGTGGAATGAGCACCCACACCTGCTTGCCTGCAGAGCGAAGCGCCTCTGCAAACGCCAGGCTGCAACCGAGCGTGTCCCCATCGGCGTCTTTGTGGCCGAAGATCAGGATGTCCTCGTTGGCGTCAATGAGCTCTTTGATCTCGTCGTATTGGTGAGTCGTCCTGGGCTTGGCGGTGGCTATGGCGTCCCCTCCTCGTTAGTTTCGATAGCGACATCTCCAGGCGCCCCAGGCGGCAGCACCTCTTTGAGCAGCTCGGCGATGTGGGCGCTGTACTCGATCGAGGGGTCGATCTCGAATCGAAGGTCCGGTGAGAACTTGAGGTTCTGCAAGCGGCGGCCCAGCTCGTGACGGATCACGCCCGTCGCAGAGACAAGGCCCGCGATCGATGCCTTCTTCTCCTCCGGGTTGCCGAGCACGCTGACCCTCACGCGAGCCTGACGCAGGTCAGGCGACATGCGCACCGCCGTGATGCTCACGAACCCGATCCGTGGGTCCTTGAGATCGCGGCGGATGATTGACATGATCTCCTCGCGCACCTGCTCGCCGACCTGATCGGCGCGGTAGCTGGTCATGACGACCTCCGCTTTCAGCAAGACACGCCTTGCTTAGATTTCTTCCCGCTCGAGGCGGTACGTCTCCATAAAATCGCCAGGCTCGAAGGTCTCGAAGCCCTCGAGTCCAACACCACACTCCTGGCCGGCCGACATCTCGCGAGCGTCCTCCTTGAAGTGCTTGAGCGAACTGACCTTGCCTTCGAAGATCTGCTCTTTCCCCCTGAACAGCTTGACCCATCCGCCGCGGCTGACCTTGCCTTCCACGACCCTGCTGCCGGCGATGACACCCTGACGAGGGATCTTGATCGCGATGACGACCTCGACCTTGCCCTCGCGGATCTGGCGGAACGTCGGCTCACGCAAACCCTTGGCCGCCCGCTCGACGTCTTCCGTCAGCTTGTAGATCACGTCGTAATAGCGCACCTCGACCTTGGCGCGCTCGGCGGCCGCGGTGGCCGCGGGCGTCGCCTTGAGGTTGAAGCACACGATGATGGCATTCGACACGCCTGCGAGCAGGAGGTCTGAATCGGTGACGGCCCCTACGCCCTGGCCCACGATCTTGATCGCGACCACCGGGTCTTCAATCTTCTGGAGGGCGCTGAGCACTGCCTCCAGCGTTCCCTGCGCATCGGCTTTGACGACCAGGCTGAGCTCTTTGACCTCGCCCTCTTTCGCGCGGCGTGCAATCTCTTCGAGCGTGATTCTGGGCGCGAAGTCGCGTGCCGCCTCCTGGGTCCGCCTTTCGGCGAGCTTGGTGAGAGCGATCTGGCGGGCCGCCTTCTCAGACCCGACGACCTGGAAGATGTCGCCGGCCTGGGGGACCTCGCTCATGCCTGACACCACGACCGGCGTGGCGGGTGGCGCCTCGGCAACGCTCTGGCCGCGGTCGTCGGCGAGCGCACGAACGCGGCCGTAGATGTGACCGCACACGAAGTCATCGCCGACTTTAAGCGTGCCCGCTTGCACGAGCACAGTGGCGACGGGACCGCGCCCGCGCTCCAGGTGCGCGTCGACTACCGTGCCGATGGCATTCCGGTCCGGGTTGGCCTTCAATTCGAGGATGTCCGTTGACAGCACGATCGTCGTCAGCAGGTCGTCGATTCCCTGACCGGTCTTGGCGCTCAGGTGGACACATTCGTGCTCGCCGCCGTAATGGCGCGTGACGATTCCCTGCGCGGCCAGCTCCTGGTGGACGCGGTCGGGATTGGCGCCTTCCGTGTCCATCTTGTTGATCGCGACGATGATCGGGACCTTGGCCGCCCGCGCATGTTGGATCGCCTCAATGGTCTGCGGCTTGACCCCGTCGTCCGCGGCGACGACAAGCACCACGATGTCGGTGACCTGTGCTCCGCGGGCTCGCATCGCAGTGAAGGCCTCATGGCCTGGCGTGTCGATGAAGACGACGGGATGACCATCCGCGGTCTCGATCTTGTACGCGCCGATACGCTGGGTGATGCCACCGGCCTCACCCGCCGCGACGCGCGTTTTGCGTATGGCGTCGAGGATGGACGTCTTCCCGTGGTCCACGTGTCCCAGCACGGTCACGATCGGCGGGCGTTCGACCAGCTTGCTTGGGTCCTCGTTGGCGGTGGAGAACAGCTCCTCGCGAGAGGTGGTGACGACAGACTCGCCTTCACCGGACTCGACCGCGACCACGTCTTCGCTCGAGACCGGTTCGACCGTGAAGCCAAACTCGTCGGCGACGATCTCCGCCGTGGCGAAGTCGATGACCTGGTTGATGGTGGCCATGATGTTCGAGGCCATGAGCTTCTTGATCACCTCGACTGGGCTCACCGAGAGCTTCTCGGCCAGGTCCTTCACCGATAGGCTCGGCGGCAGCTCGGCGCGGCGATCCCCGTTGGGCGCGATCTTGACCGCGACCGATGCCGACTTGAACGCCGAACGTGCGGCCTCTATCGCTCCGGGCGCCAGCGGCGCGGCGGCATTGCGCGTCAGCCGCCTCTGCTGGAGGAAGTTCACCAGCTCCTTTTGGCTGATCCCTAGTTCGCGTGCGAGTTCGTGTGTCTTCATGCGGAACTACTGATTATGCCGGGAAGCGCGGGGGAAGCAGGCCTCCCCCGCGGTACCCCCACCAGTGCGATGCCACACGGGGAGGTGGTTGGAGGGGGTATAGGTGACGGCCGGATTGAATCCGGCCTACCCCTCCACCTCAGGTATTTGTTCTAAGCAATTCGTCCCAGATGTCCGATGTAACGCTCGTCTTCAGGGCCCGCTCGACAGCCTTTCGTTTGCGCGCACTTTCGATGCACGCGAGGTCGGAGTGCAGGTAGGCCCCACGACCAGGCGCGCGGCCGGTCCGGTCGACCGTTGCGCCACCGTCCGGCTGACGGACGATACGCATCATGCCTCGCTTGCTTGCCTCGCCGCGACAGCCGACGCAGGTGCGCACCGGCTCAGGTCGCGCCGTCGACTGCACCCCCATCCTCCCCATCGCTCGCTTTGATGTCGATCCGAAAACCGGTTAGCTTGGCGGCAAGACGTGCGTTCTGGCCATCACGCCCGATGGCCAGCGAAAGCTGAGCGCGCGGCACCAGCACGGTGGCGGTCCGCGTCATTCGGTCGATGGTCACCGCATCGGCTTTGGCCGGACCCAGCGACGCCGCCACGAAAGTCTCTGCGTCGTCCGACCACGGAACGATGTCCACGTGCTCGCTTGCAAGCTCGCTCAGAATCGCGCGGTGGCGCACCCCCTTGGGCCCGACGCAGGCGCCGACGGGGTCGATTCCCGGTTCGCTCGACGACACACCGATCTTCGTGCGCAGGCCTGGCTCACGCGCGATGGCGCGCACCTGCACGGTGCCGGCTTTTATCTCGGGCACCTCGGCCTCGAGCAGCCGGTGCACGAACGCGCGCGAGCCTCGCGACACGCGGACCTGCGCCTGCCGAGCGTTCCGCTGGGCCTCCATGATTACGACCAGCACCGGTCGCCCCGGGTGAAGCTGCTCGCCCGGGATCTGCTCTTCCGGTGGCATCACGCCTTCGGCTCGGCCCAGGTCGACGTAGACAGTCCCCATCTCGATGCGGTCCACGATGCCGCTGGCCAGCTCACCCTTGTGCTCCGCCACGTCACGCAGCACCTTGTCCCGCTCCAGCTCGTGGATGTGACGCAGTACGGCATGCTTCGCGGTCTGAGCGGCCATTCGCTTGAAGTTCTCCGAGGGAAGCATCTCCACCATCTCGCTGCCGTCGTCCCGCACGACCCGGCTGCGCACCTCGAGGCCGCCTGTCTTCGTGTCCAGCTTCACAGTGATCTCGCCTGCTGGGCTGAATGCGCGCGTGTACGCGACGGCGAGTGCCACCTCCACCGTGTGCAGCATCTCCTCGAAGGGAATGCCGACCTCCGCGCAGAGCGCTGTCAGCGCTTCGGCAAGGCTCTCGGTGGACGGTTCAGAAGGTGACCGCGAGCCTGCCCGCGACAACGTCACTCCATGAGATGTGCAGAACAACAGGGGTTCGGCCGCGAACGCCCTGTGCCTGCACGGCTATGCCGGCAGCGTCGACGGCGACCAGCTGACCTTCGACCACGTTGTCGGAGTCACCGCTCCGATAGCAGATGTTGACCCGCTTGCCATTGAAGCGCTCGTAGTCTGCGAGGCCTCGCAGCGGGCGCTCGGCGCCCGGCGAAGAGACTTCGAGGTTGTACGGCCCATCGATGAGCTCGGCGTGCTCGATCAGCGGTCCCGCGACCCGGCTGACCCGTTCGCAGTCTTCGACGGTGATGGGCTCGGCGTGGTCGATGGAGATGCGAAGGGTGCGGCCCGACTGCCCCGACTGGTCGAGCGAGTACAGCTCGTAACCCAGGTGGTTGAGCGTGGGCTCGATCAGCTCTTTGATTGACGATATGGGCCAGTTCGGCATGTTGGGTTAACTGAATTCAACGATAGCTGGAACGCACGCCTCCTCGCTGACCAACGTTCATGCCTCCCCAGGAGTGGCAGGAATTGGTGGAGCGGCTGGCCGCATTTGCTTCGGCCGTAACCCAATCGTGCTGGAATCGCCACCACGCTTTGCAAGCGAGCGTCCCCACGGGTGAGATCGATGATCTCACCCGTTTTTTATCGCAGGGGCTGGAGCTTCCGCCAGACGACCAGCAGAGGGGCTGCGTTGAAGATCGAGCTGTAGGTGCCCGACACGATGCCGATCATGAGTGCCAGCGCGAAGCCCTTCAAGGTGTCGCCGCCGGAGATGAGGATCGCCGCTAGGACGAGCACGACGGTGAAGCTCGTGATTATCGACCGGGCCGCCGTCTGCATGATGCTGAGGTTCACCACCTGCTCGAACGAGAGTCGCTGGCTGACTCGCAGGTTTTCGCGAATTCGGTCGAAGACGACGATCGTGTCGTGCACGGAAAAGCCCACCACGGTCAGGACGGCCGTCACGAAAAGACTGTCGATCTCGCCGATGCGTAAGTGCAGGATCTTGCCGAGGATCGAGAAGATCCCTGTCAACAGGAACACGTCGTGCAACAGGGCGGCGAGAGCGGAGCCACCGAACTGGAAGCCCGCGCGCCAACCGCCGGGCACGTTGCGGAATCGGATGGCCAGCAGAAACAAAATCGCAACCGCCGAAAGCACAACCGCCAACAGCGCGAACTCGATGGTCTCCCCGGCGATGGTCCCCCCCACCTCCAGGACGGACAGCAGCACCCCGGGACCGAGCTTGGTCCTCAGGTGATCGACCACCGAGGCCTGCTGCGCAGGAGACAGCACCTTGGCCCGGATGATGTATTCGTCACCACCGGCAGAGAGAACAGTCGCATTGATGTTCTCGGCCACCACCGCGGTCTGGACCTGCGCGAGGGTCGGCTTGTCAGTAAAGGTGAGGGAGAACTCGGTGCCACCCGCGAAGTCGATACCGAGCAGGAACCCCTGCGTCGACATCGAGATCATGCCGGGGATGATGATGATCAGCGAGAAGAGGAAGAACCAGTTGCGGCGGCTGACGAAATCAAACTTGCGCACCCGGGACTCGGCGCGGGCTTTCTCTTGGGCCGGCTCGACCTTGACGTCTGGCGGCTCGGCCTCCTCGTCAGGCGCGGCCGCGAGCCCCTCAGACGATTCGAGCACGGTCCACCCCTAAGAGCCAGGGCTTCCGAAATCCGCCGGCGGTCAGGACTATCGCTAGCAGGTTGTGGGTGACGACGATCGAGGAGATGAGGCTCGCGATGACGCCAATAGCGAGCGTGATGGCGAAACCTTTGACCTGCGTCGGGCCGATGAACCCGAGGATGACGCACGTGATGAACGTCGAGGTGTTGGAATCGCGGATCGCCGGCCACGCGCGGCGGACTGCCGCATCGACCGCTGCCGGAATCGTCCGGCCTGACCTGACCTCCTCCTTGAATCGTTCGAAGATCAGGACGTTGGCGTCGACGGCCATGCCCACGGACAGGATGAACCCGGTGATGCCGGCGAGCGTCAGCGTGACTGGCACGATCTTGAAGACGGCAAGAACTGCGGCCGCGTAGAAGAGCAGGGCGATGCTGGCGAGGAGGCCTGGCACGCGGTAGTACACGATCATGAAGATGACGACGATCGAGAGGCCAAGCAGGCCCGCCGCCAGGCTGAGCGTCACCGACTGGGCTCCGAGGGTCGACCCGATCTGGGTGACCGCGAGAACGCGCAGATCGACCGGCAGCGACCCGGCGTTGATGCCTGTCGCGAGGTCGCCGGCGCTCTGCTGCGTGAAGCTGCCGGAGATCTGGGCGGTGCCACCGGAAATCTCACTCTGGGTCACTGCGTCGACCAGCAGCTTGCCGCAGGTGACCGTGGTCGACGGTAGACACGCCGGGTTGTATGCGAGCTCGAGCTTCTGCTGGTAGGCGGCATTGTCCCAATTGTTGATGTCAGCCTGCGTGAGGTCGAGCCAGATGGTGAGAAACCTCTGGGCGCAGTACGACCCGGTCGTGGGGTCCTGCTGGCAGGCGGCGACGTTGGCACGGGTCAGCGTGTCGAAGATGTCCGAGCCCCGCGAGTTGAAGGTGACGTTGACGACCCATTGGGTCCCGGTCGAATCGAGGGCTGAGCTGGCGCTGGAGATGTCATCGCCGGTCAGCCCTGTGAACGCAGGTTTGAATCCCGGATGCAGTGGGTTCGTCGACTTCGCGTCCACCACCCATTTCGTATAGACGAGCTTCGTGACACGGCCGATGGTCTTCTGAGCCTGGTCGGCTGTGACCCCTGCAAGGTCGACGGTGATCCGGTCGAAGTTACTGCCTCCTCCCCGGATCTCAGGCTCGCTCACTCCAAGCGAGTTGACACGCTTGGAGATCACGTTGATGGCCCGTTGCTGGACATCCGCGCGGGACTGTCCTGGAGGAAAGTTGACCAGCTCGTAGTCGATGTGGGTCCCACCCGCCAGGTCGAGACCTTTATGAACGTAAAGCTGCCAGCCGCCGAAGTTGGGAGGCAGGCCGGGCACGTTCCCGGTCAGAGGGTAGTGATTCGCGATCCGGTAGAAGTAGCCGGCCCCGTCGACGAAAAGGGAAAACAACAGGACCGCTATGACGATCAACCGAACGGGCCAGCTGAGGACTAGTTGCACAGCCCGGTGAAGTTTACGTATCGGCCTCTTATGAGTGCGGAGGCCCACCCACCGGCGTCAGCCACAGACTGGGCGTCGACCGCTAAAGCAATCGGGTCTGCTGGGGTCCCGGATCGGGTGGGACAAGTCCCAGGTGCCTGTACGCGAGCTCGGTGGCGACGCGCCCCCTGGAGGTCCGAGCCAGGAAGCCGATCTGGATCAGGAAGGGCTCGTGCACGTCTTCGATGGTCTCCGGTTCCTCTGCAAGCGACGTGGCGATCGTGTCGAGTCCGACAGGGCCGCCTTTGAACTTGAGGATCACAGTCTCCAGCAGCTGGCGATCCAGCGGCTCGAGACCGATCTCATCGATGTCGAGCATGACGAGCGCTTTCTTCGTGGCTTCCACGGTGGCACGCCCATCGCCGCGAACCTGCGCATAGTCCCGCACGCGTCTCAGGAGGCGGTTTGCGATTCGCGGAGTTCCACGCGCCCGTCGCGCAATCTCTGCAACCGCGTCATCGTGAATCTCAATGTCGAGAATGCGCGCCGACCGGCGCACGATGGTCTCCAGCTCCGCCTTGGTGTAGAAGTCGAGCCTGTACACGGCGCCGAAGCGGTCGCGAAGAGGGCCGCTCAACAACCCCTGGCGAGTGGTGGCACCGACACAGGTGAAATGAGGCAGTGGCAGCGTCGCGGCGCTTGCGCCCACGCCTTTGCCGAGCACGGCGTCAAAGCGGAAATCTTCCAATGCGGGATAGAGCGACTCCTCGACGACGGTGCTCAGGCGGTGGATCTCGTCGATAAAGAACACGTCGCGATTCGTGAGGTTCAGAAGAATCGATCCCAGGGCTCCCTGGTGGTCGATCGCAGGGCCAGAGCTGACCTTGATCGCCACTCCGAGCTCGTTAGCGATGATGTGAGCAAGGGTGGTCTTGCCAAGGCCCGGCGGACCGCACAGCAGGACGTGCTCCACAGGCTCGCCGCGCCGGCGTGCAGCTTCCAGCAGAATCCCGAGGTTTTCTCGTACCTGTACCTGGCCGACGTACTCCGAGAGGTCACGAGGGCGGAGCGTGAGGTCGTACTGGTCGTCATCAGACTTTGCGTCCAGCACCGGATCGTCTCGCGATGGCACCGTCATTTGCGCCCCAGCGCCTTGAGCGCCACAGCGAGAGCCTCCTGCGTCGACGGCGTCGATTTCCAGTCCACCGACTCGAGACCGTTACGCGCCTCTTGTGACGAGAAGCCCAGGTTGCGCAGCGCGGACTCCACGGCCTTGGGAACCACGCCGTCACCGGCGAGGGCAGCCGCTCGCGGGATCACTTCCAGCTCAGCCACGGCGTCGAGCCTCGGCTTCAGCTCGATGATCACCTTCGCCGCCGTACGGGCGCCAACGCCGGTCGCCCGGCGGATCGGTGCCGGATCCTCGCTGACGATGGCGCGCTTGAGAATCTCCAGGCTCGCCGCGCTCAGGATGTTGAGCCCGACCTTCGGGCCGACCCCGTCCACCTGGATGAGCATCTCGAAAAGCTCCAGCTCCTCCACTGACGCGAACCCATACAACGCAAGCTGATCTTCGCGGACCACCGTGTGGATGTGCAGCTCGTACTCAACTCCCGGCGCAGGAGTCTTCTGCCTCGTTGTGCTGCTGACGCTGACCAGGTAGCCCACACCCCCGACATCGAGGACGACGAAGTCGGGACCTGCACGCCGGACGGCGCCGCTGAGGTGCGCGATCATCGCGCCACCTGCGTCAGCTTGCGGCTCCGTGCATGGCACACGGCGATCGCGATGGCGTCCAGGGCATGCGAGTCGACCCGACCTTCTGGGACTTTGACCTGGGCGCCGAGCATTCGCGCGATCTGCGCCTTATCCGCGTTGCCATAGCCGGTCAGGACCATCTTGACCTGGCTCGGCTTGTACTCGAACACCGGCACCCCGCACTCTTCGAGGACGGCAAGAATCGCGCCTCGTGCCTGCGCGACCCCGATCGCGCTGGTCGCGTTGCGGCCCATGAAGAGCTCTTCCAGCGATGCCTCGGCTGGAGGGTGGTCGGCGAGCAGGCCACGGAGGTGCTTGGTGATCGCCAGCAGCCTTGGTCCGTCGCGACCAGGGCTGGTCACCAGCGTGCTGCACGAGAGAACAAGGTTGGAGCCTGATAACAAGGCGAACCCGGTACCGGCCAGCCCGGGATCGATGCCGAGAATCAGTCCGTTCTGAGCGCCCTGCATGTATCCATCAGGTTCTACACCTGTGCTGAGACGCGTTCAAGGACGTTGGTTGGGATGTCGAAATTGGCGTAGACCTGCTGGACGTCGTCGTCCTCTTCGAGTGATTCCATCAGCCGGAGAACGGCTGCAGCCTTGTCCTCCCCTACCGCGACAGTCTGCTTCGGCTGCATCGTGATCTCGGCGTTGTCGATGGTGACCCCGAGCTGCTCCATCGCCGTCTTCACCTTCTCAAAAGCGGCAGGAGGGGTGGTAACCTCGATCGACTTACCTTCGACCTGCACGTCGTCGGCCCCTGCTTCGATGGCCGCCAGACCCACATCTTCGGGGTCGTTCTTACCCGCGTCGGCCGAGATGACACCCTTGCGCTCGAACATCCACCCGACAGAGTTGGACTCGCCGAGGTTGCCGCCGAACTTGGACAGACGGTGCCGGATCGAGGCGGAAGTGCGATTTCGGTTGTCGGTGAAGGCATCGACCATCACGGCCACGCCGGCAGGGCCGTAGCCTTCGTAGCGGATCTCCTCGAGCTTCTCGCCCGCGAGCTCGCCGGTGCCTCGCTTGATCGCGTTCTGAATTTTGTCGGTGGGCATGTTGATCTCGCGTGCCTTCTGCATGGCCAGGCGGAGACGGAAGTTGCCGTCGACGTTTCCACCGCCCTCTTTCGCGGCGATCAGGATCTCGCGGCTGGCGCGCGTGAATGCCTGACCGCGTTTGGCGTCAACGATCGCCTTCTTGTGCTTGATGCCCGCCCATTTCGAATGACCTGACACGCTTAGGAATTACCTCCGAACATGCTTTCGGCCATTCTATCGCAGCCGTATTCGAACGAAATTTCTTTTGCCGGCCTGAAGAACGTCGCCATCCTTCACCTTTGCGCCGGCACCCACCTTGTCACCGTTAACCCGCACGCCGCCCTGTTCGACCAGGCGCCGCGCATCGCCCCGGCTCTTCGCAAATCCTGCCTGGAGGAGGGTGGCCACGAGGTCTGCCGGATCGTCGGCAACCAGCTCGGGCATGTCTTCAGGAATTTGGCGCTGTCGGAACCTGGTCTCGAAGTCGGCCTCGGCGCGTGATGCCGCCTCCTCCCCATGCAACCTCTTCACCAGCTGCCTGGCGAGAGCAGCCTTGGCGTCGCGCGGCTTAAGGGCGAGTGCGGTCTTGATCTCAGCCTCGCTGAGCCCTGAGACCAACCGCAGGTATTTTTCAGTCAGCGAGTCTGGAATCGACATCGTCTTGCCGTAAATCTGTTCGGGCGCTTCGGTGATGCCAATGTAGTTGCCGAGCGACTTGCCCATCTTGAGCAAACCATCAAGGCCCTCCAGCAGGGGGAACACCGCCACGTCCTGTGGCTCCTGCCCGTAGGACTTCTGAATCTCCCGGCCGAACAGGAGGTTGAAGAGCTGGTCGGTGCCGCCGATCTCCACGTCGGCCCGAATGGCGACCGAGTCATATGCCTGGTTGAACGGGTACAGGATCTCGTGCGCGCCGATGGGGGTGCCGGCCTTGAGACGATCCGCGAAATCCTCACGCTGCAGGACCTGTTGCAGAGTGGCCTTGCCCATCAGGCGCAGCACGTCGGCCGCGGCCATATCGCCTAACCACTCGGAGTTGCTGTGCACCTCCGTGCGTTCGCGGTCGAGGACGAGGTGGATCTGATCGAAGTAGGTCTTCGCGTTGGCGTCGATCTGTTCGCGACTGAGGATCGGCCGAGTTTCCGAGCGCCCGCTGGGGTCTCCGATCATCGCCGTGTAGTCACCTACGATGAGGACCACCACGTGCCCGTCGTCCTGGAATGCGCGAAGGATGTCGAGCACGACAAGATGACCCACGTGCAGGTCGGGGGCTGTGGGGTCCAATCCCAGCTTCACGCGCAGCTTGTCGCCCTTCTCGAGGCGCGAGCGCAGGTGAGCTTCGACGTGGATCTCCACCGCCCGCGCGCGCAGGCGCTCGAAAAAAACCGAGCCCACGCTAGTTGACGGGGCTTTGGCTGAAGTAGATCTGGGGGTCGGCCGGCAAAGCGAGCTGGAACACGGTCACGATCGGCCTGCCGAACGCGGATACCAAAGGCACCGCCAGATGGGAACCCTGGACTGCGTCACGGATCTGCTGCTGCAAGGGGTCGAGCGCTCCACCGCCGAAAGGATTGCCTGCGGCCTCCATCTCGGCGGTGATCAGCACTGAAAGCACGATGGCGGTCGCCAGGCCGACGATCACGCCGAGGACCCGGTTGAAGACCAGGGCCGTGACCTGGATCTGGCTGTTCGCGAGCTGCGCCACCACCTCGACGATGACGATGACGGCAATGACGATGCCGAAAAATCCGTAAATGCGCGAGTCAGGGATCTCGAGGTTGGATGACGTCTGCATGATTCCGCCGGCCTGAAGGCCCATGTTGGTGGCACCCACGAAAGCGAGATACAAGGCGATCAGACCGATCACTCTCCGGAGCACGCCGGTGAAGAAGCCGAGCGCCAGGTACACAATGACCAGCACGATCGGAAGCGCATCCAGCCAGTTCACTCGCGGAACCTCGCTCGAAGCCGTCTTTCCAGCGCCGACTTGATTTCAGCCATCACCTTGTCCACTTCAGCGTCCGTCAGGGTGCGCTCGGGGCTCCGGAAAGTCAAGGTAAACGCGACGCTCTTGTGGCCTTCTGGAACCTGCGGTCCCTGGTACTCATCGAACGCGCGCACGTGCTCCAGGAACCCGCCCGCCGCCTCCTTGATGGCGGCGTGGAGCGTGCCCGCCGCAATGTGGTCTTCAACCACGACGGCGAGGTCTCGCTCGATCGCAGGGAACCTCGGCAAGGGTTGAGCTCGTGGAATTCGTGAGGCTGCCAGCACTGGTTCCAGGTCGATCTCGACGGCCACCAGGCGACCTTCCAGCTTGGCTCCCGCGACCAGGGTCGGATGGAGCTCACCGATGTAACCGAGCTGACGCCCCTCCATGATCACCGCCGCACAGCGCCCTGGATGGAAGAGCTCGGCCGCCGCCCGCTGATACGTGCAGGCAGGAGCGCCAAGGGAGACGAGGCACGCGTCGAGGACAGCCTTCATGGCGTAGAAGGCCTGGCGCCCCGCGTCGGCGCCGGGACCGGAGGTTACCACTGCGCCTATTCGGAGAGGCTCTTCTGGCTGTTCGGTCTTGTCACCGACCGGCGCCAGGAAAACGCCGGCCACCTCGTAGACGCGAACATCGGCGCGCCCGCGATCGCGATTGAGGGCAACGACGCCGACGAGCGACGGCACCAGCGACGTGCGCAGGGTGTCCATGTCGTCGCTGAGCGCGTTCGACACGCGCATCGCGTGCGCGGCGACCCTCAGGTTCTCCAGCGCTCGACCGGACACGAGGGCTGGGTTCCATGTTTCCGTGAACCCTGCCCCCGCAAGGGTTTCGCGGACCGCGTCCAGTCGCCGGCCAATGCTCGGCACGGATGGGTTCCATGCGTCGTGGCGCCGGCCTGGAAGCGTCGGCGGAACGCGGTCGTAGCCATACACCCGCCCCACTTCCTCAACCAGGTCTGCGGGGATCGTGACGTCGAGTCGGAAGACCGGTGGCAGCACGTCCCAGTCGCCGTCCTCCAACGCGCGCACGTGGAAGTTGAGGCGATTGAGAATCGACTCGGCCTCCTCCAGCGGAACGTGGACGCCCAGCACCTCATCCACCAGCGCCGGACGAAGCCTTACCCGCACCGGTTCCTGCGGGTGCGGGTAGACATCAGCCCACTCGCGATGCACGCTGCCGCCGGCCAGCTCGGCGATCAATGACGCGGCACGCCGGGCCCCGGCCAGCGCGAGCTCGGACGGAAGGCCTTTTTCGAAGCGTGCCGAGGCCTCGGTTCGAAGGCCCACCTCCCGCGCTGTCTGCCGGACGCTCGGACCGCTGAAGGTTGCCGCCTCGAGAAGTATGTCCGTGGTGCTTTCGGTGACCGAGCTCGCTTCACCGCCGATGATGCCGGCGATCGCCACGGGGTTCAGCGCATCCGCGATCACGAGCATCTCGCCGGTCAGCTCGCGCTCGACCCCGTCGAGGCAGCGCAGTCTTTCGCCGGCACGAGCGCGACGGACGTGGATAGCGGGCACGCCGTCCTTCCCCACACCGGCGAGCTTCGCCAGGTCGAACACGTGAAGGGGCTGGGCGTACTCGAGCAGGACGTAGTTCGTGATGTCGACGACGTTGTTGATCGGTCGCACGCCGCAGGCCCGCAGGCGCCGTTGGAGCCATTCGGGGCTCGGACCGACCTTGACACCGCTGATGACCCCACCGATGTAGCGGCTGCAGAGCTGGGCATCGTCGATCGAGACCTTCACCAGGTCGTGCCCCGGAGGGTTCGCCGTACCCGTAAATGCCGGCATAAAGTCTCTCGTGAGGGGCCTGTCGAGGCCGGCGGCGAGCTCGCGCGCGACGCCGAGGTGGCCCATGCAGTCGGGGCGGTTGGAGGTGACCTCGGCGTCCAGGATCGCCTGGCTTGGAATCACCGAGGTCAGGGAATCGCCCGGCTTTCCCGCCTCGAGGATGAGGATGCCGGAGTGGTCCTCGCCAAGGAGCAGCTCATCCGCCGAGCAAAGCATGCCTGTGGCTTTGTAACCGGCGATGTTCATATCCTTGACCAGCTTGCCGTTGGGCACCGTGGTGCCTGGGAGGGCCACCGGCACCAGCGAGCCGGGGACGGCGTTAGGTGCGCCAGCGATGATCTGCTCGACGTGGTCGCCGAGGTCGACCTGGTGCACCCACAGCGGGTTGCGGGACTTCGGGTGTGGAATCTGCTCCAGGACCTTTCCGATCACGATCTCGGACAGATCGATGACGGTCAGCGATTCGACCTCGACGCCCAGGCGTGTCAGCACCTCGGCCGCCTCTTTGGGAGTGACCCCCTCGAGGTCGACGAAGTCGGATAGCCACTCGTAGCTGATCTTCATCAGAACTGCTCCAGGAAGCGCAGGTCCGAGTCGTAGAACAGACGGATGTCGTCAACGTCGTGCTTGAGCATCGCCATGCGCTCGATGCCGAACCCCCACGCGTAGCCGTTCCACTGCTCGGGGTCGATGCCGCCATTTCGAAGGACCTGGGGATGGACCATCCCACAGCCTCCGACCTCCAGCCACCCCTTGTGCCGGCAGCTCTTGCAGCCCGCCCCGCCACAAATCCCGCACGTCACGTCGAACTCGAAGCTTGGTTCGGTGAACGGGAAGTAGCTTGGCCGCACGCGCACCTTCCGCTCCTTGCCGTACAGCGACTGGATCATGTAGAGGAGGGTGCCCTTCATGTCGCCGACCGTGAGGCCGCGGTCGACCGCAAGGCCCTCGACCTGGCTGAAGTAGGGCAGGCGTGTGGCCTCGGGGGCGTCACGGCGGTAGCACCGGCCGGGAGTGATGATGTAGATCGGCGGCTCCTTGATGCGCTGCATGGCGCGGATCTGCACCGGTGAGGTGTGTGCCCGAAGCAACAGCTCCGGCGTGAAGTAGAACGAGTCCCAGCTCTCGCGAGCGGGATGGCCGGCCGCGATGTTCAGAGCCTCGAAGTTGTACCACTCGGTCTCGACCTCTGGACCCAGCTCGACCTGGTAGCCAAGGCTCTCGAGCACGGTCTCGATCTGCCGCTGCACCTGGGTGAGCACGTGGATGTGGCCGCGTCCAAGAGGCGAGCCCGGGAAGGTGATGTCGATGGCTTCCGTCTCGGCGATGTCGGCCAGGCGCGCTCCCTCCAGCTCGGCACGTCTGGCTGCAAGCGCGGCCTCGATTGCCCGTTTGGCCTCGTTGGCGGCCTGGCCGAGGGTCGCCCGCTGGGCCGGAGCCAGCTGCCCGATGCCGGACAGGAGGCTGGTCACCTGGCCGCCCTTACGCCCCAGGAAGTCGAGAGCAATCGTCTCGAGCTCGCCGTCGGTGCGCGCTTTGGCGATCGCGGCCAAGGCCTCCTTCGTCAGCTCGGCCGGATCGCTCACGCTGCGCGCCTCCGGCGCACCTCGAACAGGAGCAGCGCCGCTGCGGCTGCCACGTTGAGCGACTCGACACCGTCGCTGAGCGCAATCGTGATGAGCCTGAGGTTCGGGTGCGAGAGTCCATGGGCCTCGCTGCCCAGGACGATCATGCCCGCCCTCTCGATTGGTGACGATTCGAGAGAAGCTCCGCCGGCGGCCGCAGCTCCATAGCCTTCCATCCCAGTCAGGTCAGCCCAGACCGCATGGGCGACGGTCAGGCGAAACACGTTGCCGGCCGAGGCGCGAACAGATTTGGCTCCGTAAGGGTCGGCGCAACCGTCCAGGACTACCAGAGCCGGGGCCCCCGCTGCGGCCGCCGTCCTGCAGATCGCGCCGACATTGCCGGGATCCTGGACCCGGTCGAGCACGACCAGCGGCCAGCCGGAGCGCCGGGCCGCGGCAACGGCGTCACTTGCCGCCGATTCGCGCACCCTGGCGATCGCAATCACCCCCTGCGGCGTCACCGTCTGGCTGATTGAACGGAACAGGGCGGGCGCCAACGTGACCCGTCGTGCCGCATGCAGGGTGCATTCGTCCCCATCTCGTACGACCAGCACCTCCAGCTCGACTCCGGCGGCAGCGGCCTCGCCGACCACGCGCGGACCCTCCAGGAGTGCGAAGCCTGGCTCGCGCCGGCGAGCGAGGCGCTGCAACCTGCGAACCACCTCGTTCTCCGGGCTGACTATCAGCTGGCTAGAGGCTTTTCTTTGCAACCTCCACCAGCCGAGCAAAGGAACCGCTGTCGCGCACGGCCAGGTCAGCCAGCACTTTGCGGTCGATCTCCACTCCGGCCTGGCGAAGGCCGTGCATGAGCTTGCTGTAGGGA
>Ga0075522_10000837_pt1 | contig 22801 bp, 18 predicted proteins | sample NGEPerA_FD_74796 | JGI IMG/M metagenome (GOLD analysis project Ga0075522, IMG submission 74796) | Arctic peat soil microbial communities from the Barrow Environmental Observatory site, Barrow, Alaska, USA - NGEE PermafrostL2-A | ecosystem: Environmental > Terrestrial > Soil > Wetlands > Peat ...
CCGTAAACGCGACGACGCCGACGATAATCAATTTCTCATGCGCCTTGACGAGCGCGATCCATTTTTCTACAACTGTGATGGGTGCTGCGGTGGGTGTGACGGGTGCTACTGATATCGATGACATGATGCCTCCATAGTACGGAAGTACTACTCGAAAGTCAAGCGTTATTCAATCGCGCGCGCAAGTAATTTGCAACATTGTTGAGGATGTCTGGATTGCGCGCCGCACCGAAGAAACGCTCCACGTAGCCGAGCCCTCGATTACACTTGAAGCACAGCAACCCGCGAACTGATTTGGGCATCGCGTACCGCTTCGCGTCGGCGATAGCTTGCTTTCTTGTTATTGAGTGACAGATAGCCATCGTCTTCCCCAGTTCGTTGTACGCCTCTGCGCACCACTTTGTCGCATCCTGCGGAGTGGGGTCGTGACGGGACACCTCGACGTGAAAATGGTAGTGATCTACACAGGGCGGGCCATACGCGTCGAGCGGACCTCCGCAGATTCCGCATTTGTCGTTTTGTTCGGCTCGTCGGCGGTCGTGCTCGGCGAGGTCGATGCCGAATTTTTTTCGGAGTCGGATGTCTTTTTGCTCTGCTGCTGTCTTTTTGCTTCTCGCCATCTCGCTCGCTCCGTGTACCGTTCCTTATTCATTTTGAACATCTCGCGCTCGTACCAACAAACTTTTTCCCCTTGGATCACAATCCACACCAGCAAAAGAAGTTCAAGGACGAACATAACGTGATCGAACACGGCAGCCTCATTTCTTCTTCGGTTTCGCGAGCCCTGAAATTCCTTTGGTCATTCCGGCTTTCTTCGCCGCCGACCGGGCAACGAAGTCCGCAAGGTCAGCTTTGTTCTTCGCGACGCGCGCGGCTTCGGATTGTGCGGCGGTCTTCGCCTGCGCGTCTAACTTTTTGTCCACAACTCGGGAGGCAGGTCCTCCTCCGCTCCCTCGGGAATTTCCTGCCCCAGATAATTTATCTGCAGGTAGTTTTCCTTCGTCAGCGGAACTTCGTGTGCCCGCATCCAATCGAGAACGTAGTTTTTCGGCGTAGTCGAAGACTTGCTTTCTGGCTTCGTCGGCTGTGATTTTTCCATCTAAGTGCTCCTTCCAAATGTTGTCGACATCTGCTTTTGTCTCCGCTGTCCGCGTTTCGGGCGGAAACACCTTGCGCCATTCGACCCAGACGACAGACTGAAGTTGACGCGGATACTTCATCGGTGGATCGTTGGGGTGCTCCGCGTTAATCTCGTGCATCGCCTGTCGGGTCGCTTCCACATAAAGAGGGTAGCTCCCATGTACACCTGTTATTGTAGACCCATTCCCGCCAAAATTCAAGCCTGTTTCTGGGTCATCGCCTGCCACAGGGCGCATCAGGCTCAACCCGACGTGGTGCGTGTCAGCGGTCACGTCCCCGTGTTCCGACTCCGGCTCCGCGATGTTGTTGTAGAAACTGCGGACCTTATGTGCTTCTCCGAGGTTCCGACTGATGTTTTCCAGCGACCCGTCCTGCAGCACCGAAATTCCCTTGGCGATAGAGTTTAATCCACCCCACGCGACTTTTTCGGGAGTATTAGTCCCGGCGAGCATCATGATCCCTTTTTTCGAACCGTCGGGAGCGAGTTCGTGAAACTCACGCGGGTTGTGTGCTTCGTCGTATATCCGCACGAACGCGGCTTTCTCGACTGGGTCAGACAAATCGCTAAGAGATTTTCCTTTCAAATTTTGGATCAGGTTGGTATCAACCCAAGGCGTCGTAGGCTTCTTGCCCTTTGCGATTTTCTTCTGGTTAGCCTCAGCGATGTCGCGAATAAAATCGGTCGCCTTCGTCTGCATCTCAGGCGTGAACTTCACATCACTTTTGTTCAAAACCGTGTCGGTTAATCGTTCGTAAAGTGAGACGTTCTGGTTCCAATCTTTCTGTGGTGACTGGCTCGCTATGGCAGCCCAATTCTGGCGCGGTTCCAGACCCGACGCCTTTGCGTCTTTATTGCCTATCTCGTGCGCGCCGTCATACCACTCGCGGTCTTGGATTCTGTTTTCAGGCGTCACATGCTCGTACATGGCCTTTATGTTGTCTTTTGCGTGGCGAACGAAGGAGTCGAGAATACCTTTCGGCGTTTTTAATTCTTCCGGCGTGAACTTCATGCTCTTATTCTGCGCCAAGAGTTTGTCCGCCAAACGTTGAGCGATGGCAGGTCTCTGGTGGATCATAGAGGCGTCCAAGGTCAGGTCGTGACCCATCGGGTCTTCCGTCGCGTTCGTGGCGGTCGGAAATCGCGAACTGATGCGGTTCCCAAGTTGTGTTCCCGTACGGGAACTTTCCGGTGTCGCCGCTTGCTGACTTTCCGAAATGTTACCGTTCGGTGTCTTTTGCGGTTCGTCCTTCATGAAGATTTCTTTACCCTGCTTCATGTCGAAGATAGCGTCCTGCGCGTGATCGTGCCCTAGTTGCACTGCTTCCGCGCGGTCGGGGATCGTTTTCACGACATCGAGAACATGCACGCCGTCTTTGGGTCGCAGCCATGTGCCAAGACTCTCGGTCGGGTCTTTCAGCAAGTCCGCGTTCTTCGCCGCGAAATCCTGAACAGCTTTGGGCGTCAGTTTACCTTTCACTTCCACGGTTCGGTCGGGGTGAGTAGATACTGCGAAGTTGTCCGTGCCCGCCATGTTTTTGTTCTGAGCGAGATTGAACGTAGACCCGCCAGCCTCGTTGTGCGCGGCGACGATTTTAGCCCACGGTTTTGCTGCAGGTTTTTCGGGAGCGTTGGCTCCGAAGTTGAACGATGTGGCGTCCTCATCCTTGTCTGATTTTACTTCTGCGGTTGTGATTTTTTCTGGGAGGATATCGTTCCAACCGACTTCTTTATTTGCTCCCGCAGCTTTGCCTTCTCCTCGGGCGTCATCTGCCGCACGGTTTTCGACGCCTCCTCCATTAACTGCTGCGTTGTCAGGGTTTCCATTTTGTCCTCTCCTCAGTGCTTCCTCGTGCATCTGCTGCAATCGTTCCGAACTATAGTGGTACTGCCGCGAAAGTCCGGGTTCTCGGACGTTCTCGTTCTCTTTAATGATATCAGCGACGTGAGGCTGCGTCAAGTACTCTTTCGCCGAGTCGATCATCTTGTGCATGTACTCGACCGATTCTTCGTGGCTGAAGCCTGCATCCTTCAAGAACCGATAAGCCTGCCCCCCGTCGGAATGAGATTTGTCAAAATCGAAGTTGCGATTCGCACTCCGAGGAATATCGTTGAACGCTTCGTCGGCGGCTATCCCACCCATGAAGGTTTTTATCATGCCGGGTAATTTTTCTGTTTTAATGAGGCGAGTTCCCGGCTGCATCACATCCGATGCGTCCCACCGCACAGCGGCTCGCATTCGCCCGTGCGCGTCCATATGCGTATGGCGCAGCATGCCGCGCTGAGTTAAGCCTTCGTTGGCTCCGACCATCGCATGTCCGAGTTCGTGTCGCATGGTCTGAACCGGAGTGCGATTCGATCCCGATTCAGGCAGCGATAGCAACTTGTTGGTAGGCACAGAATATCCCGCCGCTGGCTCACGTTTTCCAGTTTTGTCGATGGACCAATCCGTCGCGTCGGGGAACTTCTTTTGGGCTACCTTGAGAGCGTCTTTGGAAGAGAACGCATCGATAGGTTCGAAATGTTCTGCGCCACCCTTATCCGTTATCGCTATCGAATAGGGTTGTTTCAGTTCGGATTGATACTCGTTCGTGTGCAGGGTGTCGCCCGCGCCGCCGAGATATTTTCCCGTCTCGCCGTAGTGGTCGTTCATTTTCACAGTCTGATTCGGATGCACGCCGAGTTTGTCGAGGATCGGCTCGACATCGCGCACACCTTTGTACTGCCAATCGTCGGGACGGTCGAGATTGCTTTTGCTGGCGGCGGGCTTGTCGGCAGTTTCGATGATGATGTTGCCACGGTTCTTGAGGAGACCTGCCGACTGTTTGAGCGCGTCAACTTGTTCGGGAGTCACGCCGTCTTTGGGGACCGTAAAGGTGAACGTTTCGCCCGCCTGATGATTCATCTGTGGAGCAACACGAATCGTTTTTGCATCGTTTATGAAATTCGTCCGACCTGATTCGTCATTGCCGTACTGCGCGCCTTCGGGAACAGACCCGAGCGCGCCTGCGTGAGTGTTCGCTCCGATGGTTGAGACTTTTCCGTCAGGTCCGATAAAACTCGGTTCAGTTTTCATTTTATCCGAAACATCGCCGACACCAAATTTTTGGCGAACTGCGTCGAGCGCGGGATGAATAGGCGCTGCAGCGGCCACAGTTTCGGCAGGTTTAGCGGGTGTCGTGCCCGTGGTTCCGCCGTTCGCTTCAAGAAAACTGATCGCCTTCTCGGGCTCCAAATCCGTCACATGCTTGTATGCACCCGGTTGGGTGAACTCCATGCTGATTTCGGTTGCGTTGGAATTTCGAATGGCGTCGGCGATCTTGGCGCGCGTGTCGGGATTCTTGATGTCGCCAGCTTCGAAGTGCAGGAGATTACCGCTCGTACCCAACGTAGCGACACGAACGTCACCGTTATTGATGGCGGCTTGGGTGTCGCGGTCTGGTGCCATGTCTTTGTGACTCAGCCCATAAGGAATTTCTTTGAACCCGTCCTTGGTGATCCAGCCGTCCGTATCGACAGTCGGTGCCGCAGGCTTTTCGGGCGCGCGCACTTCTATTCCACCGACTCCGCGCAACTGCCCGCCCGGTTTCGGTTTTACTATCGGAGAGATTTTCTTGCCGCCCACTTTCGCGAGTGAGACACGTCCTGCTTCGGAACTTCCCTCGGGCGCTTTCGCTTCGAGCGCAGCCTTGCCTTCTTCCGCAACCCCTTTGGCGAAATTTTTGCCCGTCTCGGCGAGGTGCGCTCCCACCTCCGGTGCAGCTTCTAAACCTTTTTCGCCCATGCCGACGTTGACGAGCCCGCCTGCGACCGCACCCGCCATGCCGGGGATATCCCCACGCTTTAGTGCCTCGGCGAATTCGGGACCGCCTGTGATGCCAGTAACCGTATCCACAGGATGATGAACTAGCTGGTACGCTAATTCTACGGGCATCATGACCGTGGACTTTCCTGTTTTCTTGACAGACTCCAGCGGGTTGTTGTACAGGTCTTTCAGTTCCGAGATGGCTTGGTCTATGGGGTGCGGCGTGCCGACCGTAGTTTGACTGAGGTTCTGCCCAAACCCCGTGGCGGGGGTTTCAGCATTCGTTGAAACAGGCGCGGCGGGTGAAACTGTGGGAGGCGCAACAGTAGGATTACCGCCAGCACCCAAGTCAGAAACGGGGGGCGCGGGCGGCGGCGTCGGAGTCGGTAGGGTCGTGCTGTCGGTTGCCATCGGATTCCTACGGCTGTACGTGCAGGACTTTCAATTCGGGGTCGATTTTACGTGCGCCCTCGATGTTTGCTATCGGAACATGGTGTAACCCACGGTCGCTGGTCTGGACAAGAGCATGACCGGACGGCACTGGAGGGTAGTCTGCCGCTATTCCTGCTGCGTCAGGCGATGTTTGGGCTCCGCTTGATGGTTTTACCTTCCCTGCTGGTTTGGACTCGTCCTGAGCCGCCGCAGGGGCTTTTTCGGGTGCTGTAGCCGCTCCGACGAGCACTTTCAGGATATTCGGGTGAGATTCAGCCAGATCAAGTTCCTTGGGATTCATGGCAGCCATGCGGGAAATGACGCTGAGACCCTTCTCAGCCTGTCCTATCGGCGGGCCAGCGGGAGGTGCCACAGATGCCAATTTCGCGCCGTGCAGTTTCTGCTTCACGTCGTCGGGGATCGGCAGCGTGTCCAGATGCTGTTTCAATTCGTCGGGATTCTTGCTCTGGAACGCGTCCCACAGATCGGCGCGCTGGGTATCGTCGATGCCCTGAGCACCCTGCAGAACTCCCGAGGCGTGGTCTATCAACGGCTGAACTGGTGACGACATAAAATCTCCTATGAAATTCCGATTTCGGGCTCGACCGCGCCCAACACAACTTCGAATTCGAATTCACCTTTGTCGGTGAGGTAGCATGCGACGATGCCGCCCGGTGCGACGGCTTCCGCCACTTCGCCGATGCCCATGAAATGCTTGATGACTGAATTATGGATCGCGAAGACGGACGGGTATCCGTCGATGGGGCACGCCATGTACTGGGCGAGCACTTGAATGCGCTGCTCGAATTGTTGGAGACTTTCGCCGCCCGGAATCGGTACGGTCGGGTTATCGACGTAATATTTGAACTTGGCGATATTTTCGGGAGTCTTTTCTTGTCCGGTGAACCCGGCGACCATCCACGCTCGCAGGTTCGGGTCAGTTCCTAATTGCGGGCAGCACACACAGCACTCGTTCAGGATGATTTCTCCGGTTTGAGTTGTGCGCGCCAGATCGCTACAAATGACACGCCCGATTTTTTCGAAGGATAAATACTGTGCGGCTTTCTCGGCGGACATGAGCCCGGTTTCGCTCAACCCATATGCTCCCCAGCCATCCCAAGAATTCATCGACTGAAGTTCCCCGTGGCGCACCATGTATCCAACTAAAACGCGGTTCGGATTCAAATTAAACATTGTACCATCCATCGACTTCAGTTTCCTGCATCATCGCTTGCTGCAATAATTCAAATCGCGTTTCCCAACTACGCCAGCCACAGGAACAAACGAAGCGGTCGACGCGATTCTCGGGGTCGCGCGTCGCGGTGCCGCCGCAGTTTGGGCATTTCATTTGGTCGATCATAAAATGGAGCCCCGTGGGGGAATTCAACCCGCCTTCTCAGAGTTACGGGCTCTGCCGTCTAGCGTTGACATAACGGGGCATTGTGTCGTTCCATCTGTGCCTGCGTCTGTCATCGTCTTTCTCCTCGAAGTGGAGCGGACTGCGTGAATCGGACACGCTTGTTCTGGGTGGAAGCCAGATGCCCTGCCAATAGGCCAAGCCCGCACATAAAATGGTAGCGGAGGTTGGAATCGAACCAACGATCTTCGGTTTATGAGACCGACAAAGTAACCACTGTTCTACCCCGCCACAAATTGGAAGCGAGAACGTGCGTTTCTGAGCGATGCTCAGGCGTGGATTCTCGCCATCGTAGACGACTCGCGTTTCCTCCCACAGTATTGTGATCGGGGAGTGCCGCTGTGCTCGTTGCCAAGCCAGCCGTCTACAAATAAGTCTGGTGCCTGTCGGGACTACGGGATTCAACTCCCTGAAACCGACGACCTTCGTACAGTACTTGCGCGCTTTCCTGTACGCTGTTCCCTCATGGATGAACTCAAGCACCTAAAATTTAGCGGCTCGCCGAGCACCGACGAACTAAGCCCTCGCGAGTTCCCCGAGGAGACCGCAACCTAAAATTGGTGGACCCGAGAGGACTTGAACCTCCAGCCTCCTGAGTGCAGGTCAGGCGCGCTACCAGTTGCGCCACGAGCCCATATTTAATGCAGGTGTAAATATGCACCAAACGTTAAATATTGTCAAGCGAAATCTACACAGAGGTGTTATTCTGATCGCCCGCTTGGTTAATCGAAGTCTGGTGTGGCACCGACTGCGCTACGCCTGTTGGATTCGCAGGCACTGCTGCGGGCGCGGTCGCGACCGGATTCGACCTTGCGACCGAGACCAACGGCCAGCCGGGGGTTATCAGTGCTTGACTGCTACTTACGTTCGGAGTGATTGTTGCCATCGTCGTTCTCCCTTTGAATCAAAAAAAATCCTCGACTGGTTTACAAGGCCAGCCGAGGACGTTTGGGCATGTGCCCAGTTGGATTAGGTTAGGTTTTATTCGAGGTCTGCGCGGAATTCATCCATGGTCAGAACGTTAGCCGCAACCGACACAGTCTGTGTGGCGACGACAACGAAGTTCAAATCCGCTTCGCCGACGAGACCCACGACTGCCGTTGTTGGAGCGTACACGTCGACGAGAGAGTTAATCTCGTCCGTGAACTGCCCTTGCAAGTTCCCGAGCGCGTCCAACTGCACGCGAACATCGAGAGACCATGATGCCGTTCCCGATACTGCGCGAGCCGTCGAGGTTGCGATCAGGTTCCAGTTCGTGAAGGTCTGTTGCCCAGCCAACGTATCGGCGATGGGGAGCAGAGCCGCAGGAACTTCGTAAACCTGCAGGGTGAGAGTGTTCGTAACGGTCGCAACTCCAGCCTCGGGGTTCGTGCTGTAGTTCGCGTGTGTGAAGTTGAATTCAAACTGCGAACCAGAAAGACCCGTCGAGATAACCGTGACCACAGCCCCGTTAAGAAACGTAGCCGTCGGAAGACCGCTGATGGTAACGACCTGTCCAGCGACGAGAGTGTTCGTCGCGAGAATGGTGACCACGTTCGACGTGAGTGCCACGTTCGAAATCACGAAAGCCGTACCTGAGCCTGTGACAATCATACCCTGACCAGAGACCTTCAACACACGCCCTGTTCCAGAGTAGAGACCCGTGACGCCGAAGGACAGAGGAATGACTCCGCCGCCGCCGTTCGAGTTCGTGACGCCCGGTGAGGGCGGTTGATAACCCCCGCCAACTGTCAGCGGGTTGTTATTCAGCGCGAACGCCGTGGCGATAAGACCGGGGATCGGATAGACGAGAGGTGCAATCGTCAACTGTTGTGTTCCAGAAATCTGTCTGCGGATGGTAGAAGCGTTAGCCACGGTAGTTCTCCCTTATTTCTTGTACAGCTTCAAATATGAAATTGCTGATTCCAGTTCTTCAACCGAGTCACTGAAGTAACCGATGCCGAGATTATGGTTTCGGCAAATGATTCCACGATTCTCGTCCGTCTCGTGGTTATGGTCTTGACAGGGTGAATCGTCGTCCCTGCCACGCTTCCCGAAAGGATGATTCCCAATCGGACACAGATTGTTCTGTTTCGCAATCTGCGATTCAAACGCCTCAAGTGTGATTCCGTGTTCGCCCTTGTACCAGTTTTCCCGTCGTAACTCGGGATGACGCTCACGATACCGCTTGAAACGTTCCTTCGACTTCTCGGTGGCGTTGTACTTCGCCTGCCGTCGCTTGTTACTCGCTTTGGCTGCTTCGCTGTTCGGGTCTTTGAATGGCATAAATGCCTCCAAAGATACCGTACAACAACACCCTAGCGAATGTCAAGCGAAATCTGTATCGCTTGAAGTCGTTGACTAGACGGCACTTACCTCGCCCCTGACCCTTCTAAAGCCTGGGGTGTTGTTAGTGTTGGGTCTCGCAACCACGCCGAGGAACCAGTCGTACGACACGATTGCTCGCGTCTGCAACATTGGGTTCGACAGATCGATGTCGTTATCGCCGAAAGTCTTGACGTTAACCTTGAAGCTAGGATTCCGGGGAACCCGGTTTCCAAGCAACTCGGAAGCCATCATTGCTTCGCGACCGACCACGTACGTTGCGTAGCCAGTCTTTCCCGTTGAAGGGTAGTTGGCATACGTTGGCACGGTCTGAGTGCGGATGATGCGGACGCCCGCCCACTCAAGGACGGTATATCCGCGAGTCATGTCGGACTTCAACACCGTTGCGCCAGCTTCGGAACGCTTGAGCGTATCCACAGCGGACCCAGCAGAGTTGTCGGACATGAAGTCGTACACGACGTACGGGTGCATTGCACTCGTATAGAGCCCGCCGTCCCGACCCGGAACTGCGTTACCCATCAACTGGGATTCGCACTTTCGAATCGTGTTGGACAGCATGTACTCGTTGTCGAGTAGGTCGATGCGCGCGGACGGCTGTGCGACTGCGGCAGCTTCGAAGCCGTTAATCGCGATCAGGTTGCTCGTGAGAGCGCCCCGATACGACAAGTTGCGGCTTGCGTCGAGCGTGATGTCCGCGAGGAACATCTGTTGCGCGACGTTCGAGATGCCGATCCAGTCACCGTATTCGTCGGCGAAAGCATCGCTGAAAACCTGTTGAAGCTGCAGCGACGGTCCCGGGATTCCTTCAGACAGATCGTAGGTCGCAGCAGCGTACGGCTGTTGGCCGTAGAACTGGAGCGTCCGACCTGACCGACGGGGCAGAGGACGGAAGTCGCAAAGTTCCTCAAGGAACGGGGTGTTGAACTGCCATTCCATAATTGCAGTACGGTCGTACGCAATCTGCGGAAAGGCGGCTAGTGTAACTGACTGTACTCCGGGCGGCAGAATCATGGCAGTATATCCTCATCCCGATTAGGGAGACTTCTATAAATGAAACGTTTAGTCTAAAACCTACTATCTCTTTGTCGCAAATCGCTCGATAAATGCAGCGTTCGGATCGATGTGATTCGCAATCAAACTCTCTTTGTATGCAGCAAGAATCTGTGCAGGAGACGCGTCAGCAGGAATATCTATCGCCGCGTTCATCGCACCAGACGCCGCAGGCGAAACAGCCGTCGGTGCGGGTCCAGAATTTTTTCCGAACATCGAAGATGATGTCGGTGCGGTTCTCACGGGCTCTACGACGGCAGCCACGACGGGAGCAGCAACAGCAGCGACAACAGGTGCCGCGACCGCCGCTACAACAGGAGCCGCAGTACCTTCAGCTTCGTAAGGAAACACAGTCTTCGATGCCTTCATCGATTCGTAGGCTTGCGTGATCGCGGCAAGTTTGTTGTCCGCGTCCACGAGTCCGAGCCCTGCGATGGTCATACCCAAAATTTCTTTGTTGCGTTCCCCACCCGGCCAGTCAGCGCCAGCAGCGGAGTTCAGGAATTCCTGTGTCGCATCCGACCACGACTGTTCGAAGCCTCGGCCACGATTCTCTTGGATCGCACTCTTTAATTCACTGAGTGGGACGCCTTGCTCTTCGAGATAATCCTTGATGGCTCCCGACTGTTCGAGATACTGCTTCGCGTTGATGTCACCACGCTTGAATTGCAGTTCGAGTTCAGCGCGATCTGAAACGAGTTTATCGGCAGCGGCTCTCTCGGCGGCGAGTTGGGCAGCATCGGGTACATGCTCCGTCTCGGGGACCTGTTGGGCGTTTTGAAATGCGGTAGCTACCGTATAAGCGTTGTTCACGGTGCGCTCAAGTTCAAGTTCGGACTCGGCGTCGAAGGTGAAACTGCGCCCGCTAATTTCAACGGTGCGGGTATAGATTTTCGGTTCGGAGGTAACGGCGGCAACTCGGGCGGCAGCGGCTGCGGCAGTATCTGCGGCAACTTTATCCGCAGTAGCTTGGGCCACAGCTTCGGGAGTGAATCCCTGCTTGATGGCTTCGGCTATGACTGTTTCGCGGATGTCGGATGAATTAACTGCGTTATCGATAGATTTCTTCAGTTCGTCGTTCACAACTAAGTCGCTCATTGGGGTTGCTCCTGTTTAGGTTGAAATAGTCTATTTCTACTCACCTACTGCGTAAGAACCTGCTGGTCGGGAATCCATCTCGTCGAACTTCGTCAGAACCTGCTGCCGCACATAGTCGCCCTGATCGATGGCGTCGGCTGCGGTCGTGGGTGTGGAAAAATTCGGTGAGGACGCTTCGGCGATACCTTGCTCGATAGCCATGTTGATTCGCACAAGTAAGGCGTTGTGATGTTCCTGTGCTACCTTGGCACGAACGTGCAGCGTGAACAGTTGGTCCTTGTCCCAGCCGGGAAAAGTATTCGCGGCCATGGTCGCTTCGTTGACAAGAGCCTGCGAAATGCGGATGACATCCAAGAAACCCGGATTGGATCGAACGCTCAAAAGTCGATTTGCTATTTCTCCCGCTGGTGTCGAGACCGACACGAACGGGCTTGATGGGGAATTCATGGTACGCTCCGATTAACTACCGCCAAAGGCGGAACTATCCATCTTCGTGAATGCCGACCGTGCCGCTCTGTCGAGACCCTGTGCTTCCGGCGTGCTCTGTGCCGCCTTGTTCTGGGCCAAGTCGTTCGCTGCGTCAGTCTGCTTCCCGTGCTCATTCAGCGTATGCTCCCCAGTTTTCAGGAGCATGCGATTCTCTGCTTGGTTGTTGTCCACACCTTTCTTCACTTCTCCCTGCGCCTGAATCATGGCGAGTTTGCCTTGAGCCTGCGCAGCCTTGGTCTGCTCGAAGCGGCGTTGCTTATCTTCGTCGGTCATCGGGACGATAATCTTTTCCTTGTACGGGACGCCGAAGGTATCGAACAGCGCTTCGAACATGCCGTTGAAGTCGATCTTCATCGCCTGCACAGCAAGGTTCTCGACCGTTCCGGGTGACTGGATGAATGTTTCCAACACGCCCATGTACTTGTTCAACGCTTCGCGCGCCGCGAGTTTGGTACCTGCGGAAATATCCACCTTGTAGGTTCCGTTGATAACGTCGAGCGGCGTCGCCTGAAACGCTTCCCCAAGTTCCTGAGACAGCATGGCACGAATCTGCGACGGCTTCAGCTTCCCGTTACGCTCGATACAGAATTCAAGAAACGGAATGAATACCTGTTCGGAAATAACGTCGATGAGGTCTTGGAGTTTCACAGTCTCGCCGCCCGAGATGGCATCCACTCCTGCGGGAGTACGCATGTCGCCAGCCGCGCCGGGATTTGCGCCGAGCGTACCCGGACCCGCGCCCGTTACGGAGGCTGCCCACGTTTTCATCTGTGCGATGACCGTCAGCGGTTCCTTGGCGTCGATAGCATTTCGAGTCATCGGCTTCATTTCGCCGTTCGGATCAGACTTGAATACTTTGCCGGGGAATATCCACTGCGCTTGCGCGGTGTTGTTGAGTCCCGCAGGCGACGTGTAAGTTCCCATCAGGTTCAGGTTCATGTCATCCAAATACGCGTTGATGACGCCCTGACAAATACGTTGGAAGTCGGTCAGCCAAAATGCGATTCCGTATCCTGCGGCGGCGTCGGGAGCATTGCGGAAGCAGAACCCAAGGAACGGCGGTCGCCCGAAGTTGTGGGTCTCGTTGAGCAGAACGTACTCTTTATTCAGAATCACACAGTGACGGTCTGCCGTCCAGTAGTCGAAGCATTCGAATTTTCGTGCGAGCGGATCGTGTGCCGTACGTTCGGTGTAGTTTTCGGGGTACGCCTTCTGTGGCGTAGTCGTCTGCTGGAAAATCGGATTGCCAGTATTCGACCCGAGAGTTTCGAGCGGGTTTGTGGCGGCAGTATCCTGCATCTGCGGCGTAGTAATCTTCACAATCTGTTCGCGAGTCGGAATCTTCCAACCCACGGTGTTGCGAAGCGAATCCAAGTCATAACCAGTCGGGTAAATGATGCGACCGAACCAATCTGCGACTCGCGGGTCTCCCCTGCGGAGGTCTGGTGCGTACCGAGCACGTCGCAGCGGCACGTGTTCCAGCACGGGCATGTTAATTTCCAAAACTTGTGTCGTCGCTTCGATGTCGTCTTCGTCGGCGGTCGGAATATTGACGGAAACGTCGCCGATACTCACGCTTTGTATTTTATTTTTCTGAACTTGCTTGATAATGTTCTTTTTGATGCAATTCCAACCGTAGTGGGCGACTCCGAAGCCGTAAAACAGTCCGTCGTACGTGATTTCCCGCATCTCGGTCTTAGCCGACACGCCTTTGTACCCGCAGGTCTTCAATTCCGCCTTCAAAAGTGCTTCCTGAGCGAGTGCACACTCCAACGGCGTCCCAGAAGTGGCGTCGACCTTGAGAACGCGGTATCCGCCGAACAAAGTCTGGTTCACGACACTGTGAATGCTGTAAAATTGCTCCGCGACGAGCGGAATTCCCAAATGCGAGCGAAATTGTTCGCTCCCTTTCCACTTGATGGGCTCGACCCACGCGCGCAACATGATTTCCGCCATGTTCCAGCGTCCGATTAGCCCGCGTGTGGCGATAAACTGCTCGCTTTCCTCGCGGTTGAGGTTCGCTTCCTTCAACATGGACAAATCGCTGCGTCGCTGGTCAGCGAAAGCGACTTCGGTGGGTCCGATTGGGAGTGCTGTTTCTCCGTAGGGTACCGCCCCGGGTAAATCGAGGATACGCATCTGTCCCAAGTCGGCAAAATGCGTGGTTGCTCGGATATTCGTCTCGTTAGAAGCCATAGGGTGCTCTCAATTAAAGCGTAAAAAGTCTACTACCTAGCAAACAAGACCGTTTCCGCACCCATTGTCGAGGTAAGAATCAGTATCCACAGGGGCTTCGTTATATTTTCGCAGCCAGTTCTGCATCGAGACCGCCTGCGGGGGATTTTCCAACTGATACCCGGTCGGAGCCGCGACCACCATGCCTATGCAGTCGGCGAAGTCGTCGTGTCTGCCGAGTTTCGGCCACTTCAGCAACTGCTCGACGAGTGCTTCGTACCCCTTCATGCCTTGGTACAGCCACAACCGCTTGCTCGCGAGCACGCCTTTGATGGCCCCGATGCGAATCAGCTTGGCGTTGGCGACGTTCGAGCACTTTTCCCAGACAATCGGAATCTTCTGGATGCCGCGCATGTTCGCGTACGTCGTGATGACGTTGTTGTACGACTCCCACGCCGGGAATTTTTCCAAGTAGATGATGTTGGGGCGCTCCTTCAGCAACACGTTGACGATATTTTCGGCTACCTGCCCCGAGTCCCACGTCCCGAACTCGCAACGGAAAACGAAAATCTGTCCTTGGAATAAGCGGCAGATGTAGAGCACCGAATAGTCGCGCCCGTCCGCGCCTACGTACGCGAGGTCACCCACGACGAAGGTATACGCTTGGTTGTACGGAGGAATCTGCACCTCGTGGTGCAGCGTCTGCGCACAGATCAGCACCTCGGTGAAGGTCTGCGTGCCCGACGCCATCGGGCTGTTCTCGTACTGGTTCGCGAAGAACTCAGGTCCGAGTTCGACGCGCTTACCTTCAAGGTATTCCAGACTGTGGCCGATTGCTCGACCATCTTTCGTGCGCGCCTCGGGGAATAGCACACCCTTGACGCCCGTTGGCTGAAATCCTTTGCAGTCGCAAATCACACACGGCGGCTCCGCGATGTTGATGTCCTTGTTGTGGTAGACATCGGAGTGTCCGCACTTGCATCCAAGGCTCCAGCAATCGCGAATGGAAAACTTCCAAACCGTACGTCCTACCGCTTTCTCTTCCAGCTTGGACTTCTCCTGAATCCGCTCGTAGGTATCCCCGAACGAATACCGGGTTCCTGTCATGATGATGAAACCTGTAGGCTCCAGCATCGGGCATATATCCAAGTACTCCTGAAAGCACTTGTCGAGAGCCGTGATGCTCTTGTAGTTCTGGTCGTTGACCAAGTCGTCGATGTAGATGAGGTCAAAGTGGGCACCTGACTTGACCGACTTCGCGGTGGATATCTGAAAGGTCTCTTCGGCGAATGAGTCGTTGTTTCGGCTGGGAACAGTGAACGCATGTTTGTTGCCGAGTTTGACGTACTTCATTTTCCCGTTCTTGTCGTAATCGATTCCACAGAAGTCTGGGAACAGTTGCAGGAATCGCTTCGACGGTCGCTCGAAAACTTTCTTGACGCGGGCCAACTGCTTCATGGCGAGCAAGTCGCTACCTGTCATGAAGCATATGCGAACGTTCGGATAGTTCACGATGTTTTGGATGATGTCCACGATTACGGCACTGGTCTTGAACAAACCGCGAGGCCAGAGAATCATGAATTTTTTGGTGAGGGTATCCAAGTCCGAGAGAACTAAACCGGAGTCAGGTTTCTTCTGAAGAAATTGGTTGAACAAAAGGCGGTGCGGGTCTTCTTGGAAGTCCATCTCCAGAAGAGCACCCATAGCCATATGGTCAGACATAGCACGAGCCCGCTCGTCTTTCCATGCCCGTTGTTCGAGTGGCGTCAGCTTTGCGAACTTCTGCTGAAACCAATCGGGAAATCTAACTATGTCTGGTTCGTACATGACCGCTGCTCCGGTATTTCAGGATTAAACTATCGGTTTACAATTTGCACAAACAGGACCCTCGGGTGTTGGCGTGTATCGTGCGACGTTGCGATGACAAGTTATGCACTCCGTGCCACCCAGAATCGTCGCAGCAACTCTCAGCACAGGCACTGCCGCAGCCGTAGCGGGCGGCACCTCGCGAACGATAGGTGTGAGTAAGTCCGACGCTTTCAGTGCGACAGTTGCAGGATGGCGTACCACCCACCCGAACAGAGCCGCCGTCAATGCCAAATTCATCAGTTCGACTATCATGTTGTCTCCTACCGTCCCACTCCTGTCAGAGGAAGCAATCTTAAGCCCGAGAACGGTGCGGTCGACGCGGTGATATGCACAATCGCGTTTTGTACGTTCGTTCGCGTCGTCGTCATGCTGTATAACTGGGGCGGGGTGATGGGTCCGTTCGAATCAAAGAATCCCCACGTACCGAAAGTCAAATCGAAGGATCGTCGTATCGCACCCGCTCCCGCGTTTGGTCCGCCGCCGCCGTTGTATCCACCCTCAAACAATATCTCCCACGCGTTGTTCGAAAGGGAAGTCAGACTCGTAGTGTAGGTACTCGCGTCCGCTGCGGTGGCGGTCGCACTACTTGCTTCAGGCTGACCCGTCTGGGCACCGCTGTTCAAACTGTATGCCCCGGCGAGAAGGTAATGAACGTTCGTGCTGGTGACAATAACGTTGTTCGATCCTACTACTGGATTTTCCAACACGTATAAATAGGTGCATCGGTTGACGACGGCACTGGCGAGGACTTTACCGACCAACGTCATCAAAATTCCCGCGTACGTCACGCTGGCGATGTCATCAAATCCGCCGTTCACGTCGCCCATCACACCGACGTAGAGCACTCGATTCGTTCCGCTGGTGGTGTATGCGGTCGTCAGAGTGTTTGTCGCTTGGTTGTTGTTCCCCAAGTCTGCTGAGTTGTCAAACGCAATCGACGCCATACGACTCCTAGAAATAAATCGTCGTGATGGTCAACCCGGTTGCAGGAGCCGCCGACGTGGTCTCCGAAGTTGAGACAGCCACAGCAATACCCGCCGCTGCCGCGATACCTGTTCCAATCCAAACGTTTGCTGCCCCGCCCGCAGGCAGCATCATTTCGTAGATAAGGTTCGTGGCCGACCCGATGGTTCCGGGGGTGGTCGCCGTGTTGTAGAAAAAGACCCAGACGTTTACCGCGTTCGGATTGCTGAACGCATACCCGTAGAGTTGTCCTGCAGACGCTTTCACGTTTACGGTAGTAGTCAAACCCTGTGCTACCTTCGACAAACTCCCGCCTTGCGTGGTGGGCATCTGTGTGACCCGCTCCGCACCTGTCAAGGTCAGTGATTCGAGAACTTGGTCACCTTCGGTGTAAGCTGGAGCCGCCGCGTTTGCGATACCGACTAAAGCACCGACGTTGGTCGCACCCGGTGCCGCGTTATTGGTCGTCTTGTTGCCCGCGACCGTCGCGGTTCCCGTGATAGTCGTGGACGCGAGAGACACTACCCACGGCGATGTAGACTGTGTGACTGCGACGGTTCCCGTGATGGTCGTACTTGCGAGCGTGACAACCTGACTCGCAGGGAAGTTTGTAACCTGCACAGCGAAGGTACCCGCATTCGTCGCGGCGATAGTCTGCCCCGCCGAGATGCCTACAGTCCAAGTTCCTGACTGAGTCGCCGCAATGGTTCCGCTTACGGGCTGCGTTGCTGGGAAGTTGGAAACCGCGACAGAGCCCGATACTGGTTGAGTCGCTGGGAAATTCGAGACCGCGACAGTTCCCCCGACCGTGAAGGTTCCCGTTCCGGCGTTTGCGGTAATGGTGCCGCTCACAGGCTGTGTCGCAGGGAAGTTGGATACCGCAATCGTACCTGACACGGGTTGGGTCGCTTGAAAGAACGTGCCCGTCACAGCCACAGAACCCGTGATCGTCGTGGACGCCAACGTCACGACTTGGGATGCTGGGAAATTCGAAACCGAAATCGAACCACTGATTGGGACAGTGCCTGAAATCGAAACGGTTCCGGTTATATCAAGCGCATCGCCAGTCGATGAAATCGGATTGCCGCTACCGTCTTGCAATCTCGCACCAACGGTTGTCGGTTGAAACGGACCCGGAAACGGTACGGCGTCGCCGCTGTTAAACAGTAGATTCAATATGAAATTGAGAATCACTCCCGCAGGGATCGGGGCGAGCAATGTGAGCGTGATGATTCCCGTCGCCGAGTCTATCGTCGCGCTTATTAGAGGTGCGGGCGGATTGGGAACTTCAATGCCTGTGGGAATGAAGCCCAAATTTCCATAGTTCACTGCTGAACCAGATGAAATCTGATACACGTCGCCCAAATTGAATACGAAGGTGCCTGTAGAGCCGTCACCTTGCAGCAGGATCGAGATGGGAACTACTTGCTGAATCGCCATTTTAATTCTCCGTCCATGTGACCCATATCGTCATCAACGAACCTGTCGCCACCGCTGCGACAGCAATTCCAAAAAAATCTGACGTACCTCGAAGAGTCAGCGCCTGAGTACTTTCAATCGCAAATTCCAATTCAATCGGGGATGGACCCACAAAACCTGCAGCGTTTGTCACCCACTGCATGTACTGAGATGCATAAACACCTGCACTAAACGGTGTTACTGCAGGCAACCCTGAATACTGAAAAACCGCAGCGGTCGCTGTTGGGTTCGAGGTATCATTAGGAACTGGAGTCACCACATTTGGTGTCCCGCCGCTAACTGCACTATATCGTCGAAGCTGAATAACATTCGGAGCAGCGTTTCCTGTCGTGCATGCCCACGAGATTCTAATATTGCGAATTCGAATGGTCTTCGTTGCTGATCCTTGAATTACAAAGAACGGAATGGAGGGATCAGACATCGGCGAGAACGCGCTTGCACAGGCTCGATATGTCGAGATTCGTCCTGTCGAGTTTATAAAAAGACTGCCCGCTGGATCACATTGCAATGGTTCGATACTGCCGGGACTGATAATAGGTGCGGGCTCAGAGTACACGGCTCCCATCTGCACGGGATTACCGGATACGGGTGTGCCCGATGCAGCGGTTCCTTGCACCATATTGATCGCCGGAAAATTCGATACGGAGACGATGCCGCTGACAGGCTGAATCGTGGTTCCTGTCGGATCGACGCGGATGGGGTTAGTGTCGGTGCCGCCCGCTTGCAGCTTACCGTTGATGTCGACGATGCCAATCTCTGTGGCGAATGCCGGAGCGAGGACTCCCGTGAGACCCACGCTCGCGTTGACCGCTGTGATGGTTCCGTCAACAGGAAGCGGATTGGTCGGACTGATCGGAGTGAACACACCCGCGACGAAATCCCCAATCTGGATGGAACTTCCCGGCTGTCCGCCGCCGTTTGGCCCGATGGCGGGAATGGTTATGGTAGAATTGCCGCTACCCGATTGTCCGACTATTGATGCACCCATGGCATCTCCCTAATTATGACGAAAAAGTCTGTTACTCGGTTGAGAAGTCGTGGATTGCAGGACCCCTCATCGTCCCGCATACGATTGTGTGAGGTTGGTACCCTGCAGCGTAAATCGACGTGGGAGGAAATTCGCCCGTGCCGATGGCGGCGGGCGTAAAATTGATTCCTGTCACGTTGGCGGTCGTCACCACGACGATAGTCGAGGCTGGTGAGAACGTGAACCCCGCGAACACGGGTGTGATGGTATACGTGCCGGGTAAGAGTCCCAAAATAGTGTAGGCTCCCCCTGCCCCAGACACCACACTCCCTGATGACGGACCCGTGTAATTGATCGTGACGCCCGCCATTCCCACATTTCCTGATATCGAAAACGTCGGGATTAGGGCGGCAGAGCCTGCCGTGAAATGAGAAATCTGAGCGTCGGGAATCACCTCGCCGTTCAGCACGATGCATCCCGTGCCGGAAGCTACGTTCGCGTCCGAATAGTTGCCGATGACTGTCCCGTTATGCAGGAAGTAGATGGTGGTTCCGATAGCCGCGATTCCGATTGTATCGCCCACAGAAAACGGTCGAATCGAAGACCAGACGTATCCGCAAACGATACCAGAGGGGGATAGGATCGGCAAACCGAACGGCTGGGTCGGGGTTATGGACACCACGCCGAAATTAAATTTCACTAACCCGCTTCCGACCGGATAAATCCCAAACAGATATCCAGCAAAATCGTTACTGTTTGTGCGGCACTGCACAATAGCGGCACCGACGTAATTGGTTAGATCGTCAACTCGAAATTGAGCGAACTGGTTATTCGGTAGCGTAATCCCCGTCGCTATGCTAATGCCGTCGCCGCTCCACGGTCCTTGGAAGTTCGCGTAGATGGTTGCGTCGGACATGACGCACTCGTTGCTGAGAAGCTGACACTGGGGATCGAGAGGCGGAATCGGAAGACCGTCTCCTGTCCAAATACCACCATCACTCAGCGGATTTTCGTTCGCCCGAATCATCGTATCGGTGAACGTAGTCGTCAGGGCCAAGTCTGCAGAAATAGTGACGGTGGTGAAATTGTTTCCCGTCGAATTCGCACCGCTCAAAACTACTTCAGCCTGCGGAATGGCTGATGCTGTGGAAGTGAACAACACTCCAACTTTTTGCGGCATGACCAGATAGGTATCGTCTGCGAGACCCGGGCTGACATAATTCCCCGAGGCGTCCGCTGTGGTTGAGTACGGGATTACCGTAGTAGTCGAGATGAACACTACGTTTGCGTTCGCACCGCTAATTCCCAGCGATCCTGATATCGTGTGATTGACTGAAGTGAGCGACGATTTCAAAGATATCGCCACAACACCCCACGAACTATCGGGTGACTGACTCCACGTTGGCGAGTAGGTTCCCGCCCCAGTGGATATAGCGTAAACCAGCGAATCAGGCAATGCCACAGCCTGAGTCCATCCGACCGCAGGCGTCAACGTGCCGCTACCCTGAATCGGAACTCCGATAATCAACTCTGATGCGGCGTTAGCAATTACGCTGGCTGTTACGCTTCCCGTTGACCCGGATGCAAAGGCGAATTCATCGAGCGGATTTCCGTACGGATCGGAGAACTGTGCGATTTGACAAATCGGGAATGACAGATTCTGCCGTGCCGCTTGCAGAACTCCCGTTCCGGGAACGATGTCTGCAGTGGAGTACCCAAAAAAGTTAGCGTTGACGGTGCCCGTCTCGGCAACAATCGCGATCCACACATCCAACGACCCATAACCCGCCGTCAAACCCAACTTCACTGGGTAGTAGGTATTGAGCCCGTCGTACAACGTCCACCCGTATGAACCACCAACAGGATTTCCGTTTCCCGGACCCTGTGCAGCCATCCAAGCTACGAGTAGATTCCCTTTCGTGACCGATAAAGTCAAAGACGGTTGTGGATTAAGAAACGAAAAGTCGTGAGCCTCGTTGACGAGACCATAGCCGCCGACGAACGTCGGAGTGAAATTCACACCCGCGATATTCGAACTGACCACAGTTTCGATTTGACTTGTCGGCGAGAATGTGTAGGTGGCGAGCGACGGCGTGATCGTGTAGGTTCCTGCGGCCACCGAGAACGTATAATTTCCTGAGCCGTCCGCGACGACGCTTCCCGAAGATGTTCCCGTGTAACTAATGAGGGCTCCCGCCACTCCCGCGTTTCCTGAAATCGAAAAAAGCGTGACTCCAAAAAACGATACCGCCACGACGCCGAAATTCCCACCGCTCGGCGTCACAACGAACGTTGGATTATAGTTTCCGTTGGCGGTTACTGAACTGTAGATCATTCCCGAAACGCCGGGAGATACGGCAGTCCATCCCACATCTGGCGTGCAACTACCACCACCCGGAACAATCGGCATTCCGATAATCAATTCAGGATTACTTACGCTCGCACCATTCGCCGCGACTTGTGCGTGGGTAATGCCTGACCCGCCCGCCGTTCCGACTGCATCAAATGGTGTCGCGGTGTTGCCGCTCCACTCCGCAGCCTGAAACGCAGGATACTGAACTGTGGCTGATGCGTGCCATGTGAGGGTTAGTGCTGCGGTCGAGGTGTTGACAACGGAAAAAGTCCAGAGGTTTCCATACCCAGCATTGAGGACGCCCGTAATGGGACCGTACGTGTTGATGCCGTCCGTGACGGTAATAGTGGCGGAGCCGAACCCGGTAAGAAAAAAGGTAATCAGAGAGTTGGAGGTGCAATTTCCCGGAAACGTGAGGGTACCTGTAGCCGCGTCAGGACCGTAGTTGAAGTTTTCAACGTGCTGTAGAGGGGTCCATGCCATCACATCCGCCTTTAGTAGATGAGAGAGACTTGGACGTTATCGTTGGCACTGGCTCCGTTGGTGGTAATGAATATGCGGTCAGCGGGAATATTTTCCGACGCAATTTCAATGGCGAGTTGAGCCGCCAAAGACAAACACGCGAAGTATCGCGTAGCCGAAACGTTCAGGTCGCCGACGTAGATCAAATCGGTGCCGAGAAGTTGCGAGCACTCCAAACGAACTGCACGATAGTGCTGGAATGGACATGCTGCGGTATTGCCTGCGTCCGCCGTCGAGGCGACGTTGGCGTGAGCGAAATAAAAACTGAACGAGCCCGTCAACGGATTGGTCTCCAACACGGAAACGACTTTGCCGTTGAAGTATGTCGCGGTCGTGAATCCCCACAGAGTAACCTGTTGGCCGTTCGGAGCGGGCCAGTTCCCTTGGATCGCGGAGTTGGGTCCGTTGTACCCGTTGAACGGCAGATTGCCGGGACCGAGCACGAGGGTAGCAATTCCTTGATTGATTGAAAACGAAACGGCAGGGATAACCGTACCTGTGTAGACAGGCGTGGGCGTGCCAGCCACTGCAATTACAGCACCGATAGTTCGAGGAACACCCATGGTAAAATCTCCTATGTTAGAACGGTTTCGCGACGCTTGCAGAGTCACGCTTCACGGCGGGCTCGGGACGCGCGCCCATCATTGCCCCGGTTCCCGACTTCGGCTTTGCGACTCCCGCAGAAATCTGCGTGACTGCCTGTCCGACCTTCGGAGCCG
>Ga0075522_10000838_pt1 | contig 22796 bp, 15 predicted proteins | sample NGEPerA_FD_74796 | JGI IMG/M metagenome (GOLD analysis project Ga0075522, IMG submission 74796) | Arctic peat soil microbial communities from the Barrow Environmental Observatory site, Barrow, Alaska, USA - NGEE PermafrostL2-A | ecosystem: Environmental > Terrestrial > Soil > Wetlands > Peat ...
TTCCCACCCGCATCAAATGAGCGCCCCTGGCTCTTCAACTTCCTCATTGCGCCCATGGCGGTCATGTCTATCGGACTGGTCGGCGGTGCGCTTTCCTATTTGCTCAGGCGCGAGGGCGTCGATCCCGCGCACGGCGCCAGCATTGTCGCGCTGGTCAGCCTGCCACATGCGATCTATTTTCTGTGGGGCCCGATTACGGACTTCTGGTTGCGTCGGCGAACCTGGCTCATGCTGGCGGCCGCTGCGGCTGCGGCAGCGCAGTTAGTTGCATTCCACCAGCCCCGTCTTGCGTCGTCGCGGGCAGTCGGCTTCATGTTCCTGGGTTTGTGCTTCGGAGGGCTTGTCGTGGCCGCATGTGGCGGCATGATGGGCACACTGCGTAGCGAAAAGAGCCGCCGTCTTGCCGGCAGTTTTTACCAAAGCGGTTCGCTGGCCTTCGGCGGGCTCGCAGTCTTCCTGCTCGTATCGCTTGCGGACCGCCTTCGGCTTGGATCGCTTGGTTGGATTGTTGCGGTCATGATCGCTTTGCCATCGCTCTTCGCCTTGGCCGCGCCAAGCCAATCGGTACTCGGCGAGCACTCCGCGAGGGAGGCGGCTTCGCGCTTCTGGCAGGAGTTTCGCTCCACTTTTCTGCGCTGGGAAGCGATTCCCTACACGCTGCTTATTACGTTTCCCATGTGCAGTGGCGCCATGATCGGTTTGCTGCCGGGCCTCGCGGCCGATTACGGCGTCAGCGGCCGCCAGGTCGCCTGGATGAATGGCGTGGCCGGAGCGCTGCTGATGGCCGCAGGCGCCATGTCGGCGTCATTGATTCCCGTCCGGATTCGTGCCCCAATCGCATTCCTGCTGGCCGGCCTTTTCAATGCGGCCGCTCTGGCTTTGCTCGCTCTGGGAGCGCTACGGCCTTCGGTTTACTTCACGAGCACGGTACTCTACCTCTTTACCATCGGAGCCTGCTACGCCTTGTTCACAGGAGTGGCGCTGGAGTTTCTGGGCGGCTCCGGCAAGAGTGGCAGTTCGCGCTACGCCATCATCAACTCACTGGGCAACCTGCCTGTCGCTTATATGGCGTACCTCGATGGCAGAAGCTATGCATATTGGGGCCCACGCGCCATGCCTGGCGCGGATGCTGTGCTGAGCGCCGTTGGAGCCACTCTGCTGCTTGCACATTTTGTAGTAAGCCGGCGCCGAAAACAGTCAACGGAGAAACCGAACAGCAGCGTCTAGTTCAGGAGCCACATTACCGCTCACTCGCCTGCTTCAGAATCGGGCCCAGCGAACCGGGGTTGTCGCCTAGCTGCGGATTGACCCGGAAGTCCCAGACCGAGGGGTTGATGTCGGACGGGGACAGAATCTCCACCAGCGCATATTCGCCGATGGTGAGTTGCTGCTCCGGCTGGATGCGCAGCCAGTGCTTGCCGGGCACCACTTCCACTTTAGTAGGAATTACGTTTTCGTCCTGAGTTACCTTTCCCGTGGGGCCTACGCTTATGGCGCCGACTATGCGCACAGCCTTGCGTTCGTCCACGCGGACAATGGCGAAGCCCGATTTGTCTGAGTGTGCGCCGTGCTTGCTGTTGCTGGCCGATCTTGCGTGGCTTGTGTCGATGGTTACGGCGTGGGAGAGAACCGGCTCGGATTCGTCGCTCACGTTGAGCGAGAGATAGATTGCCGGATCGTTGACATGCAGGTGGACCTTGGCGTGCGCGCCCTCCAACTCGAGATTGGCCTTCGAGGCGGCAAGAGGGTTCAGTGTACTTATCCCGTGGCGCGTCTTCGCGTTCACGTCCAGGTCGATGGGCTTCAGCTCAACCAATTCCTGCGTGCCCTGAAAAGTGTCGAGCGCAAAGACGCCGTCTTCATCTGGCAGCTCGAGCCCGGGAGAAACCTCCGGCATACGGGCCTTCTGTAGGTTGCGTTCATCAGTCTCTTCCTTGTCGACGTCTTCGGCCTCTTTCATGGCCGGCGAAGGCGCTTCCCCGGTTGGGGTCGCATGATCACGTTCCCACTTGCGCGTGGCGTCCCAGTCCACTAGGTCGACAGGCATTTCCTCCCAGTCGCTGCGCTCCAGCGAAAGGTAGCGCACGCGGTCGCCTGCGATCGTGTACTGGCGGACCAGCTGGTAGGAGCCGTCCTTGAGAATAAGGCGATGATTTCTGGTCAGGCCGGGCGCATCGGGCTTCAACACTAGCGGCGTCTCTTTCTTCTCGCTCTGAGACGACTGCGCCGAGACGGCGACCGCCGCAAACAGCAGGAATGCCAGCGAAACAGGCAACAAACGGCGAACATTTGGGAATTGGTTCATCGGACACAGTTTAGACGAACCAGACTGGCCGGGGTTGGCGGTCTTGGAACACTCCGCGGGCGATTATCGCGAGGAATCCCTTGAATCCCTACCCAACGCCCTCACCAGCCGGGGCAAAAGAAGCTGGGTGCCCCATGCTTTCCTCGTGTTCCAGCGAAAGGGTTGTAAACCACGAATCGAAAACCCATCCGCCTGGGCTAAACGGCCGCTAAATAGCTCATTGAAAATGTACTTAAATGAGATCCCCGTCGCATCCGCGGAGGTTCCAGCCGAATTTTCCACTTCCTTCCCGTTTCCAACTCTGCCATACTTGATTGTGCCCACCAGGTACGTCCAATCACAACAATCCAATTTTGAGGTTGCATCGATGTCGGCAAAGTATGTCTTTGTGACGGGCGGAGTTGTATCCAGTTTAGGCAAGGGTTTGGCCGCAGCTTCGATCGGCTGTCTGCTTGAAAGCCGTGGCTTGCGCGTAAATATGATGAAGTTTGACCCGTATCTGAACGTCGATCCGGGAACCATGTCGCCCTTCCAGCACGGCGAGGTTTTTGTCACCGACGACGGCGCCGAGACTGACCTGGACCTCGGCCATTATGAGCGCTTTACCCACGCGCCGCTCTCGCGCGACAACAACCTGACCACCGGTCGCATCTACGAGCAGATCATCCTCAAGGAGCGCCGCGGCGACTACCTGGGCAAGACAGTACAGGTGATTCCGCACGTCACCAATGAGATCAAGAACGCAATGCGCAAGGTCTCGGCGAACGGGGCTGACGTAACCATCGTCGAAATCGGCGGCACGGTAGGCGACATCGAGTCGCTGCCGTTTCTTGAGGCCATCCGCCAGATGCGCCAGGAACTGGGCCGCGAGAATACGGTGTTTGTCCACCTTACGTTGGTGCCGTGGATCTCCGCCGCGCAGGAGTTGAAGACCAAGCCGACGCAACACTCAGTGAAGGAACTGCTCTCTATCGGCATTCAGGCCGATGTGTTGCTCTGCCGCTCCGACCGCAGCCTGCCGCGCGAGATGAAGCAGAAGATCGCCGCCTTCTGCAACGTGGAGGAGAAGGCAGTCATCGGTGCCACTACTGTGCCCTCCATCTACGAAGTCCCGCTTCGTTTCGCCGACGAAGGCCTTGATGCGCTAATTCTCAAATACCTGCACAAGGACGCGCCGGAGGCTGATCTCAGCAGGTGGAAAGATCTGGTAGATCGCTGCTACCACCCCAAAGATGAAGTTCACATCGCGATCGTCGGCAAGTATGTGGAGTATGAGGACAGTTACAAATCGCTCAAGGAAGCACTGACTCACGGAGCCATATCGCAGAATTTGAAACTCAAGGTCACCTGGATCGAGGCTGAGGGCCTCGAATCGAAAACCCCCGATGACCGGAGTTATGAGTTGCAGTTGGAAGGATTCGACGGCATTCTTGTTCCCGGAGGCTTCGGAAAGCGGGGCATCGAAGGCATGTTGAACGCCATCCGTTACGCCCGCGAAAAGCAGGTGCCGTATTTCGGAATCTGCCTCGGCATGCAGACGGCTTGCATCGAGTTCGCGCGCAACGTTTGCGGGTTGAAGGACGCCAATTCCAGTGAGTTTGATCCCGCAAGCCAGCACCGCATCATCTACAAGCTGCGCGAATTGCTGGGCGTTGAAGAGATGGGTGGCACCATGCGCCTGGGCGCGTGGACCTGCATCCTGCAGGAGGATTCACTGGCCGCAAAGGCTTATGGCGGCGCCACCGAGATCAGCGAGCGCCACCGTCATCGCTACGAGTTCAATCGCGAGTACGAAGCTCTGCTGACCGGCGGCGGCCTGCGTCTCAGCGGTACGACACCTGATGCGACCTATGTTGAGATTGTCGAGATTCCCGGCCACCCCTACTTCCTCGGCTGCCAGTTCCATCCCGAGTTCAAGTCCAAGCCCCTAGAGCCGCATCCGCTGTTCCGGGAGTTCATTGTGGCGAGCTACAAGAATCGGAAAAACCACTTGACTCCCGAATTGGCAATCGAGCCGGCCGCAGTACAAAAATGACCGGACGGCGTAAATAATCACCAATTAAACTGCTGAACGAGTGCCAGTCTCATTTAACGTCCATTGATACAGATTGGTGCTCTGGGGCTGACAAATTGGCCCCCCATGGACCTGCGCCGGGAGCGCTCAACCTGCTATTGACAATGCCGCTTCACCGGCCTATTGTTTGATCGTTTTGTGATCGAGGAAAAAACATCATGGCGTACTTTCAGCTTCAACCCGCGGAAGTGGACCTTCAACAGTTGGCAGACGAGTATTGGCAGGAGGCAGGCGAAAGAGAGCGGCAGCTTGAAGCGGCCGCCTATGAAGCCGGAGAAGCGATTCGCAGCGGTGAGCACACGCTGCCTAACTTGGAAACCATCGTTCGGTGGAAATCCGAGCGCATGGTCCATTACTTGATCGGCAACGGAAGCGAGAACATCCGAACCGCACTAGCGGTGGCTTCCTCGCCGAACGCATCGCCTGAAGAAGCCGTCAACGCACTGGTCGCGCTGCGCGGCGTGGACATTTCCATCGCTTCCGCGATTCTGTCCGCGATTTACCCGGAGCGCTATGCGGTGCTCGACTTCCGTGCCCTGGAGGCGCTTGGTCACGCGCGTCACGACGTCCGTTTCTATGTCGAATACAACGCCACGCTGAGGCACCTTGCCGAGTGCGCGATCGTGAAGCCGCAAGAAGATCTTCCCGCCCCAACCGCGCTCCATGCGCTGGAGAGGGCGCTATGGGAATGGTCGCGGACCCATGCGGAAGAGTTGGCTGCGCATTGACCTGCTCACTGCATCGGCAGCGCCCGACGGGGTAAAATCGCCTTCGTGAGCAACTCGTTTGAAATCGGGCCGGTGCAGGTGGGCGCAGGCCGGCTATTCCTTATTGCCGGGCCGTGCGTTATTGAGAGTGAAGGCCACGTGCGCACGATGGCCGACGCCCTCCAGCGAATCACGTCCGACCTTGGCATTCCATTTATCTTCAAGGCCAGCTACGACAAGGCCAACCGCACCAGTGTGAAGAGCTTTCGCGGCCCCGGCCTTGTCGAGGGCACCCGCATTCTTGGTCGCCTGGCAAGGGAGACGGGGCTGCCGGTGCTCACCGACGTTCACGAGCCCGGCCATTGCGAGGTCGCCGCCGAGGCAGTGGACGTATTGCAGATTCCCGCATTCCTGTGCCGCCAGACCGACCTGCTCGTAGCCGCAGGAACAACCGGACGTGCCATCAATATCAAGAAGGGGCAGTTTGTCGCGCCTGGTGACATGGAGCACACAGTCGAAAAGGTGCGTTCTACCGGAAATGATCGGATATTTCTCACCGAGCGGGGCTCCAGCTTTGGCTATAACAACCTGGTAGTGGATTACCGGTCGCTTGCCGTGATGCGAAACATGGCGCCAGTGGTGTTTGACGGCACACATTCGGTGCAGCAGCCCTCAGCGGCCAATGGCGTTAGCGGAGGCCAACCGGAGTTCATTCCCCTGCTGGCACGGGCCGCGGTGGCAGCGGGCATCGACGGACTGTTTCTTGAAGTCCACGACGACCCGGCAAACGCTAAGTCCGATGGGGCGAATGCGCTGGATCTGAAACTGCTCAGGCCGCTTCTCGAAAAGTTGCTGGCGATTCACCTGGCAGCTGGTTAATCAGCCCGATTACCAGAGGTTCGAAGAAATCAGGACGGGCGGCCCGGGCTTGCCGTCAATCACATCCGACTTGAGCACCATTTCCAGGTTCTTGTTCTCCCAACCTGCCGGCACCTGCTTGACTATTTGCTCAAGATACTTGGGCGAGCCGACAAAGGCGCTCGCAGCTTCGGTGCCATAGGGACCGATCCCGGCAATCACCATGACAGGCCCCTCAGTGGTTGGATCGTGGTAGCTGGCCACAATGGCATAATCGATAGCGACCGAGGAATAGGGCTTCGAGAAATCGATGGCCCAATCCGAATTCTGAGGATTCTTCTGGTCGAGAATCTTGGCCATCGGGCCCTGTGTGAAATGAAATCTCATCGGACTAACCATGCGCATCGTCCACGCATTATTCGTCGCGCCAATCAGAATCAAGGGTCGTGAGCGAAGATCCGTCAGGCTGGTTTCAGTATCTTCCTTGATCTCATAGGCGGCGCCGTGCTGGCGCAGAACACCCGCGAGGTTAGCAAGTGCGGTTGCCGTTGCAATAGAAACGTGGTGATACGGACCAGTCATGTGATCGATGAAGCTGGTCTGATCCGGTTCCGGCCCGAGCTTAATTGGGTGGCTGGTTCCCACAACGATCAGAATCGGTCGCGGCGAGTTGACGAGCGGACCCCAAAGCCTGTCGACGACATTGGGTTTGGGTGAAGTAAACCTGCGATAGCAATACGTGCCGGCGACGGCAGCGACCAATAACAGCGCAACCAGGCCGAACGCGGCTATGCGATAGCGATGCCGGCTTAAAGTTAGCAGTCGATGAGCTGCGGTCAGGCCTTCACTTGAAAATCCGGTCCGCGTTTCTGGCTCTTCCGGCGTCCGCAGTTGGAACTCCGGCACATAGGAACCGAGCGGCAGCTCAATCTGCAAATGGGTGCCATTGCCGTTCTCGTGATAGTACTGGGCAATCCGCTTTCTCACTTCGCTGGCGCTGAAGCGGACCACGGGGTCGGCGCTGGTGTCGTAATCGGGATCGCGTCCAAAAACTTCGACGCCCAGGGTCCGCTCTTTCAATTCACCGGAGTGGCCGTCAAGGGCAGCGTCAACAACGTACTTAAGCAAAGCGGGATAGCGCTTGCTGCCGCGAAAATGATAGCTGGCAAGGATGGCGTCAAGCTCTCTCAGAACCAGTTCGCGGTCGGCTCCTGAAGCAGGTGCCCAAAGCTCCGGAGATTGCGTACTTTCAGACATACTAAGGTCTTTATCACTCTATCCGGGGGGTAGCATACACCCGCGCGGCTTGGGTTGTCACGAGCGAATCTGGGGCGCGAAACGGGGAAGAGCGGCTGGAATTATTCGAGAAGCGAGAATTTTCTAAAATACTTATTGTCAATAATATACAAATAAAGTTCACGTCTAGAATGAATGTAACATACGGTATCAACCTTGCGCGCGCCTATACCGAAGACAAGAATGCCCACGGTTTGGAAATCTCCAATCTCCGGCGAGCTGCAGACAGTGAGCACGAATGTGGGGATTAGTGTGTCTCGCACACATTGCCGGATAGCTTGAAGGTTTCTGAACCTCTTTGCGGCAAACCGGGTCCAGTTTTTTCGCTCAGAAAATGTATAGCGGGGAAGAAGGACCGGGTTGGGTGCAAAGAGCATTCCAATCTTCCGGAGGGAAGATTATCGATGGCCCGCGCGCCCTCAGCTGGGCGTCGCAGGGCATTACGCGGGGTTTGTACGGCATTGAAAGACCGTTCAAACCCGGAACTTGAATCAATCATGGAGGCTCCAATATGACGCTACGCAAAATGATGAGACCTATAATCGGGTCCGTGTTCGCCCTTCTTGTGCTTGGGATTTCCCAAGTGCTGCTGGGCCAGGCAGTAAACGGCACGCTGCTCGGAACGGTGACTGATTCCACCGACGCAGCCATTTCCAATGCCCAGGTGACAGCTACACTCACATCCACCGGCGCAATTCACCAGTCCACAACCAATGCGAGCGGAAACTACACCTTCCCCGACATGCAACCCGGTATCTACATCATCACCGTCAACGCAACCGGATTTAAAAAGGCTGAGCAGCAGAACATCAACCTGCTCGCCAACACATCGCCCCGCGTCGACGTTACGCTCCAACCCGGTAATGTCTCTGAAACCGTCGTCGTCACCACGGCGCCTCCGGTTCTCCAAACCGATCGCGCCGACATCAGCACCAAGATCGAAGCGCAGACCGTGATGGAGTTGCCGCTCACCACCAACCGTAATTACCAGTCGCTTCTCAACCTGGTGCCCGGTGTCGCACCCGCAGTCTTCCAGCACTCGCAGTTCTTCAACGCCTCAGACTCCCTGCAGACTGAAGCCAACGGCATGCCGCGCGTCAGCAACCTGTACCAGATCGAAGGTATCGACGACGACGAGCGCACCGGCCTTCTACAGATCCTGATTCCGCCGGCAGAAGCGATTCAGTCGGTCGACATCTCGACCAATAACTATGAAGCCGAACTTGGCCGTTCAATCGGGGCCATCACCAATGTGACACTCAAGTCCGGAACCAGCCGATTCCACGGTTCGGCCTTCGAGTTCATTCAGAACAACGCCGTCAACGCCCGTTCTTATTTCGCCGGGCCGCTCGGCCATCTCTCCTACAACTACTTCGGCGGCGCCCTCGGTGGTCCCATCGTCAAGGACAAGCTGTTCTTCTTCGGTGATTATCTCCGCACCATTGACCACGAACAGGTTAGCAGCACATTCACAATTCCAGATGCTCGTTACTACACGGCAAACAGCAGCGGCAATATCGATCTCAGCGCCGCCCTGGTCGGAACCAAGGGACAAGTCTACGACCCCGCGACAGGTGACGGCTCTACCGCGCATCCCCGCACCCCGTTTGTCAACAATCAGCTTCCTCTGAACCGCGTCAATCCCGTTTCGCTCACCATCCTCCAGGACTTGAACGCGGCGGCGGCAAAGTACGGAAAACTGAACTCCACCTTGCCCCTCTCAGCCCCCACAAACAACTACACCACCAATCTGCCCTTCACCAAGGCATCAAACAGCTACGACATTAAGATTGACTTCACCCCCACTGAGAAGAATCACCTCAGCGGCCGGTACAGCTTTCAAAACAACGCCACCTACCAGGCGCCTGCGTTCGGTAACTTCCTGGGCGGTCCACAGGGTGGCGGCTTTGAAGCCAACGGCACCCAGAATACCTACAGCACCGGCGGCAACTGGGATCACGTCTTCTCGCCTAGCTTCTTCACCGAAGCCCGCGTAGGCGTCGCCCACCTGCGCAACTCGGCCAACCCCAACGATTATGGATCCAACGACGCAACCACCATCGGTATCCCCGGCGTAAACATCGCCGGGCAGCCATTCACCAGCGGCCAGGTGGGCCTCACCATCAACGACGGATTCTCCAGCCCGCTGATTGGCTACTCGGCATCCGTGCCTTGGATCAGGGCTGAGTCCAACATCGATATGGTGAACAACTGGACCAAGGTCAAGGGCAACCATACCATCAAGTGGGGCGTCGACCTTCGCCGCGTTCGTGACGATCTTCTACAAGACCAGACCTTCAGTCCGCGCGGCGCCTTCACCTTCTCAGCTAACCAGACATCAAGCACCGGTGGCAGCACCAACGCGGTCAACGACATCGCAAGCTTCCTCCTCGATCAGCCCAGCCAGACGGGCCGAGACCTCAACACGTTCTTCCCCTGCTACAGGCAGTGGTGGTTCTTCGCATTCGGCGCCGACAAATGGCAGGCAACATCCAAGCTGACCCTCGATCTTGGCGTTCGCTGGGAGTTCTATCCACCCGCAACGCCAAGAATCGCAGGCGGCTTCTCCAACTACAACCCAACCAACAACACCATCGTTCTGGCTGGCCTCGGCTCCAACCCGTCCAACCTCGGGATGGCCACCCACTACGACTACTTCGCTCCGCGCACGGGATTCTCCTATCGCCTCACCGATGCCACCGTTGTTCGTGGCGGATTCGGCGTCAGCTACATTCCATTCACCGATAACACCTATGCCTACAACTACCCCATCCGCGCCAACAACAGCTATCAGCCCGCGGGTGGTTCGGCATATACGCCGGCAGTCCTTAGTGATGGAGTCACCGTGGCTTCCTTCCAGGCCGGCTTCCCGGCCCCGGTTCCGGTTGCCATTCCCTCCAGCGGAATCATTGCCGCCAGTACGCCTGCGCTCATCAGTCAGGTCTATACCTATATTCCTTCCACATTCAGAAATTCCTACGCTGAGGCCTGGAACCTGGCCGTGCAGCAGGCCTTCGGGGCCAACTTCTCGCTCCAGATCGCCTACGTCGGCAACCATGGCTCGCGTATGAATCTGTCGCAGAACATCAACCTGCCCAGCTACTATGGTGGCGGCAACGCCTCCCTTCCCGAGAACACGACTGCCTTCACCGGCGGCGCTACCGGTCGCACTGCGGCAACCAACGAGTACTTCCTCGGTGCCTCCTCCAACTACAACTCGCTCCAGGTCCAGCTCACCAAGCGCTTTTCAAGTGGCCTCTCCTTTACCTCTGCCTTCACTTGGGGCAAGGAACTTGATTACGCCACGGGCGGAGACGATAACGGCGGTGTACCGTTCTTCATCAACTTCCGAAGAAACTACGCACCAGGAGACTTCGACCGCGCTAAGAACTTCGAGCAGACCTTCAACTACGAACTACCGGCCGGTCGCGGCCATGCTCACTTCAACTCCGGCGTTGGCGACGCGGTTCTTGGCGGATGGCGCCTCACTGGAATAGTCTCCATGCTCTCCGGATTGCCGTTTACGGTTACCGCCAACGGCGGCACGCTGAATACACCCGGAACTCAGCAGGATGGAAGTATCACTGGCAGCCTGCAGGTTGCCCATCACATCGGTCCGGGCAATCAGTGGTTCAACACGGGTAATTTCACGCAACCCGCCGGCTGCCCCGGATCTACAACGCCATGCCCGAACCCGGGCCTTGGGAATACCGGCAGAAACCAGTTCCGTGGCCCTGGCTATGTCCAGGACAACGTCTCAATCGCAAAGAAATTCACCATCTACCGCGAACTCAATCTGGAGACCCGTGTCGACGCCGTCCAGTTGAGCAACTCGCCTCAATTCGGCCTTCCCAACGGCAGCATGACCTCCTCCAACTTCGGCCAGATCACAGGTACCCTGGGCAGCGGACAGGGCACTGTGAATGGCGTCGGAGGCGGTCGCTCTTTGCAAGGATCCATCAAGTTCCAGTTCTAAGCAGGAGCGCTTAAACCTGAAACAAAACAGGCCGGCCACCGCTTACCGCGGTGGCCGGCCTTCCTTACAGCGACGCATTTCTTGTATCGCCTTCGAGCCTGATCTGCGCCGGCATTCTTGAGCCACGCTGAGCATAAGTCTTCAGCGGGAACCGCTTCTGTGTGGCTGTAGGTTCTGCCCTTATGAGTGGACTACTTTTTTCTTGTGACGGCCCGGTCTCAGAGAAATCCCGCGATACACTAACCAGTCGCCACTTCATCCCATGGAAAGTTTAGCGTTGGCTGGTTGGCAAAACGGTTCATCTTGACTGTCAACCTGGCCCCGGAACCCGGCGCCATCCGCACTTCGAACGATCGGTCGTTCACCTGCTTCGTTGTGATTGATCCATTCCGCATCCCCCTAACCCGCCAGAACGATCAACGATCCGATCTCTGTTCAGGAGTCGCGCCACGCGAAGGGTTCACTTTCTCCTCCTCGGGCGTCCGTGCATTTCCAAGCAGATTCCCTTCCAGTAGCAGATTCTTCAGTTCCCCGGGAGCAGTCGAGAGAAATGTGCCTGTGCCGGGAAACGCCCTGCTGTCGCGAACGATCGCGCCTGGAGTGTTGTCCAGCCGGATGACTGGTGTGTCCGCATTTGGCTTACGAGTGCTCACATCATCCAGTTCGAGGCTCGTTGAGTTTTCAACCTTGAACGCCGGCCCGCTCGCCGAATTCAACTGTACCTTGTGCAATTCGAGCCCGTCAGAGTAATTTCCAATGAGTCCCACTTTTCCTGTACCGATCATGTTGCTGATGTGCAGATTTGAAATGGGCATCTCCGGAAGGCCTTCTATGTCGATCAGAACTTTGGCGCCATTCACAATCATGTTGCTCATTGCAATGTTCCGAAATACTGGAGTGCGTTTCGACACCGGCTCCTCGGATGTCCTGGTCTCTCCTTCCATCAGGTAGTAATTGGTTACCGTGATGGCTTCTCCTACATTCTCCATAGTCCAGTTGTTGAAGCTGATGTCTTCTACAACTCCTCCGCGTCCACGCGCGCTCTTGATGCGAGCGCCATTCTGTGTGTCGAGCGCTGTAATGTTGCTTGCAACAATGTTGCGCACGCTGCCGGAGGTTTCACTGCCGATGGTGATCGCGCCGTGCGCGTGATGGACCGTGCAATTGGTAATCGCAATATCTTCTGTCGGTCGATTCACGCGCAGTCCATCGGCATCCTTGCCCGACTTGATCACAATTCCGTCGTCCCCAGTGTCGATGTAAGCGTTTGCGATCTTCACGAACCGGCTGGAGTCCACCACGATCCCATCTGTATGAACTCCAGGATAGGTCTCAATGACGACATTCTCCACGACCGCATTTTCGCTGTAGAGAAGATGAATCGTCCACATCGGCGAGCCAACAAAATGGAGGCCGTCGATGAGGATGTTTTTGCTGTTCATAAATCGGATGAATGAAGGTCTCAGTTCTGAAGCGGCCGCCTCGTATTCCTGTTTTGCTATTGCCTTGTTCGCGTTCAGCGTTTGCAGCAAATGTTCCCAGTTGGGGCCATTGGCACTTCCCGGCTCGGATCCCGAGGCTTGAATCCTTCCGTGGAGATTCATCCAATCTGCATTGCTGCTGGTGAGGGTTCCACGCCCTTCAACGGCGACGTTCTCCAGATCGTGACCGCCAATCAGCGGCACGGGAGTCAGGGTTTCAATGCCCTGCTGACGGCCGGCAGTGAAAGGCAAGAGAACCGCGGGGAATCGTATCGTCGCCCCGGCATCAATGTACAAGGTAAGATTGCTGACCAATTCGATGGGCCCTGAAACATAATTTCCCGCGGGTACATAAACCGTGCCGCCGCCCGCCTTCTTCGCCGCTTGAATTGCCGCTCGAAAGGCCTCCGTAGAATTGTCGGAGCCATCGTTGTGAGCGCCATAGTCCGCAATATTGAAGAATGGCCCGTTTGCTTTTGCGGGCGCAGGAGTGGCGCCGTACGCGCAGGTTGCAATCAACCAAACCGCCATCATCAATCCGACTATGAACTTTCTTATACGCATATGTCTTTCCCCAGAATTATTTCCCAGAAGCGCAAATCGACGAATCCCACTGAATAGGTTCCACGCGACGCACAAGGAGCGCCCAAGCGAACGCTCCGGCGATGGTCACCAATCCGGTGACGAAAAAGGCCAGCCGCGAACTTCCGTTAATCTGCACAATGACTCCCGCCATCCAGGGGGCGACAATCCCCGCAAGATTGGCGATTCCGTTCTGCATGCTAGTCCATCGCCCCGCCATTGCAGGCCCGGCAAGTGTCTGGCTAATTGCCCAGTGATTTGAAGCGAAGGCTCCGTAGCCAATGCATGCCACGGTCATTATTCCAATCGACAGGGGAAGGTTGTCATGAACGAATGCCAGCAGCATCAGGCTTGACGCCACAGCCTGGCCGCCCACCACTACAGTCTTGCGAACTCGCGTGGGCGATCCACCGCCAGCGATCAAGCGATCAGAGATCCATCCTGTAACCAGTGTCGAGCTCGCAATCAAAAGGAACACCGCGGAAGCAAGCCGCGACATTGGCCCAACCGGCATCTTCTCCTCGCGCACCAGGTAGATTGGAAGCCACGCCAGCAGGAAGTAGAGGAAGTAGTTTCCACAAAAATGTCCGAGGAAAGTTCCCCACGCGGATTTCACACTCAGCAGCTTGGCGATGGAAGGAAGCGGAGTTGAATCACCGCCGCCAACTTTGCGTCCGTATCGTGGCATCGCGCGGAGCCACGGCAGAACCCATAGCAATCCGCCCGCGCCAAGCGCTATAAAGAGCGCCCTCCACCCGACGTGTACGATCAGCAGTCCGCCGAGGTACGCACCCACCGCAGGCCCCATCTTTGTTCCGGCATCGATGAATGAATTGGCTCGTCCACGCTGCTGTTGCGGGAGTTCGGCAAAGACTCGCGAGTAGCAAGGATAGGCCACCGACTCCCCTACACCAAGCAGCAGCAGTGCCAGGAACAGACCGGCGAAGCTTGTCGCGAGGCCCGTTATTATCGTGGCGCCCGACCATAGAACATATCCCCCCAACATCACCCAGCCCACCGGAAACCGATCTGAAAACCAGCCCGCAATACCGGTGATCTGCGCCAAAGCGTACGTCCAGAAGAACGCAGACAGCAACGTGCCTATCTGGATGGGCGACAATCCGAACTGCCGCTGAATGTCGGGAGCTGCGATCGAAAGATTGCTCCGGTCGACATAGTTGATGACGGCCGAAATCACGAGCAGCAGCACTACGGTCCATTCCCGCCGAGACATGCTCGCCCCGGCTAGAACTTCTCCAACCGTAGGCGTCTTGCTTTCGGTCGCATGTTGCGAAAATGGTGAACGCACTTCGTGCTCCTCTTTCTGATTTCCCGCGATCACAATTCGAGGTCCACTAATTCTAGGCCTCTAGATTCAGTTGAATGAACCACGCAAATTATTTTGAAATCCCTAGCTGTCTCGCAGAACGGTTCTCAGCGTATCTGTTATGCCCCCCCCGGGCCCTCAGAACAATTGAGTCGTGCAGAATGAAGGACACTTAACCCAAAAAGCATCGGACTTCAATTCTTGCTTAAAAGGGTTTACTGCCAGCCGCATGTCGGATCTGGAACGGCGATCTTTCCATCGAGCAGGAAGCAGGAAGCGCCGCCGGTGTCAGTGCGGTAGGTGCGGACTGCTGCCGACTGCAATTCGTCGAGGATCTCACTGCGAGGATGGCCGTAGCGGTTGCGAAGACCGCAGGAGATAACGGCCCACTGCGGCGCTACGCGGGCCAGGAACTCTGGGCGAGTAGAGGTGACGCTGCCGTGATGTCCCACCTTGAGGAGCGTGCTCTTGAGGGCCAGGGCGGGAATAGTGGACTGGGCGACCATAGCGTCTTCGACTGGGCCTTCAGCATCGCCTTCTAACAGGACAGATGTAGCGCCAAAGGCAACATGCAATACCAGCGAGTCATTGTTGGCGGGCTCAAGACCGGGCTGATAACTGGGGAGGGGTGTGAGCGCACTGACATGGGTGTTGCCAAACGAAAAAGTGTCGCCGGCGCGAAGTGAGCGAAGGTGAATGTGAAGGCTGGCGGCTTCGTCGAGCAGCGCGCTGTAAGCTTCGGTGCGCGGGTTGTTGCCCACCCATAGTTCATCGGGGTGGAAGTTGCGCAGGACGGTGGGCAAGCCGCCCATGTGGTCGGAGTGGGTATGGCTGAGGGCCACTGCATCCAGATGTCGGATGCCGCGCGACCAGAGAGTTGGTGAAACAACCTCCTCCCCGATGTCATAGTCCTGCGGGGCCTGATGCGGTCCACCTCCAAAACCGCCGCCATCCACCAGCAGGGTCTTGCCGTCGGGAGTAATCAGCAGAAGCGAGTCGCCCTGGCCCACGTCGATGGCTTCGACAAGCAGCGCAGTGTTTGGGTGCTGGAGAGGCCGTGGCGCCACGGCGGCCAGCGCGGCTAGCAGCAGGGAAGTCCATGCGGTGCGGCGCTGCCAGCGGCTCCCGCTCGATACGCTCAGGCGGGCCAGCAGGATTGCCGCTGCAAGCGATGCGCAGAAGGCTGCCGATTGAATCAGGAGCGGATTGGGGATACGGAAATCTCCAAAGGCCAGTGAGCCGAACAGTCGCACGAGCCCAACGCCAATGTGCAGCACGACCGCCACAATCATGGCCGGAACAACTGCGGCGGCGGGCCACGAAACCAGCAACAACAGCGTGAGCAGCGCAGCAGGCATGAGGACCGCAAGCAGCGGCAGGATGAATAGATTCACCGGCAGGGCAACGATGGTGATGCGGTGAAAGTAGATGGCCATGGGCAAAGTCATGGCCATCTCTACGATAAGGGAGACCGCCAGGAGTTCAACAATGCGGAGCAGAAAGCGGACGGTCCAGGGAAGGATGCGCCACGCGAAGCGTCCAATCCCCGCCTCCTGCATTCGCGCAGCAACCATTCGCAACAGAACGCGGAACTGAGCCACGCGCGGCGTTAGCTTGGCGTCGAGTGCGGTCATGCGCAATTCCCGCGTAGCGTTCAAATAGGGATGCACGCTGCCCTGGAGTAGTGGCGCAGCGACGCCGGCGATGGCTACGACCGCGAGCAGCGTCATCTGCAAGCTCGACTCGAACACGCTGCGGGGACTCACAACAAGCAGGCACAGCGAGGCAAAGCCGATCGTGTTCATGGCGCTTCGCTCGCGGTAGACGAGCCGGCCGAGCAGGTAGAGGGTAACCATCCAGAGCGACCGCTGCACCGGCGTGGCGAAGCCGGTGAAAAGCGCATACGCGAACGACGCAAGAATGGTGATGAGGGTGGCCGGAATGCGAGGCAGGCGCAGACGTCGCGTAATCCAGAAGATACATGCGGCTACAATCGCGAGATGGAATCCCGACACTACCAGCATATGAAAGGAGCCGGTGCGTTCGAACCCGACGCGCAGAGAATGCGTGAGGTAGGTACGGTCGCCGGCCACCATCGCGGCCAGCATCACGGCATCTTCTGGAGTCAGGCGCAAGGGCGCAGGCAGGTGACGCATGGCGGCGGGCAGTGCCAGCAGACGCGTAGTGGTAGCGTGTTGCAACGCGTTCACGCGGCAGGTGAGGAATGTGCCCGGGCTCCCGAACTCGTCAATGCGCTCTATTCGCTCGATGGGTACGCTGGCTGTGGAGGTGATGCCCTGATCGAGCAGATAATCTTCGCGGCTCCAGACGCCAGGATCGTGATACGTTTCAGGCGGTAACAGGCGGACAGCGGCGCGAATACGGTCGCCGCAACGAAAGGGCCGGATCGTTTGACTTGCTGGTTGGTTTGTCACCGGATCTGCTACTTGGGTAGCCGTGCCTTCCGGCCAGCGCACCGTCAGCCGGACTCCTCCAGCAATTTGTGCCTGTTTGTCCTCGGTATCGGTCACCATTTCGAGGCTTGAAACACGGACGTCGATTCGTTGCGTAGGCTGTGGCGCTGGAGCTGTATCGTCGGGCACGTTGTCGTTCAGGTTTTGCTCCGCTTCACCGCGCACCGCCCCCGCATCCACGACGGTTCCTTCCACACTGCGGAGAAGCCCGTCGGAGAGCGAGGCTAGGGCGGGCGCGGGGGCCGGCTGCGGCTCCATCAGCGCACACCAGGCGCCCAGCAGGCACCACAGGGTCGCCAGGGGCAACCAGGCGACACGCTGGGCGCGCATGGCTGCAACGCAGCACAGAACGGCTACCGGGGCCAGAGCAACCAACACCAACCCGGGACGCAGCCAAACCCAATGCGTCACGGCAATTCCGGCTGCAAAGAGCCATGCAGCATGGAACAGGGGCGCGGCGCTCAGGCCGGAAGATGGCTGCCCGGAGGTGGGGGATTCGGATTGCATTGGGCCCGATAAATTAAAGGAACTATGGGGTCCAGCCTAACAGGCGCGGCGTAATTGGACCACCGACTCCAGATGGAAGGTCTGGGGAAACAGGTCGGCGAGGGTCAGGGATTCGATTGCGTAACCAGTTGCGACAAGTGCGCGCAGGTCGCGGGCCAGGGTTGCGGGATCGCATGAGACGTAGACGAGTCTCGGGGCCGCAATCTCCGCGAGCAGCGCAGTTATCTCAGTACCCAGTCCAGTGCGTGGAGGGTCTACGACAATCAGGTTGGGGCGCTCTGCGTTGCTGTTGCGGCGCAGGAAATCGACGGTCGAGGCTCGCACAGCGGATCCGGAAGTGCCACGCAAATTCTCTGCGAGAGCTGCTGTCGCAGAGGGAGCAGACTCGACCGCGACTACGCAGGCAAAGTTGGCCGTGAGCTTGCGCGCAAACAGGCCGACGCCAGCGAAAAGGTCCCAGGCAAGTCTGCCTTTTTGTCCGGCCGTGACTCGTTCCACAAGCGCGTCCACGAGCCAGCGATTCACCTGGAAGAAAGCGCCGTGGTCCACGCGATAGTCGAATCCGGCAGCACGATAGGCAAGAGACAACTCGCCCCATTGCGCGACGGTGCGCGGTAATTGCGCAGGATTCCCTTCTCCCCCGTGTCCTTCTGCAACGAGCTCCATGCCTTTGAGCGCGGGAATCTGCTCGGCGAGTGCACGAGCAAGATCGTCGATTCTTACCTTTGATGCGGTGGCAATGAAGACACTGACGAGCAATGAAGTCTCGGCGGCGTCGCAGAAAAGTGAGATCTCGGTGGGACGAAGCGCGGGCAAGAGTTGCCTGGCAACATCCGCGAAACTCTCCGCAGCCTTCACCAGCAGCGGCGCTGCAATCGGGCACTCCGCGATCGGAATTACCGTATGCGAACGCCGCCCGCGATAGCCGGGTTTTCCCTCAGCGTCAAAGGCGAGCCTGATGCGATTGCGATAGGCCCATGATTGGGATTCATTTGCGCCAGCCAGCACGGAAATTTCGTCAGGCACCCGAACGCCGCCGCGCTCCAGTGTCTCGCGTAGAATGGCTTGCTTGAAAGCGAGCTGCGCCTCGTAGCCCGTGTGCTGATAATGGCAGCCGCCGCATGCGCCAAAGTGGCGGCAGGCTGGCGCAATGCGCTCCGGAGCGGCGGTGACAATTTCGGCTACTTCAGCTTTTCCGTAGCCGCGGTTGTCTTCGGTGATGCGCACTTGTGCCTGTTCTCCAGGCAGGGTCAGCGGTACGAAAATAGCCTTTCCTTCCACGTGAGCCAGGAAGGCACCACCGTAAATGGGTTTTTCGATTTGTACGAGCTTGGGCGACGCGGGTACAGGTCTTTCGAGTTGCGGCTTGGCAACTGTTTGTGGCGCGGACTTGGATCGGCGTGGCTTCATTGTTGGCTCATGTAAAACAGGCTGAGGCGCGGCAAACTGTAGTGCACCAGCAATTGCTTATGAACAAATTGGTGTTCAACCTGGCGCAGTTGCACTACTCCCATCCGGCTCCGATAGGGTGCAAGCTCGCGGGCCGCATGTTCTTTCAGCCTCACCAGTAACTCCTCGGGAGCCGCTGCGGTGAGGGCCGCAAACAGTTTCTCTTCGAGCACCGTGAGGGAGCGCTCAAGCGCCTCAAGATCTACGTGCGCTGCACTCTGAGTCGACGCGCATACCTCGGTCGCCAGTTCGCGCAACCGCGCCGCGGTTGCAGCGCATGGCTCCGGAGCAACGGCAGCAGCATCCAGGGCGGTGGCTGCCGATTCAAGATGGGCAGCAATGCGCTCGTGTTCGAAGCCCGATTCGGCGGGCGAAGTTGTTGCAGCAGCTGTGCCGGCCGAGGCTTCTTTCAGTTCCACTGCGGCGGCCATCACTGCTTGCGCGCACCACGCCAGGCCATTGACGCGCCGCATGCGCCCGCGCTTCTGGCGCGTTTCATACTTGTCAAAGGCCGCGTCAATGCCGCGCAGAGCCGCTTCCAGCGGAATCCCGGCTTCGCGCCAGGTTTCAATCAACGCCCAGTCAAGCGTGGAGAGCAGCAGCAGCGATCCCCGCCGCTGCTGAAAGCGCTCTTCGATCTCGGTAAAGTAATTGAAATAGTTCTGCAAGGCGGCGCCTCAGTGGGGCCGGCTGCGCGGGCGGGCTGCACGATTGCGCTCGAACAAGATACGCAGGCCATCGATGGTGAGCCACTCGTCGATCTCGTTGATGAAGCGGGAATCCTCGGCAATCATGCGTGCGAGGCCGCCCGTGGCGACGATGCTCGGCTCGATGCCTGGGTCATCCTGTTTCAGCTCGGCAAGAATGCGTTCGAGGATTCCGTCCACTAGGCCGATGTATCCGAAGTAGAGTCCGCTCTGCAGATGACCAACGGTGTTTGTGCCGATGACCTTGGCGGGCCGCTTGATGTCCACACGGCTTAGTCGCGCAGCGCGGTTGAACAGTGCATCGGCGCTCAGGCCAAGGCCGGGTGCGATGGCACCGCCTAAATACTCGCCCTTGGCCGAGATGACTTCAAACTTGGTAGCCGTGCCGAAATCCACCACGATGCATGGGCCGCCATAGCGCTCAAAGGCGGCAATTGAATCAGCCAGCCGGTCGGCGCCCAGTTCCGTCGGGTTGTCGATCAGCAGGATCATGCCGGTCTTTATTCCCGGCTCCACAAACATCGGCTCAATATGAAAATAGAGCTCGCAAACCTGGCGCAGCGTGGACTCGACTGGCGGCACCACCGAGGCGATAATGATGTGCGTCACCTGGCTCGGCGCCATACCGTGCATCTCAAAGAGATTTACGAAGAAGACGCCGTACTCGTCTACGGTCTGCGTACGATGTGTGGTAACGCGCCAGTGCGCGGCCAGTTCGGGCTTATCGCCTTCGAGGCGGTAGAGGCCCAGTACAGTATTCGTATTTCCGACATCGAGAGCTAGTAGCATTGTTTCCTCAGTCCACGTCTCTCAGTTCGTTTGGGCGGCGCGGATGCCGCCGGTCTGCACTGTCACCATTCCGGCATCGGTTCGCACCAGCAGGAATCCATGTCCATCCAACCCCGCCGTCACGCCGCTGCAGGCCTGCGGTCCATGCACTTCCACGTTCCGGCCGCGGACCCATGTCGAAGCCTGCTCGACGCGTTTGGGAATCGTCTCTTCTGCCGTCGCATCGGCGAGCGCGAGCGTCTCTCGCTCCAGCGATTTTAGCAGGGATACGAGCAAGTGCTGGCGGGGAATCCTTCGGTCCGCTTCCGTGTCAAGAGAGGTTGCGGCAGTGCTAAGGCTGGGATCAAAGCTGCGCTGATGCACGTTGATACCGATGCCCACAACTGCAAACGTAACCGCGCTGCCCTCGGTGTGCGCCTCAACCAGGATGCCGCCGGTCTTTCGTGGTCCTATGAGCAGATCGTTCGGCCAGCGTAGGTCGACGGTGAGGTCGCTGGTTGAGCGGATCGCGTCAGCAGCGGCAAGACCGGCAACAAGTGGAAGCAGCGCCAGGCGTGCAGCGGGGATCTGCGGGCGCAGCAGGACGCTGACGTAGAGCCCCTCGCCCGCCGCCGAGTGCCATGCGTGGTCGCCGCGGCCGCGACCGGCCATTTGCTCGTCGGCGAAATAAACGGAGCCGTGCGGCGCGCCGTTGCGTGCGGCGGCAAGGGCATCGTTGTTGGTTGAATCAGTTACCGCTGAGAAATGAAGCTTGCCGGCAAAAATGGAACCCCAAAGCCCGTTCCCGTCTGCGGATTCGAGCGCGGCCAAATCGAACATTGCCAGGCTCACTCCGCCGTGATGGCCATGGAGATGTTGGCGGCTTTGGCAGAGTGAGTAAGCGCGCCCACGCTGATAAAGTCCACGCCCGTCTCTGCATAAGCGCGGATATTTTCAAGCACGATGCCACCGCTGGCCTCGGTGGGAATCCAGCGCTCGGTTTGCCCCTCGGTTTCCTTCCGGATGCGTTCGACGGCGCGCTTCACTTCCTTCGGCGTCATATTGTCGAGCAGGATCGCTTCGGCACCATTGGCGAGGGCTTCCTCCAACTCCTTCACGGTTCGCACTTCCACCTGCACACGCTGACCTGGCTTGCGCAACTGAAGTGCGCGCGGCAAGACTTGGGCAATGCCACCGCCGAGCGAAATATGGTTGTTCTTGATCAGGATTCCCGAGGCCAGGTCGATGCGGTGATTGGTTCCTCCGCCGCAAAGCACCGCGTACTTTTCGAGAGCCCTCATGCCCGGGACGGTCTTGCGCGTGTCGAGCACGTGGGCGTGGGTTCCCTGGATTGCGTCGGCGTATTTACGCGTGAGCGTCGCGATGCCGCTCAGGTGCTGCATCAGGTTGAGAATCACGCGCTCGCAACTGAGCAGGGCGCGCGCATTGTGGCGGATGACGGCCAGGACCTGTCCCGCATGCACTCGGACGCCGTCGAAGATCTCTGGGTGGCTGACGACTTCAAAGCGCGTCTGCGCTGGAGGACGCCGGTCGAGGCGAGCAAAAACCTCAAAGAAGCGCGGCACTGCGCCCAGGCCTGCCACCACCATCTCCTGCTTGGCAATGATCGCTGCCGAGGCGCGCAGGTTCGGATCGATGGTCAGGTTGGTCGTGGTGTCGGCCACGGCCTGATCCTCAACCAGGGCCTGCTCCAGCAATGCGTCAATGCGGTGGCTCTTCCAATCCATTTCGCTGTTCTCTAGACAACTCCGATTAAGTTGTCATCCTGAGCGAAGCGTAGCGCAGTAGAAGGACCCGCTGTTGCTTTTCGCTCACTTTCTCACGCTCTTGGCAACGCATCCAGCGCAGCGCGCGCCTTTTCCATCAGCAGTCGCGTCTCCGATTCCTGCTTCTTCAAGCCCTCGACAACCTGCGCCGGCGCCTTGGCCAGAAAACTCTCATTACCCAACTGGCGTTCCGCGGCGGCCAACCCTTTTTCATACTTGGCAATATCTCTTGTCAAGCGCTCACGCTCGGTGGCCACGTCGACAGTGCGTTCGTAGACCAAGGCTACGTCGAAGTCGGGCGTCGAGTGCTTCGACAGACCAGCGGTTATCTGATCCGCGAAGCGCACTTCAGTCACACGCGCCAGGCGCTCGACCATTGCACTGTTCTCTTTGACGACAGGCCGCAAGTGGGTGCCGATGCGCAACTCGATCGGCGTGACTGCCTTTTCTTCGACGCCAATTTCCTTCCGCAACGTGCGGACCTCGACGATCAGGCTT
>Ga0075522_10000840_pt1 | contig 22784 bp, 19 predicted proteins | sample NGEPerA_FD_74796 | JGI IMG/M metagenome (GOLD analysis project Ga0075522, IMG submission 74796) | Arctic peat soil microbial communities from the Barrow Environmental Observatory site, Barrow, Alaska, USA - NGEE PermafrostL2-A | ecosystem: Environmental > Terrestrial > Soil > Wetlands > Peat ...
CTGAGCGACGGCGGCGCGCATTGCGGCATCATCTGCGATGCGAGCTTCCCGACCTATCTGTTGACGCACTGGACGCGCGACCGCAAACGCGGCGAAAAACTGTCGATCCCCTTCGTGGTGGCGGCGCAGTCGCGCAAGACCGCGCTGTCGGTCGGCCTCACCGATCGTGGCGTAATCGCACCAGGCTACAAGGCCGACGTCAACGTCATCGATTATGACAGGCTGCACCTGCATCCGCCGAAGGTGCATTACGACCTTCCCGTCGGCGGCCGGCGACTGATGCAGCAAGTCGACGGCTATGACGCCACCATCGTCTCCGGCGTGGTGACGCGCCGCGGCGGCGCGGCCACCGGCGCCCATCCCGGCCGGCTGGTGCGTGGCGCCAAGGGTGGCCCGCAGCCCATGGAAGCCGCGGCGTCGTAGGATCAACGTCGTCCCGGCCTTGAGCCGGGATCCATCAATCACAGGCGTCAATTGTTACGGAGGCAACTGGCCTCATCGCCCCTACCGACAGGTCACGGCGTATGGGTCTCCCGGCTCGCGCTTTCGCTTGGCCGGGACGACGAGGCTCTCACGCGAACTTCGGTTGCGCCACCGCGCCCATCAGCCGCGCGCGCTCGGTGTTGGGCCACAGCAGCAAGAGGCCAAGCAGACCGGACGTAATCAGGACCACGGCGTTGATGGTGAAGCCCGTCATGTAGCCATCGAGCATCCCGCTCGAATCCTGCAGTACCTTGCCCATCACACCAGGCGCCATGACTCCCGCGAGCGTATAGATCGCGCCATAGATCGCGATCACCGCGCCGCGTTGCGAAACCGGCGTGAATTCACCGAGCATCGGCGGGCAGACTACATAGATCGATCCGCACAGTCCGGACCCAACCACCAGGACCGCGATACGCGGGCCCGCGCCATCGATGTGCGGAATGGTTGCAAGGATCAGCCCGCCGACGATCAAGGGCGCCGAGCCGAGCACGCCGCGAGCGATGCGGGTAGTAGAGCCCCGCGCCATCATGACCTGCGAAATCCATCCCGTGAGCAGCACGACGGTGGCGCCGAACAGCCACGGCAACACCGAGATAAAGCCGGCGTCGATTTGCGAAAAGCCGAGGCCCTCGACGATGAAGGGCGTGAACCATGTCAGGCCAAGCGACAGCGCCCAATAAGCGCCGAAAGTGGCGGCGCAGCAGCCGATGAAGGTCCGCGACGTCAGCAGCCGGGAATAGGGAATGCGCGGATCGGCCTCCGCCATCGCAACGCTTTGGACCAGCGGCCCTTCCTTGCCCATGATCAACCAGGCCACCACCCACATCAGGCCGACGACGCCGAGCGCGCCGAAGGCGTAGTGCCAGGAGTGGTTGACGATCACCCAGTTCAGCGCCGGCACCGCGAGGATCACGCCGAACGCCGAGCCCTGCGACAAAATGGCGGTGGGGAAGGTGCGCTTTTCGTCGGGAAACCATTTGTAGACCGCGTGCGCCGCCACCGAGAACGCCGGCCCCTCGCCGGCACCGAGGATGACGCGGCAGATCATCAGCGTGGTCAGGCTGACCGTTCCCAGCATGGGAAACTGCGCCAGCGCCCATACCGTGGCGAGTACGAGAAGCACCCAACGCGCATCGACGCGATTGACGATGAAGCCGACCACGATGGCGGAGATCGAGAACAGGAAGAAGAATGAAGAGCCGAGCAGGCCGAATTGTTCCTGGCTCAATCCCAGCTCGGTCTTGATCGGCACGCCAGCGAGCCCGACCACGATCTTGTCGGCGAAATTGACCAGCATGAAGAGAAACAACAGGAACGTGATCTTCCAGGCGCCTTTGGGCGTCGGTTGCGTGACCATGATCTCTCCTCGATCTATCGTTTGTCGGCTCATTTGATCGGCCCCCGCAGATGCTAGCCGGGGCGTATCGGGCAATGCAACCGTACAATTACTAAGTCCTTTCGCGTGCGATGCAGCGGGATCGGCGCCCCGGAAGTGCCGCCTGAAGCCGATTTGAAGGCGCCTTGCAACCTGATCACGATCGCGTCCCGTCGTGATTGAGATCGTGATCTCCCGCTCCGGCCTTGGTATGTTGCGTGGCAACCTTTTCAGGGGAGTTTCATGTTCAGATCGATCCATTGCCGTGCGACTGCTTTCGTCATGCTTGTTTCGCTTTCAATGTTCGCGGGATCGAATGCTGCGCCGGCGCAAGACGCCAAGGCGCCGGACTATGCCGCCATCGTCGCCGCGCCCGACCGCAGCGCCGCCGACCGGCAGACCGATGTGCGCCGCCAGCCCGCCAAAATGCTCGCCTTCGCCGGCGTCAAGAGCGGGATGAAGGTGCTGGATATGGGGGCAGGCGCCGGCTACAGCACAGAGCTGATAGCACGCGCCGTCGGCCCCGAGGGTCACGTCTACGCCCAGGAATCGGCCGCGGTGATGGAGCGGGTGAAGGACAAGTTCGATGTCCGCGCCCAAAATCCGGTCATGAAAAACACCGTGCATCTGATCCGCAATTACGACGACCCCATTCCGCCCGAGGTCAGCGGCCTCGACCTGATCACCTTTTTCTTCGCTTATCACGACGTGACTTATATGCCCGCCGATCGCGCCGCCATGAACAAGAAGATGTTCGCAAGCCTGAAGCCCGGCGGCTTCCTGGTCATCGCCGATCATTCCGCCAAGCCCGGCGAAGGGACGACGGTGGCCAAGACGCTGCATCGCATCGAGGAAAGCACGCTGCGCCAGGAAATCGAGGCCGCAGGGTTCAAGCTCGTGGCCGAGGCCGATTTCCTCAGACATCCCGAGGATCCGCGCGATGCGGCCGTGTTCCGTCCGGCCGTTCCGGTCGACGAGTTCGTGCTGAAATATCAGAAGCCGATATGAGATTTCGCGCGACGCCGTTCGCATGGCAACCGCCAATCCCATCGTACTCAGCGTTCGTAGCCTGACCAAAGCCTATCGTTCCGCCGGGGAAGAGGTCGTGGTGCTGCGCGGCGTCAACCTTGATGTCGCAGCCGGCGAGCGCGTAGCACTCACGGGGGAATCCGGCAGCGGCAAAAGCACGCTGCTGCATCTGATCGCAGGCCTCGACCGTGCCGATGGCGGTGAGATCAGGCTCGCCGACGCGCGGCTTGGTGATCTTCCCGACGCCGGCCGCGCCGCCTTGCGCCGGGATCGGCTGGGCCTGGTGTTCCAGCAGTTCAACCTGATCCCGAGCCTGAATGTCGATGACAATCTCGCTTTCCAGTCGCGCATCGCCGGGCGTCATGATGCGGCCTGGCATGACGAGTTGGTCGAACGGCTCGGCCTTTCCGCCCTATTGAAACGCTATCCCGAGCAATTGTCCGGTGGCCAGCAGCAGCGGGTCGCAATCGGCCGCGCGCTCGCGGTGAAACCGCTGCTGCTGCTCGCCGACGAGCCTACCGGAAATCTCGATGAGGCGACCGCAGGCGACGTACTCGCGCTGGCGCGCGATCTGGTGGCGCGAAGCGGCTGCGGCTTCCTGATGGTGACGCATTCGGCGCGGCTTGCCGCGACGCTCGACCGCCAGATCCATCTCGGCGCCGGCGTGATCGCATGAGCCGCGCGATCTGGATCCTGGCGGTGCTGTTGAGCCACTGGCGGCGGCATCCGATGCAGCTTGCGACCCTGCTGATCGGGCTGATTTCCGCGACCGCGCTGTGGAGCGGCGTGCAGGCGCTGAACCAGCAGGCGCGCGACAGCTATCAGCGCGCGGCCGCGACCTTCGGCGGCGCGCGAACCGCGATGCTGGTCGCCCCAAATGGCGGCACGTTCCCGCAAGCCTTGTTCGCAAAACTGCGCCGCGCCGGTTGGCCGGTTTCGCCGCTGCTCGAAGGGCGCGTCCAGATTGGCGGACGGTCGTTCCGTCTGCTGGGCATCGAACCGGTCACGCTGCCAGCGGAAATCGGCAACGCGCCGGCGATCGGGCGGGCCGGCCTGCAATCGTTCCTGACGCCGCCAGGCGAAACGCTGGTGGCGCCGGAAGTGCTGTCCGATCTCGGCGTGTCGGAGGGCGCCACGCCAGCCTTGAGCGACGGCACATCGCTGCCGCCGCTTCATCTGCAACCGCAACTGGTGCCGGACGTGCTGGTCGTCGATATCGGCATCGCACAACGGCTGCTCAGGATGCCGGAGCGGATTTCCCGGCTGCTGGTCGGCAACGCCAAGGGGCCCCGCGCGCCGCTCGAAAGCATCGCGGGCGACCAGTTGCGCATGCTGGAGCCGGACGCGGAGAGCGATCTCGAACGCCTCACCGACAGCTTTCACCTCAATCTGACCGCGTTCGGCCTGCTGTCATTCGTGGTCGGGTTGTTCATCGTCAATTCGGCGATCGGACTCGCATTCGAGCAGCGCCGGCCGATGCTGCGGACCTTGCGCGCCTGCGGCGTGTCCGCGCGGATGCTGAATGCCGTGCTGATCGCCGAACTGGTGACGCTGGCGCTCGCTGCGGGGCTCGTGGGTCTCATCTGCGGCTATTTGATCGCGGCGGCATTATTGCCCGATGTGGTGGCGAGCCTACGCGGCCTCTATGGCGCGCAGATTCCAGGGCAACTGTCGCTGCGCGGCGAATGGTGGATCGAGGGCATGATCATTTCGGTTGCCGGTGCGCTGGTGGCCGCGACCACAAGCTTGGTGAGGGCGATCCGCCTTCCGGTGCTCGTCGCGGCCCAACCCTATGCCTGGCAACAGGCGCAGCGGCGCTGGCTGATCTGGCAGAGCTTGCTCGCGCTCGCGGTGCTTGGCGTCGCCTGCCTCCTGCTGTGGTACGGCGATTCGCTGCTATCAGGGTTTGCCATGCTCGCAGCCGTGCTGCTCGGCGCGGCGCTCGCCTTGCCGGCAATCCTGGAACGGGCGCTGTCATTCGGCCAATGCCACGCCCATCGCGCGCTCTCGGGGTGGTTCTGGGCCGACAGCCGCCAGCAACTTTCCGGATTGTCGCTGGCGCTGATGGCGCTGCTGCTCGCGCTCGCCGTCAATGTCGGCGTCGGCACCATGGTCGAAACCTTCAGCCGAACTTTTATCAGTTGGCTCGACGGACGGCTGGCGGCGGACGTCTATCTGATCGCCTCTGACGATGCGCAGGCCAATGAGATCAAGGCCTGGCTAAGCCGGCGGCCGGAGGTCGAGGCGATCATGCCCGGAGGACGTGCGCAGACGCAGATCGGCGGCGCACCGGTCGACGTTTTGGGCCTGCCCGATGATGCTACCTATCGCGATCACTGGCCACTCCTTCAAGCAAGCACTGACGCCTGGACCCGCCTTCGTCCCGGCGATACAGCTTTCATCAGCGAGCAACTGGCGCGCCGCCTGAAACTCGGAATCGGCGACAGCATCGACGTGCCCGCGCCGGGCGGTGACTGGGCATTGAAAATCATCGGAATCTATGCCGATTACGGCAACCCCAAGGGCCAGATCGCCGTCAACTTCGCGGCGCTGACGCGGCGCTTCCCGCAAGTCGCGCAAACACGCATGGCGTTGCGCGTCACTCCTGGACAAATTCCGGCGCTGATGACGGCGCTGCAGGAAAAATTCGGCCTCGGCGGTCGCAACCTCGTCGATCAAGCCACCGTCAAGGCCGAGTCAAAGCGGATATTCAATCGCACCTTCGCGGTGACGGCGGCATTGAACGCCTTCACCCTTGGCGTCGCCGGTATTGCCTTGCTGACCAGCCTCCTGACGCTTGCCAATTCACGCCTGCCGCAGCTCGCGCCTCTATGGGCGATCGGCATCACCAGACGAAAACTCGCGGCGATCGAGCTTCTAAAGACGCTGTCGGTCGCGCTGATCACCACTTTGCTCGCGCTGCCGCTGGGCCTTTTGGTGGCGTGGTGCCTGATCGCGGTGGTGAATGTGAAGGCGTTCGGCTGGCGATTGCCGTTCGCTGTGTTCCCGCTGCAGCTGTTGCAGCTTCTCGGCGTCGCCATGCTGGCGGCGCTACTCGCAGCGCTACTTCCCGTGATAAAACTGGCGCGCATGCAGCCGGCGCGCCTGATCAAGATTTTCGCCGATGAGCGATAGGCCAAAAATATCCCGCCGCGCTTTCGCGGGCGGCGCCCTCCTGCTCGGGCTGGGCCGCAAGCGGGCGGTCGCGCAAGGCTTTGCCGGGCTCGCCGAGAACGCGCAGGGATTCGCGTCGGTGGTTCCCGGCAGGTTTTTTTCCTTCCCGGCCGATCACGCTCCGCATCCGGACTATCGCATCGAGTGGTGGTACGTGACGGCGAACCTCGTGGATTCGACCGGCGCCGCCCTCGGCGCGCAATGGACCTTGTTTCGTCAGGCCATGCATCCCGGCACGCAAGCGGACGGGTGGGCCAATCAGCATATCTGGATGGCCCATGCCGCCGTTACCCGCGCCGATACCCACCGCACCAGCGAGAAATTCGCCCGCGGCGGCGTCGGACAGGCCGGCGTCGAGATAACGCCATTTCAGGCATGGATCGATTCCTGGCAGATGCGCGGCCTTGCAGGGATGCGCCCCGACACCATCGCGCCGCTCGAACTCACCGCTTCGGCCGCGGACTTCGCCTACACGCTCAGGCTCGACGCCGACCGGCCGCTGGTGCTGCAAGGCGAGGCCGGCTACAGCCGCAAGTCGGAGCGCGCGCAGGCCTCGTATTATTACAGCCAGCCCTATTTCAGGGCTTCCGGCCGCCTCACTATCGACGACAAGCCGGTTGACGTCACGGGGCTCGCCTGGATGGACCGGGAATGGAGCAGCCAACCGCTCGCCTCGGACCAAAGCGGGTGGGACTGGCTGGCGCTGCATTTTGATTCCGGCGAGAAACTGATGCTGTACCGGATGCGCCAGACCAGCGGCCATCATTATGCTTCCGGCAACTGGATTTTGCCGGACGGGAAACCGCGCCAGATCACGTCCGCCGATATCGCCATGACACCGAAAGCGACGACCGAGATCGAAGGCCGCCACATCCCGACCATTTGGGACATTGCGATTCCCTCGATTTCGCTGGCGATCGAATGCGTCCCGCTGAACGCCAGAGCCTGGATGGGCACGAGCTTCGCCTATTGGGAAGGACCGATCGCTTTCAAGGGCAGCCACGCCGGCGTTGGATATCTGGAAATGACCGGCTATTGAAACGACCGCGTCATTCCGGGGGCGCGAAGCGAACCCGGAATGACGGTTGTTTCGCAAATAAGGAAAGCTCACGATGTATCACTTCACGGCACTCGTCACCTGCCTCGCCATCGCGACCTATTTCTTCATCTCCTTTCGGGTCGGTCGCGCCCGCGCCAGGTTCGGCATCAAGGCGCCAGCCACCAGCGGCAATGAGGATTTCGAGCGGGTGTTCCGCGTGCAGATGAACACGCTGGAATGGATGCCGATCTTCCTGCCCTCGCTGTGGCTGTTTGCGATCTACATCAGCGATCCCATCGCCGCCGCGGTCGGCGTCGTCTGGATCATCGGCCGCGTCCTTTATATGACCGGCTATGCAGAGGCCGCCATCAAGCGCCGGCGAGGCTTTGTGACCCAAGCGCTGGCCGCGGGCATTCTCTGGATCGGCGCACTGGGTGCTGTCGTGTGGCGCGTTGTTCATGGGTGACAATGAGCGCCGGTTCGCTTTAAGAATTCGGGCTGTCTGAACACGCGCTACGGCGCGATTGCGCGTGTGTCCTCAGTCGTCTTCCCGAAACTTGGCGATCAGCGGCCCCAACAGGCTGGAGAAATCATCGCTCCAGGGATGTTCGTCCGGTTCCGGCGTTTGCAGGTCCCAATCCTTCAAGAGACCGAAATCGTCGTCGTTCCTCGCCAGAACCATGACGGTCGAAAACTTGATCATGGGGTCGCCGCCCGCAACTTCATCCTCGTCATAAAGCCGCGCGATCAATTTCTCGCTTGCGGCCGTCGCGGTCACCACGCCTGTCAGGTCGAGATGGTTGTTGGAGATGTGGGTGATGATGATGCCGCCGGGATTGAGCCGAGAGATGTAGATCCGCAGCGCCTCCCTCGTCAGCAGATGCACCGGGATAGAATCCGATGAGAACGCATCAACGACGATCGCGTCATAACGCGCGTCCGTCGCTTCGGCTATCGTCAGCCGCGCATCGCCAAGGATTATATTCGCGTCCGGCTTGCAGTCGCGCAGGAAGGTAAAGCGTTGCGGATCCCGGGCGATGCGGATCACCTCGGCATCGATTTCATAATAGTCGAGGCGGTCGTCGGGCTTCATCAGGCAGGCGATCGAGCCGGCGCCAAGGCCGATCACCGCGGCATGAATGGGGCCATCCTTCTTGTCCTGCACCGCGTCGATCGCCTCGGCGATCGGCGAATCCGGATGGTAATAGGTGGACAATTCGGGCCGGCCGGTGACGGGAACGCCGTCATCGGTGGTCAATCGTTGCGCCCCGTGCAGTTCCATGCCGTGGCGTAACACGCGAAAGCGACCGTCCGGCGTGACCTCGATCTTGTGGACGCCGAAAAAGCTGCGCACGGTTTCGAGGCGCCTGACATTCGGCGGGTAGATTCGCGCCACGACGAACACCGCGGCAAACAGCAAAGCGAGCCGTAACGGCACGTCACGAAGCGCGATGGCACAAGCGACCAGTGTCGCCACGGCGCCCCAGACAATCCAGTTATAGGGCGGAACGATCGAGAAGCCGTCGCGTAACCCGGGCAGCGCGGCGAGCACCACCAGCGCGACGAACAATGCAACAAGTCTGGCTTCCCTGCCCTTCGGCCAGGCCAGCCCGGGTCGCGCCAGCGCGGCTGCGACCACCAGAATCGGGTATTCCGCGGTCCATGAAAAAATATGCGGAGCGATCAGGCCTGAAAAAATGCCGCCGAGCACGCCGCCCAGCGACATGCAGAAATAGAACCGCGTGAGATAGGCCGCTTGCGGACGCGTGGCCGCCATCAAGCCGTGGCATATCATCGCCGTGATGAAGAACGTCAGCAAATGGAGCGCGACGTCGACCATCAGCCAGGTGCGGATATCGAGCGCCAGCGTCAGCACGAGCAACGCCAGCAGGAACGGCTGCAGTTTCATCCATGTGGCTTGCGGGACAAATTGGCGCTCGCTGAAGACCAGGATGAAACTGATCAGATAGAGCGACAAAGGAAGCACCCAGAGAAACGGCGCTGCCGCTACATCCGTCGTGATGTGGGTCGTCGCGGCGATCATCAGCGCCGAAGGCACAAAGGCGAGCGCCACCCAATAGGTCATCCGGCCAAACGGCGGCGCGGCTTCTGTCGATTGCGTCGGCGACACGACGGCCTCGCCGCCGCCGCGGCGGCAGAATACCAGACCGCCGCACACGGCGATCAGCGCGATCAGCAGGTAATAGCCGGCCCGCCAGATGCCGCCCTGGAAACTGAGTGTCGAAAGCGGTTCGGCGACGAAGGGGTATGCAAACAGCGCCAGCAGGCTTCCGATATTGCTCGCCGCGTACAGAAAATACGGATTTTCGGCCCGTGCCAGACCGGAGCGGGCAAACCACGCCTGCAGCAACGGTCCGTTGGCGGACAGCGCGAAGAAGGGAAAGCCGATCGAGGCGCCGAACAGATAAAGCAGAAAGAGCTGCTCACGATCCGTCGCCGGCGCGCCCCAGCCTTTTGCAACTGCGATCGGAAGAAAAACGGCGCCTGCCGACATCACCGCGAGGTGGATGAACAGCGCGAGCGGACCTCGCACAAAACGGGTCAGAACATCGGCATAGGCGTAACCCAGCAGCAAAATGCCCTGAAAGAACACCATCGCCACCGACCATACCGACGGCGAGCCGCCCAGCCGCGGCAACACCATCTTGGTGAACATCGGCTGCACCGCGAATAGCAACGCTGCACTGAGGAAAACCGCCGCGGTATAGATCGGAATGAGAAAAATCGAAAAACTGCCGGCCCTGATGGAAGTGGCTTCGACCCGGTCGCTCACAGACATACGCGTCACTCTACCAGTTATCAGTTCGTTCCGGAGACCTATTGCTACCGAGCGGCATCATCGGGCGCAAGCGGCCATTGACAGATCGGCGAATGGCCCTGAAATGAGCCGCTCGATTTTTGGCCCAACAAAGGAGAACCAGCAACATGGCCCGCCTGCCCTATCTCGAGCCCGATCAGGTCGCACCCGAATATCGCGACATGCTCAAGCGCAACACCAATCTGCACAAGCTGTTGGTCAACTCGCCCGACATGGCGCGCGCCTTCAGCGGCATCGGCGGCTACATCCGCTTCAAGAGCAAGCTCGACCCGCGGCTGCGCGAGCTCGCGATCCTGCAGGTCGGCTGGATGGAGAAGTCGGAATATGAATTCACTCATCATGTGAAGATCGGCAAGGAATTCGGCGTCACCGACGCCGATATCGAGGCGCTGATGGCGGAGACCGAGGGCAAATCCTCGAAGCTGGAGCCGCTGGCGAAAGCGATCCTGAAGGGCGCCCGCGAGATGGTGCGCGAACTGGCGATGTCGGATGCGACCTTTGCCGAAATCAAGAAACAACTATCCAGCGAGCACATGACCGATCTCGTGCTGACCATCGCCTTCTATTGCGCCGTGGTCCGCGTGCTCGCCACCATGAAGATCGACAACGAGCCGCATTATAAAGAGGTACTGCAACAGTACCCGATCCCGGGAGTGAACTGACATGCGCCTGAAAGATCGCGTCGCCATCGTCGTCGGCGCCGGCCAGAGCCCCGGCGAAGGCATGGGCAACGGCCGCGCCACCGCGCTGACCTTCGCGCGCGAGGGCGCCAAGGTGCTGTGCGTCGATCACAACCTCGCTTCCGTCCAGGAGACCGTCGAGATGACGGTCGACATGGTGGGCGCCAAGCGCGGCGCCGCCGTCGCCTTCAAGGCCGACGCCACCAGGGTCGAAGACCTCAAGGCGATGGCAGACGATGCGCTGGCGCGCTGGGGCCGCATCGACATCCTGCACAACAATGTCGGCGTCAGCCTTTCCGGGGGCGATGCCGAGCTGTCCGACTTCACCGAGGAGGCGCTGGAGCGCTGCGTCGCGATCAACCTCAAGAGCTGCATCTTCGCCGCCAAGCATGTGATTCCGATCATGCGGCGGCAGATGAGCGGCGCCATCATCAACATCTCGTCGATGGCGGTCATTACGACTTATCCGTACGTCGCCTACAAGGCGACCAAATCGGCGATGGTCGCCTTCACCGAGCAGCTCGCCTATCAGAACGCGCAATATGGCATCCGCGCCAATGTCATTCTGCCCGGACTGATGAACACGCCGATGGCGGTCGACACCAGGGCGCGCGAATTCAAGAAGAGCCGTGCCGAGGTCGAGGCCGAACGCGACAGCAAGGTGCCGCTGCGCCGCAAGATGGGTACCGGCTGGGACGTCGCCAACGCCGCGTTGTTTCTGGCGTCCGACGAGGCCAACTTCATCACCGGCGTGACGCTGCCGGTCGACGGCGGCGCCAGCGTGCGGAGGGGCTAGGCGGGCCATCCACCCATCGCGTATGGATGCGAGTTGCCGTTGTTTATTTCGCGGCCGCGACCGCATCCTTCCGGGTTGGATCCTCGGGGCCGATCGACAGTTGGATCGGCACGCCCTCGCCGTTGCGGCAGTTCAGAAGTCCCGTATAGGCCGGCGACGCGGCGGCGGCCTTGATGTGGCAAGTGTCGTCCGCCATCGTCAGCGTGCCTTCCACGCCCGATCGTGACACCGACAACTGCAACGCGCCGGATTTTTCCTCGACGCCGTTGACGCTGCACAATCCGACATGCCGCAAGGTCACCGGGCCATCGATATCTTCACTGGTATTACCGGCGGTCTTGACGAGATGCGCCTTCATCTCCCATTCCTGCAAGTAACCGGCGTGACCGCTGATGGCATAGGACTGCGCCAGCGCGGCCGGCGTGCTTGCGCAAATCCAGATTGCCGCCAGCAACGTCCTCATGATCCCGCAATCGCTCCCTGATTATTGGAGATCGCGCGCGACTCTAAAGCCGTTCGCATAATAGCGTACGTCTTCGTCGTAGCGAAACCGCGCCGCGGACCGTACTTCTGGCCCCTTGCTGTTGAAATTGCCGCCGCGCAGGACTCGCAGCCGGCAATCGCCGGTGGACCAGGCGGACGCGTCCTTTGGCGCGTTGCGGTAGTTGTCGTTCCAGCAATCCTCGACCCATTCGGCGGCGTTGCCGGAGGTGTCATAGAGACCGAAACCGTTCGGCCGGAACGAGGCGGCCGGAACGGTTTCCTGCTTGGTCGGGCTGCCGCAGGCATCGCATTGAGCGTGGCCCGCGCCGATGTCGCGGCCCCACCAGAACGCCGATTTGGTGCCCGCGCGGGCCGCATACTCCCATTCGACTTCAGTCGGCAGCCGGTATTTTTGTCCGGTCTTCTGCGACAGCCAATTGATAAAAACCTTGGCATCGTCCCAGCTCACATTGATCACGGGCCGTTCGCCGCGGCCCCAGCCATGATCGTCGGGCCGGTATTTGCAGGTGCCGGCATCGGCGCACTGGTCCCATTCGGCGAACGTCACTTCGCGGCGACCGATGGCGAAAGGGCGCTTGATCGCAATCGTGCGCTCAGGCTTCTCATAAACCGCGTCGTTCGAGCCCATCACGAAATCGCCCGAAGGAACCACCACGAGTTCGGGGCAGTCGCGGCAATCTCGGAATAACTCGCCGGGCTCGGGGTTCGCGTCTTTCTGCGCCACGACGGTATTGCCGGAAGGCGAGACCCGTTCGGCCGGCGGTGTTGTGGTCATCCCGCGCTGGGCATTCACGTCAACACTTGCTGCCGCGGCCAGAACTGTGAGGGAAATCACAAACAACAGACGCCATTTCATGTTGTTATTTCCGGTGGCATCCCCAGGAACTCCTTCATAAGGCCGGGTCACATGCAGGGTAAATACTTTGCTTCATTTGACGGCCCTCGGCAAGACGAGGCGCGCGGCGGATGGCGGTCGCCTGGATTTTGGTTTAACATCGGACCGCAAGCAAATATCGTTTGCCGGTTCGGACTGACCGCGCGAGAGGCGGTCCTATTGCTGGGGAAATGACGATGCAAAGAATATTAGCTTCGATCCTCCTGCCGCTCATCGGCTCCTTCATCTTCTGCGAAGCGGCGTTCAGTCAAACCGGAGGACCGACACCCTCCCCGCCGGGAGCTGCCGTGTACTTCATCGGATTGAAGGACGGCGACACCATACCCACGAAATCGACGATCCATTTCGGCCTGCGCGGCATGGGCGTAGCCCCCGCCGGGTCGGATCGGGCGAATTCGGGTCACCATCATTTAATTATCGATGCGCCGACGCCGCCGCTCAACGCCGAAATTCCGAACGACTTCCAGCATCTGCATTTCGGCGCGGGCCAGACGGAGACCGAACTGACGCTGACGCCTGGCGAACACACTCTACAACTCGTCTTCGGCGACAAGAACCATATTCCGCATTCGCCGCCGCTCGTTTCGGACCGCATCAAGGTCAAGGTGGCCGACCAGGCAGCAGCCCCCGCCGCTACGACCACCGCGCGTCATCCCTCGCCCAAGGACGCCAAGGTCTACTTCATCTATCCGACCGACGGCGCCTATATATCGCCGAACCCCGTGATCCGCTTCGGCCTCCTGAATATGGGCGTCGCGCCGGCAGGCTTCGACAAGCCCAACACCGGACACCATCATCTGCTCGTCGACACCGATCTGCCGCCGCTCGACAAGCCGATCCCGAACGACTTCAACCATCTTCATTTCGGCGCCGGCCAGACCGAAGCCAAGATCACGCTGCCGCTCGGCCCGCACAAGCTGCGCCTGCTGTTTGCCGACGCCAATCATGTGCCGCACGAACCGCCGGTCTATTCCGAGGTGATCAATGTGACCGTGACGGAGAGCGGCCGGCCGCCGCATCGGGTACGGCATCACCGGCATTATTGGCGGCACCGGTATTATTGATGATGGAAATGAAACAGTGAAGCGATGAAACTACGCGATTTACTGGTCAGTGGTTTCGTACTAGCGGCCGGCGTGCTGTTCGCCACGGCGGCCGCCGCCGAACGCCGCGTCGCGCTGGTGATCGGAAATTCTGCCTACAAGAACGCCGCGAAGCTCGCGAATACGATCAACGATTCGACGGCCATCGCCAACCTGTTCAAGTCGGTCGGTTTCGAGGTGGTGATATCGCGCACCGACCTCGGCGTCGTCGACTTCAAGCGCGCCGTGCGCGAATTCCTGCTCACGGCGGAGACCGCCGACGTTGCCGTGGTCTATTATGCCGGCCATGGCATCGAGATCGGCGGCAACAATTATCTGGTACCGGTCGATGCCAGGCTCGGTCGCGACTATGACGTCGATGACGAGGCCGTGTCGCTCGAGCGCATCATCTGGGCGCTGCAGCCGGTCAAGCGCCTGCGCTTGATCCTGCTCGATGCCTGCCGCGACAACCCCTTCCCCGCCAAGATCCGTTCCGCCGGCCTCACCCGTGCCACGGTTGCGGGCGGGCTTGCGAAGATCCAGGACGTCAGCGCCGACACGCTGGTGGCGTTCGCCGCGAAGGCCGGTTCGATTTCCTATGATGGCGACGGCATCAACAGTCCCTACGCCACCGCACTGCTGCATCATCTCGCGGAGCCCGGCATCGACATCCGGATTGCGTTGGGACGGGTGCGCGATGAAGTGCTGCACATGACCGGCGGACGCCAGGAGCCCTTCATCTACGGTTCGCTCGGCGGCGCGACCACCGCCTTGGTGCCGGCCGTGGCGAAGCAGCCCGCGCCTGTCCCGGCACCACCTCCGGCGGTTGTCGCAAGACAAGAGCCCGCCGCGCCGGTGAAACCCAATCCGGTCACGCCGCTCGCTCCGCCAGTCGCTGCGGCGCCCGCGCCGACCGCCCCGGCGCCCGCGAAAGTCGAGCCCGCCAAACCGCCCGTGGTGGCCGCGATCGAGGATCCCGCGCTAGCCTGCAAACGCGACGAACTGCGCCTGGACCGGTTGCGTTCCGATCCGTCAGCGGATGAGATCACCAAATTCCGGCGCGAACTCACCTGCGACCGGCTGCGTCCGCAGGTGCAGCGTCTGTACGAAAGCATGGTGGGAGATCCGCATGCACCGCCCGCCGCCGCCCCGGACGCCAAGTCGGCAAGCCGGCAGGCACCGGCACCGGTCGAGGATCCATGTCCGCGCGACGTTGCGCGACTGGCGCAGCTGCGCACGGACCCCAGCATCGGTGCGATCGTGACGTTCGAGCACGAACTTGGCTGCGAATACCTCCGGCCGCAACTGCAGCGGTTGCGCGAGAGCTTCGGCGGCTGACACGGGCGATTGGATGAGACAAACGCCGCGCTGGCCTATCAGAACCGCGCGGCGTTTTTCGTCAGCGGATGGACACGCTCACTTCGTCAGCGGACAGCCGCTTTCCTTGGCGGTGAAGAACGCCTTGTCGCCCGGCACCGTGGACAGCAGCTTGTAATAGTCAAACGGCTTCTTCGATTCGGAGGGCTTCTTGACCTCGAACAGATACATGTCGTGGACCATGCGGCCGTTCGCGAGCACCTTGCCCTCAGCGAACGCATCGTCGACCGGCAATTCCTTGAGTTTCTTGGCCACCGCATCGGAATCCCTGGTGCCCGCGGCCTTGACCGCCTTAAGGTAGCTCAGCGTCGCCGAATAGGTTCCGGCGTGGATCATGCTCGGCATCCGTCCCGTCCGCTTCATGAAGCGTTCGCCGAATGCGCGCGACTTGTCGTTGAGGTCCCAGTAGAAGCCTTCGGTCAGCACCAGGCCCTGCGCCGCCTCGAGCCCGAGACCCTGCACTTCGGCGAGCGTCATCAGGAGGGCGGCAAGCTTCTGGCCGCCCTTGACGATGCCGAATTCCGCCGCCTGCTTGATCGAGTTGGTGGTGTCGAGACCGGCATTGGCGAGACCGACGACCTTGGCCTTCGAACTCTGCGCCTGCAGCAGGAACGAGGAAAAGTCCGACGAGTTCAGGGGCACGCGCACCGAGCCCAGCACCTTGCCGCCATTGGCGTTGACGATATCGGTGGTGTCCTTTTCCAGCGCATAGCCGAAGGCGTAATCCGCGGTCAGGAAGAACCAGGTGTCGCCGCCCGCCTTCGCCAGCGCGCCGCCGGTGCCGACCGCAAGCGCGCGGGTGTCGTAGGCCCAGTGGAAGCCGTAGGGCGTGCAGGCGTCGCCGGTGATGCGCGAGCTCGCGGCTCCGACCACGATGTCGATCTTCTTCTTTTCCTTGGAAAGTTCCTGCACTGCCAGCGCCACCGACGACGTCGTCAGTTCGGTGATCATATCGACGCCCTCGGTATCGTACCAGCGCCGCGCGATCGCAACCGCCAGATCGGGCTTGTTCTGGTGATCGGCGGTGACGATCTCGATCTTCTTGCCGAGCACCTCGCCGCCGAAATCCTCGACCGCCATGTGGGCTGCTTCGAGTGAATACTTGCCGCCGTAGTCGGCATAGACGCCGGATTGGTCGTTCAGGATTCCGATCTTGACGCCTTGCGCCGACGCCGGCGCCGCGATCAGGGTCGCGCCCAACGCGACCAGCGTCCACAAACTCGATTTCATCTCAGCCTCCCGATTGTTTCGATGACCCGCATTTTATAACCCTGAGGCTGCCCGTCTATTTCAGCCAAGGCAATAGCCTAGGGGGTCGCACCGCCGCCGGCCTGCGCTAGCCGGCCGGGGCCGGCGCTTTGCGGCGCGACGCATCGGCGAGATTGCGCACAATCATGTAGAAGATCGACGTGAAGACCAGCCCGAACAGCGTCACCCCCAGCATGCCGAAGAACACCGCGACACCCACCGCCTGTCGCATCTCCGATCCCGAACCGGAGGAAATCACCAGCGGCAGCACGCCGAGGATAAAGGCAAACGACGTCATCAGGATCGGCCGCGGCCGCAACCGGCACGCCTCGATGACGGCTTCCATCCGAGGCTTGCCCTCGAGCTCGATGTCGCGGGCGAACTCCACGATCAGGATGGCGTTCTTGGCGGCGAGGCCCACCAGCACCACAAAGCCGATCTGGGTCAGGATGTTGACGTCCTGTCCCATGATCCGCACGCCGATGGTCGCGGCCAACAGACACATCGGCACGATCAGGATCACCGGGAGCTGCAGTCCAGCTGCCATATTGCGCGGCCAGCACCAGGGACACGTTGCACCCGCACATGTCCCTTGACTTGCCTGGATGTCGGACGAGCAACAGCGCCTCGCTGCTATCAGTAACCCTGATTTTTGGCGATTGGCCAAGCCGATCATATTGGCATCCCCGGCGAGAAGGAGATAATGAGCCTCAGCCCGGCCGCGAGCGCGTTTTTCGCGCGGCGTTTCGGGATTGACGGAATGGACTGAAAACGAGGCCGGATATGGACGCGCGCGCTCCCCAGCGATCCCTCAGCGGGTTTTCTCAAAGGCAAAAGCGCGGCGCCGATCTGATCGCGCCGGATTGCGCCGGTGAAAACTTCTACGCGATCGATCGCGGCCTGCGCGACCTGCTCCGGCTTTATCTGCAGCCGGGCGATTTCCACAAATTGGAGCCGCATTTCAACCGCCTCGGTGCGCTGGCGGGTGGAAAGCTCGATGAACTCGCAAGGATCGCCGACAAGCATCCACCGGTGCTGCAGGCGCGCGACCGCTTCGGCCGCGACGAGGACTGGATCGATTATCATTCGTCCTATCGCGAGATGGAGAGCATCGCTTTCTCCGATTTTCAGTTTCACGCCATGAGCCATCGTGCCGGCACGCTCGGCATGGACCGTCCGCTACCGGCTGTCGCCAAATACGCGCTGCAATATCTTTTCGTGCAGGCCGAGTTCGGATTGATGTGTCCGATCAGCGTCACCGATACCTCGATCCATCTGATCCGCAAATTCGCCAGCGTCGAATTGAAGGATTATCTGCTGCCGAAAATGCTGTCGGCCGATCCGGCGGTGCAGTGGAAGGGCACGCAGTTCATGACCGAGCGCACCGGCGGCTCCGACGTCGGCGCGACCGAGACCATGGCGCGGAACGAGGACGGCATTTGGCGGCTCTACGGCGACAAGTGGTTCTGCTCGCATACCGACGCCGATGTCGCGCTGCTGCTGGCGCGCCCCGAGGGCGCGCCTGCCGGCACCAGGGGGCTAGCGCTGTTCGCCCTGCCGCGACGGCTGAAGGACGGCAGCCGCAACGCCTACCGCATCGCTCGCCTCAAGGACAAGCTCGGCACCCGCTCGATGGCGAGCGGCGAAATCCTGCTGGAAGGCGCGGAAGCCTATTTGGTCGGCGATGTCGGGGCCGGCCTCAAGCAGATGATGGAGCAGGTCAACCTGTCGCGGCTGTCGCACGGGGTGCGGGCGGCTGCGATGATGCGGCGCTGCGTCAATGAGGCGACGGTCTGCGCACGCGGCCGAAAAGCCTTCGGCAAGACCATCATCGAATATCCGCTGCTGCGCCGGCAGTTGCTCAAGCTCGCGCTGCCGGCGGAGCAGTCGCTATCGATGTTCCTGTTCGCGGCGAGCGCCATGGACCGTGCCAATGCCGGCTCGAAGGAAGCCGAGAATGTACTGCGCATCCTCACCCCGCTTTTGAAATTCCGCGCCTGCCGCGACAACATTCCGGTCGCGACCGGCGCCATGGAGGTGCGCGGCGGCAACGGCTACATCGAGGAATGGGTGCAACCGCGGCTGGTCCGCGACGCCCATATCGGCGTGCTCTGGGAGGGCACCAGCAACATCAACGCGCTCGATATTATCACCCGCGCGGTCGGCAAGAGCCGCGCGCATCGCGCGCTGGGCACCGCGCTCGGCAAGCTGCTGGATAACGCCACGCCGATCCCGCCGGCGTTCCGGGATTGCTTGCGCGTTACGCTTGAGCGGGCCCTCGCCTTCGCCGAACGCGTCGCCGCCGAGCCCGCTCTCGAAGCAAGCTCACGCCAGGCGGCAAGCAGCCTCTATCACATCGCAAGCGCAATCCTGATGACCTGGGAAGGCGCCCGCTCCGGCGACGCGCGCCGCGCGCTCTATGCGCGGCTCGTGCTCGAACACCGTCTTAGCGCGCAAGATCCGCTCGAGCCCTACGCCGGCGATTGGGAACGCGAGGCGGCCGAGATGATCTTCTCGGAGCGGCAGGTTGCCGTCACCGAGGTTGCGGCACTGCTCGTGAGCTAAGGCGTCTCCGTGTGGCTCCATCCTTCGAGACGCATCGCGGAGCCTGTCATCGGGCGCGCGTTTCGCGCGACCCGTTGGCGATGCTCCCAGGATGAGTCCGGACTCGTGAGATACTCAATCCTCATGGTGAGGAGCCCGCCGTCGCCCGTGGGACATGGCGCGGCGTCTCGAACCACGAGGCCACCGAGTGTGCCGTCATTCCACTATTCATCTGGAAGCGAGCTGACTCCTCACCCGCTGTCCCGCAGCACGAGTTCGAAGCCGAGATCGATGCGGCGCGGGCCTTCGCGGGTCAGCATCAATTTCGCGGCGGTGCGGCCGATGGCGTCGCCATGAACGCGGATGGTCGAGAGGCTGGGTGAAATCAGCCGCCCCATTTCGAGATCGCCGAGGCCGATGACGGCGACCGGCTGCTCTTTCGCCGGGCCATTGCGCAACAATCCCGCCGAACGCAGGCCCGACATGAAGCCGATGGCATGGGCGTCATTGGCCGCGAACACCGCATCCACGCCGGGCAGGTTCGCGAGCGCCACCACGCTGCCCGAGGCGTTGCGGTCCAGCATCAGCCGGCGCGGCGCTTTCAGGCCGGCCTGCATCGCGACCTGGAGAAAGCCGTTCCAGCGCCGCGTGGCGCGCGGGTCATCGCCGCCGATGAAGGCGAGGCTTTGCCGGCCCTGCGCCACGAAATGCCGCGCCACCGCGACGCCCGCCTCATAATTGTCGAATCCCGCCACCGCATCGATCGGGTCGGGCGGCAATTCCCATGTTTCGACCACGGGAATACCGGCGCGCCGCAGCAGCCGCGCGCCCTCTGCGGTCGCCGGCGATCCGACCATGACGATCGCCTCGGGACGGCGCGACAGCAGCGCCGACAGCATCCGGTCTTCCCGCGTATCGTCGTAGCGCGATTGCGCCAGGATCACCGCATAGCCGAGCGGCTCCATTTCATCGGACAGGCCTTGCACGGTATCGGCGAAGATCGAATTGGCGATCGTCGGTACCAGCACGCCGACGGAATTGGAGCGGGCGCCGGCCAGCGCACCGGCGAGCTGGTTCGGCACGTAACCGAGCTCCCGCATCGCTGCTTCCACCCTGGCCCGGGTCTGCGGCGCGACCATTTCGGGCAGCCGCACCACCCGGCTGACGGTGATCGCCGAGACGCCCGCGCGTTCCGCCACGGCGGACAGGGTCGGAGCAGTCGGCGGTTCGTAGTCCGGGGGCGGCATCTCAAGCTGCTGCTGTCATGGCCGAAACTGCATACATTAAATCGCTTGCGAAAGTACAATGATAGCGCTAGCATGACTAATGACAGCGCTATCAATCGAGTTTGGGCGATCAAATGGAGCAGCAATGATTTCGCAAAAAGACGTAGAAGCCTATCGCCGCGACGGCGTCATCGTGGTTCCGGAGGTGCTGGACGGCGCAACGCTCGGCCGGGTGCGTCAGGTGATCGCCGAACTGGTCGCGGGCGCTGCCAATGTCGCCCAACACACCGATGTTTACGACCTCGAACCCGGCCATACCTCTGAAGCCCCGCGGGTGCGCCGTATCAAGGCCCCACACAAGGTGCATCCGATCTTCGACGAGATCGTTCGCAGCGCGCCGGTCATCGAAATCCTGACCCAACTGCTCGGTCAAGGTCTGCGGCTGCACGGCTCGAAGCTCAACATGAAGTCGGCCCAATATGGTTCGCCGGTCGAATGGCATCAGGATTGGGCGTTCTATCCGCACACCAATGACGATGTGCTCGCAATCGGCGTGCTGCTCGATGATTGCGACCTCGCCAACGGTCCGATGCTGGTGACGCCGGGCACGCACACGAGCGAGGTCTGGAGCCATCACGGCGACGACGGCTGCTTCGCCGGCCTGATCGACCCGGATCTGGTTCGCGGCGAGATCGATCGCGCGATGCCCTGCATGGGCAAGGCCGGAAGCATGTCGTTCCATCACGTTCGCGCCCTGCACGGTTCAGCGCAGAACACGTCGGACCGGCCGCGCAATTTGCTGCTGTACGAGGTCGCCGCCAGCGACGCCTGGCCGTTGATGGGCGTCAAGGATTTCGACGAATTCAACAGCCGCCTCCTGGCGGGCGAGGTCGTGGTGACGCCGCGGCTGGCGGATGTGCCGGTGCGGATGCCGCTGCCGCCCGCGAAACGGCAGGGATCGATCTACGAAACCCAGTCGATCGCCAAGAAATCATATTTTACACGCGCGGCGTGATCGTTCGGCGCGTCCGGCTCGAACGGACGCGCCAGCCCAAAATCCAAAGAAGCAAAACAAGGACAAAAAGACATAACGGGGGGAAGCCATGACGGAGTTGACAGCCGATAGCGCCAAGCGCCCGAGCCTGCGCGTGATCCTTGCAGCCAGCGTCGGGTCGGCGCTCGAATGGTACGACTTCTTCTTGTACGGCACCGCCGCGGCGCTGGTGTTCGGCGAGCTGTTCTTTCCCAAGGGCGATCCGGTCATCGGCACCCTGCTGGCGTTCCTGACCTTTGGCGTCGGCTTTGTGGTGCGACCGCTCGGCGGCGTGCTGTTCGGCATCCTGGGCGACCGCTACGGGCGCAAGCCTGTGCTGGTCGCAACGCTCTTGATGATCGGCATCGGCACCACCGCGATCGGCCTGCTGCCGACCTATGCCCAGATCGGCTATTGGGCGCCGCTGCTGTTGGTCGCTTTGCGCGTCATCCAGGGTCTTGGCGCCGGCGCCGAATATGGCGGCGCCGTCATCTTCCTGGTCGAGAATGCGCCGGCGGGCCACCGCGGATTCTGGGGCGGCTTTGCGCCGCTCGGCGTCTCCATCGGCAACCTGCTCGCCGCTGGAGCGTTCGCGCTCGTTACTTTGCTGCCGCGCGAGGACCTGATGTCCTGGGGCTGGCGGCTGCCGTTCCTGGCTAGCTTCCTCTTGATCGTGGTCGGCATTTTCGTACGCTTGAAGGTCGCGGAAACGCCGGTGTTTACCGAGGCCGTGCTGGCGCGCGGCAAGATCGAGCGCAATCCTGCGATGGAAGCGCTGCGACGGCATCCGCGAAACTTCTTTGTCGTACTGGGCGCGCGCATGGCGGAAAACGGGCTCGGCTATTTCTTCCCGGTGTTCGGGCTCAGTTATGTGATCAATACGGTGGGCGTGCCCAAGGCGGAGGCGCTGAGCGCGCTGATGCTGGCCTTTGTCATCGAGCTGTTCGGCATTCTCGGCTTCGCCGCATTGTCCGATCGAATCGGACGCCGGCCGGTCTACATGTTCGGCGCGCTCTGCGGCATTGCGCTCGCCTTTCCGTTCTTCTGGATGGTCGCGACCAAGCAATGGATCTGGATTGCGCTCGCCTTCATCCTGGCCCGCGCCGTGGTAACGGCGGCGATGTTCGGGCCGCAGGCGGCGTATTTCGCCGAATTGTTCCCGCCGCAGCGGCGCTTTGCGGGCTTCGCCTTCGCGCGCGAACTCGGCTCGCTGCTCGCGGGCGGTCCGGCGCCGTTCGTCGCAACTGCGCTGGTGGCGTGGTCGGGCAGCTGGTGGCCGGTGGCCTGCTACGCCATCTTCCTGTCGGCCTGCACCGTGGTCGCGATCTGGTACGGCCCGGAGACCTATGAAGAAAACATCACGATCGACAACACGTCAGATGGCACGATGCACGCCGCGGCCGCAATGCCCGCGCAGGCCTGACCGATGCCACAGCGACTGCAACACGCGCAATTGC
>Ga0075522_10000845_pt1 | contig 22725 bp, 18 predicted proteins | sample NGEPerA_FD_74796 | JGI IMG/M metagenome (GOLD analysis project Ga0075522, IMG submission 74796) | Arctic peat soil microbial communities from the Barrow Environmental Observatory site, Barrow, Alaska, USA - NGEE PermafrostL2-A | ecosystem: Environmental > Terrestrial > Soil > Wetlands > Peat ...
GGTCCTGGGAAGGCGCCGCAAATCTCCGCCAGCCAGCTGCCCCCCGCCAACAACTCGCGCGGGGCCGAGAGCAGGACGCCGTAGATGCTCCCCCGCGCGGCGCAGGCTCGGATCTGGCTGGGGTCGGCGCTTTCGAGGAACAGCTTCATGGGCGCCCGCGGCCTAAATCGCGGCGGCGCCCTTACGGTCGAGGTAGTTGATGTAGAGCTGCTGGAAGATGCCGATGAGATAACTGGTCAGCATGTAGATGGCCAGACCCGACGGCAAGAAGAGCGAGAAGGCCGTGAACATGACGGGCATCATCATCGACATCATCTGTTGCTGTTGCTGATCGGCGCCCGAGGGGGACATCCGCATTTGCAGGAACATCACCGACCCCATCATGAGCGGCGTGATGTAATAGGGGTCCTTGGCAGTCAGGTCATGGATGTGCAGGATGAACGGCGCCCGATACAGCTCGACGGCGTAGTTCAGCGTCGAGTAGAGCGCGATCCAGATCGGCATCTGGATCAGGCTGGGCAGGCAGCCACCAAAGGGCGAGACGCCGTGCGCCTTGTAGAGGTTCATCGTCTCGACCGACTGTCGCTGGCGATCGTTCTCGTACTTCTTGCGGATGGCGTTCATCTTCGGCGCCAGCTTCTGCATCTTCTTCGCCGACAACAGCGACTTCTGCGTCGGGTAGAACGTCACCGCCTTGATGAACAGGGTGAGCAGGATGATCGCCACACCCCAGTTGTGCGTGAAGCCGTGGAAGAACTTGAGCAGCGAGAGGATCGGCCGCGAGAGGATCGCCAGGCTCACGTCGACCGCCTGATCCAGCTTGACGTCTTGGTTCCCTGGTCGAACCTGATCGAGATCGCTGATGTCCTTCGGCCCGGCGAAGATGGCGAAGGCGTAGTCGATCGTGCCGTGCGGCGGCACCGTCCGCTCGGCGAACGACAAGCTCACCTCGCCCGCGCCATCGCCGGTCGACTTGGCGGCGCAGCCGCGCTCGGCCGCCGGGGACTCGGAGTATGGAACGGCCGCGAACAGGAAGAACTTTTCGTCGGAGGCCACCCAAAGGACCGCGCCGAGCTTGTCGATCGGATTCTTGGCGAGCTTGTCGATGGGGCGCCGTTCGAGCTTGTCGTCGACCTCGCACAGCATCGACGAGACGCTGGCGGTCGATCCGGAGAAGAACCCGCCGCCCCGCTTGTTGGGATCCTGGCGCCCCGGGATCGAGACCACCAGGTGATCGTCGATCGCCTGGTCGCCCCGGTTGCTCAGCGTCACGTCCAGGTGCAGGCGGTAACGGGTGGCGTCGACGATGTAGCGCTTCTCGATGTGCATCGGTCCCGAATCGGCCGCGAAGATCACGGTGTCGGGCGCGGGACGACGTACCTCCCAGGCTCCGTCGGGGGGGGACTGGAAGCCCGAGCTCGGGAAGGTGGTGCGAAGCGCCGCATCTTTGGGATCGGCCATCCGCACCAGATCGTGGCCGGTGGACGGATCGTCCGGACGGTCGAAGAACTTGGCCGCCCGGAGCTGGGCGTGGAGCAGGGTACCGCCCAAGCTGGAGAACACGAAGCGCTCCTCGGCGGTCGTGAGCTCGACCTGCTTCTCGGGGTGATTCGCCCCAGCGGCCGCGCTCGGGCTACCGACCGCGGGCGTGGGGGCCGGCGTTCGATCGGCCGCCACGGGCGCGCTCTGCGCCTGGGGCGCCACGGGCGGCCGCGCAGGAAACATCTTCGTCCAGACAATGAGCACCGCGATGCAAAGACCAATCGCGATGATGACCCGCTTCTCCATGGTTGATCTCGAGTCCGGGCTACCTCGGCCCGGGAACCGCGTCTATACCACCCCGGGCGAAAGGTTGGCAGCGGAGAAGCCGCCAAACCGCCAATCGAAGACCCTTCCAAGGCCCGTGAACCCGCAAGGCTTCCTCGGCGTAGGCCGAGCAGGAGGGCTCGAAGCGGCAGCGCGGTCCGAGCCATGGGGAGACGATCCGGCGGTACAGCCAGAGCAGGCCGAGAAGCAACCGGGTGGGCAGGCCGCCCAACCACGCCCCCAGCTTACGCATGGCCTCGGGCGGTGCTCATGGGCTCCCAAACCGGCGGGCCAGGGTGGTCAGCTCTCGGCAAACGACCGCGTGACTGGCAGCTGCCGCAGCGGGACGCGCGACGACCACCAGATCGAGGCGGGTGGGGAACTGCGGCCGGCTGCGCCGGTAACACTCCCGGATCCACCGCTTGACCCGGTTGCGCACCACGGCGTTGCCCACCTTCTTGCTGACGGTGATGCCGATCCGACCCTGCCGACCCTGCCGACCCTGCCGACCTTGCGTGCGTTGCTGGCCCGGCGGCCCCTCCTGCGCTTGACTGGCGAGCGCGAAGAGCAGCAGGTTTGGACCCGCCACGCGGCGGCCGCGGTTCTGGATTGCCAGGTAGTCGCTCCGGTGGCGCACGCGCGCGGCGCGCGGAAGGCGCTCGCGACGCCTGTCCGGAGCCATCGCCGGCGCCAAGCGACCTACTTCTTGGAGGTCGTCACGGTCAGCTGCCGGCGGCCTTTGCGGCGGCGGCGACGGATGATCTCGCGGCCAGACCGCGTCCTCATGCGCTTGCGAAATCCGTGGGTGCGCTTGCGGCTCTTGCGGTGCGGCTGAAACGTCCTCTTCACGACATCCTCCGAGATCTTTCCGTGCTCTTGCCGCGCGACAGATCCGCCGGCTAAAGGGCGACCTGAATAGCATCGCTCCCCTTGCCTGTCAACGGACCCAGCTCATTCTCTCGGGTGGCGCCGCAATCGGATCCGAAACCGGCGCGTCGCCCCGTCGGTAGCGATTTGATCGCATGATCGCCATCTCCGCTAGAGCCCATGTCATGGGGCTTTCCGCCGTCGATTGTCGGAAACCCGCGTGAATTCTACCTCCGCGCCGCTCACGGTCACGCGACTTCTGGAAAATGCGCGCCTGTACGCCGGGTTACGGACCACGACGGCGAACATCGCGCTCCGCCCCGCTTCGGATCGGTGACAACCCTGAAAATTTTTCCGTCCTGATCTTCGGGGTCTGGCGGGTGGTTCCCCGATTGCCGCTTGCTGGCCTCAGCCCCGATTGATAAACAACCTGCACCGCACGCGTCGCTTCTGGGGCGCGGACCCGGCGGGCCCACACAGGCGGCGCTCCCGCGGGCCTTGTCGGCAGGGTTTCGCATTGCCTTTCACTGTGGACAAAAAGAGGGATCCTGCGTGATAGTCATTGAAATCATTGGTGATTTCTCAATGGGCCGGCTGTGGAAAGGTTGCGCAGATGTTTGAGCTTTGGAGCGAGGCCGTCCGCTCGATCGAGCCACTGGTCAAGCCGGCCCACCGCGATCTGTGGCTGCGTCCGATCGAATGCGTCGCCATCGACGATGGGTGCATTCGCCTTCGGGCGCCGAACCGCTACCACAAGGAATGGTTCGAGGACAATTTCCTGAGCTCGGTCCTGACGGACATCCAATCGCGAACGCAGCGGGCATTCACGGTGGAGTTCGAGATCGCCGGAGAGGCGGCGACCGCCCAGCCGACCGAGCCGCTCGTGCCGGCCCAACGTCGGCCGAGCCCGCCCGTGCCCGTCGTTCGGCGGCCGGATCTGGTCGAGCGCTACACCTTCGACAAGTTCGTGGTTGGCCCCACCAACCAGTTCGCGCACGCCGCCGCTCGCATGGTAGCCGAGGCGCCCGCCTCGCGCTGGAACCCGCTGTTCATCTATGGCGGCGTCGGCCTGGGCAAGACCCACCTTTTGCACGCCATCGGGCACGAGATCCATCGGCAACATCCCGACTGGCTGGTGGCGTTCGTGACCTGCGAGAAGTTCGTCACCGACTTCATTGGGTCGATGATGCACCGGAAGCGATCGTCGGGCGGCAGCTCGATGGAAGAGTTTCGTGCCCGCTATCGGACGTCGCCGGACGTGCTGCTGGTCGACGACATTCAATTTCTCTCCAACAAGGACAGCTCGCAGGACGAGTTCTTTCACACCTTCAATGCCCTGCACTATGCGCACAAGCAGATCGTGCTCACCTCCGACAAGCTCCCCGCCGAGCTGCCGGGCGTCGAGGATCGCCTGCGGAGTCGGTTTACCTGGGGGCTTATCGCCGAGGTCGAGACCCCGGACCTGGAGACGCGGGTCGCCATCCTCAAGCGAAAGGCGGAAGGCGAAGGGGTGGCGCTCCCGGACGAGGTGGCGCTGTACCTGGCGGCGCACATCAAGACCAACGTGCGCGAGCTGGAAGGGGCCTTGCTGCGCCTGGCCGCCCGCGCCTCGTTCCAGGGGCAAAGCATCTCGGTGGATCTGGCGCGCGACGCGCTGGCCAAGCTGATCGCCAACGCCTCGACCGGTCTGACCATCGAGGGCGTACAACGTGAGGTCGCGGCTTACTTCGACGTCAAGCTGCATGACCTCAAGGGCCCCAAGCGCCACCGCGCCGTGGCGCACCCGCGCATGGTGGCGATGTACCTGGCCCGCAAGCTGACCAAGATGAGCTACCCGGAGATCGGGAGCCGCTTCGGCGGCAAGGACCACTCGACGGTCATCAGCGCGGTGCGAAAAATCGAGCGGCTCTGCGCGGAAGATCCCTCCGTGCGGAGCGTAGTCGGCACAATCGAGAGCCACCTGCGACAGCCCTGAAATTTCTCCCCGAGAGCCTGTGGAACACGCTGTGGAAGAATCGGAGATCAGCGGTCCCGTCGACCCCTCCACCGTTTGTCACGCACGCCGCCCCCGACCCATCCACACCCAAAACAACGACGCCTCCCGACGGTGACGAAGCGTTGTCCACATCTCCACAACCCCTACTACATCTGCTTTTTAATCTTCTAAATTAAAGATAGAAGAAGACCCGGGAAAACAAGGAGCGAGCGATGGAATTCAAGATTCGAAAAGACGAGTTCCTGCGGGGACTCTATCTGGCGCATGGGATCGCCGATCGGAAGAGCACGCTCCCTATCCTGGCCAACGTTCTCCTCCGCACAGACGGCAAGGACAAGCTCCTGTGCGGCGCCACCGACTTGAACGTCACGACGCTGGTGACGCTGGGCGCGAAGATTGAAAAAGAAGGTGGTCTGACCGTCGGGGCGCGGCAGCTCTACGAGATCGTCAAGGGGCTCCCGGGCGACGACGTTCACGTGCGCCGGACGGAACAGAACTGGGCCGAGATCCGGGCCGGAAAGGTCGAGTTCAAGGTTGTCGGCCTGTCGGATCGCGACTACCCGAAGCTGCCCGCCATTTCCGAGGCGCAGACCTTCAAGGTCGAGACCGCCGCGCTCCGCGACATGATTGCCAAGACCATCTTCTCGGTCTCGCTGGACGAGACGCGCCAACACCTGGCGGGCGTGTTGTTCGAGTCGGACGGCACCACCGCGCGCATGGTCTCCACCGATGGGCATCGGCTGTCCAAGGCCTCGCGGCCGCTGCCGGGCGGACCGAAGCTGGCCGCCAGCGTGCTCATCCCGCGCAAGGGCGTGGTCGAGCTGCGGCGGGCCATCGAGACGCGCGAGGCGCCGGTCGAGATCGGCATCCACGACGGCAACTTCGTGCTCAAGGCCGACGATGTCGGAATCTCGGTCAAGCTGATCGACGGGCAGTTTCCGCCCTACGATCAGGTCATCCCCAAAGAGAACGAGCGCGCTTTCACAGTTTCGCGGCTTGGCTTCCTGGACGCGCTCCGCCGCGTTTCGCTGATGTCGTCCGACAAGACCTCGGGCGTTCGAATCGGCCTCGAGAAGGGCAAGCTGCGGATCGAGAGCGACAACCCCGACCTGGGCGCGGCGCGCGAAGAGATCGACGTCGCTTACAAAAGCGCCTCGGTTCAGATCGGTTTCAACGCGCGCTACTTCATCGACCTGCTGAGCGAGATCGAGACGGCCGAAGTTCGGGTCGAGCTGGCCGGTGAGCTGGATCCGGCCGTGGTGCGCCCGGCCGACGGCAGCGACTACGTTTGCGTCGTCATGCCGATGAGGCTCTGACCGGCGCTCTGACCCGCCGCCCTCTGCGTGCCGTGCGAATACGCGAGCTGTGGGCGGAGGGGTGGCGCAATCTCGAGCCGCTTCGGCTGGCGCCGGGGGAGCACCTCTCGGTCCTGTTCGGCGACAACGGACAGGGCAAGACCAACGTCCTCGAGTCGGTTTACTACCTGGCCGCGCTGCGCTCGTTTCGAACCACGCACGCCGATGATCTGATCCGCCGAGGTGGGCAAGCCGGACGGGCCCGACTGCGGGCCGAGGTCGAGCACCGGGGGCTCGATCGCCGCTTCGAGATCGAGCTGTCGGCGGTGGGGCGGCAGGCCCGCCTGGACGGAAAGTCTGTGCGCAGCACGGCCGCGGCGCTCGGCGCGGTGAGCGTGGTCCTGTTCGTCCCAGAGGATCTGCTCCTGTCGCGCTCGGCGCCGGTGGCCCGGCGGCGCTTCCTGGATCTGGCCATCTTCAACGTGGAGCGCGGCTACTACGGCGAAGCCAGCGCCTTTCAGAAGGTCCTCAAGAATCGCAATGCGCTCCTGCGCCAGGGGGCGTCCGATCCGCGGTTTCCGACGTTTCCGACGCTGCTCGACACCTATGACCACGAGCTGGCCCGGACCGGTGCCCGGGTGGTCACGCGACGGCGCGCGCTGGTGGCCGCGCTCGAGCCGCGCTTCAAGGATCACTTCCGAGCGCTCCACGGCGACCTGCCGGTGTCGCTCACCTACCGCAGCGCGCCCGAGGTGGAGTGCGCCGGCGACGAAGCGACGCTGGCGGAGGCGCTCGAACGGGGCTTGGCCAGCCGCCGCGCGCTCGATCTCCGGCGGCGCTTCACTGGCTTTGGTCCGCAGGTCGATGACCTCGAGATTGGGTTTTCGGGGACGTTGGCCCGCAGCGTGGCGTCGCAGGGCCAGCTCCGCTCGCTCATGTTGGCGCTGAAGCTGGCCGAGCTGACCCACGTCGAGGCTTGCCTGGGCGATCCGCCGGTCTTGCTCCTCGACGACGTGCCGAGCGAGCTCGATCCGTCGCGACGCGGGTTGCTGTTCGAAGTCATCGCCGCGCTCGACTGCCAGACGCTGATCTCGGTGACCGAGCGCGAGATCGTTCCCGCGCTCGCGGACCGCCGGGATTTTTTCGTGCAGGGCGGGGTCGTCGCCCCGGTTGTCTGACGCCGGCGCATATTCTCTTTACAGTCCGCTTGGCGCGTGCTAGGTAATTGGAAACGTTCAGGTTTGTAGCGATTTTACGTCTTCGGTTTCGGCTCCCTTGAACGTCCATCAGCGATGACCACACCGGGAGTGCCTGCGACAGGTGACGGGGCGGGCGAAAGCGCCACGGCGGCGTCGGCCTATAACGAAGAGAGCATCCAGGTCCTAAAGGGCCTCGAGGCCGTGCGCAAGCGGCCGGGCATGTACATCGGCGACACCGATGACGGGACCGGCCTTCACCACATGGTCTACGAGGTGGTCGACAACGCGGTCGACGAGGCGCTGGCGGGGTTCTGCGATCAGGTCAACGTCATCATCCACTTCGATGGCTCGGCTTCGGTCGAGGACAATGGCCGCGGTATCCCGGTCGGCGAGCACCCGACCGAGAAGCGGCCGACCGCCGAGATCGTGATGACGGTCTTGCATGCGGGCGGCAAGTTCAACCACTCGAACTACAAAGTCTCGGGCGGCCTTCACGGCGTGGGCGTCTCGGTCGTCAACGCGCTCTCGGAGTGGCTCAAGCTCGAGATCAAGCGCGACCACAAGACCTACTATCAGGAGTACCGCCGCGGAGATCCGGCGACCACGCTCACCGCGATCGGTGTCTCGGATCGCAGCGGCACTAAGATCACCTTCAAGCCCGACTCGGAGATTTTCAAGGGGACCGAGTTCAGCTTCGAGATCTTGACCCAGCGCCTCAAGGAGCTGTCGTACTTGAACTCGGGCCTGGCGATCACCATCCGCGACGAGCGCACCGATAAGGCGCACGACTTCAAATTCTCGGGTGGCATCTCGCAGTTCGTCGCCGATCTGAACGCGTCGAAGACCACCGTCCACGAAAAACCCATCCCCGTCATTGGCGAGGTCGACGGGACCCAGGTCGACATCGCGCTGCAGTGGAACGACTCGTATTCGGAGGCGATCTACTGCTTCACGAACAACATCAAGAACAAGGACGGCGGGACGCACCTGACTGGTTTTCGCGCCGCGCTCACGCGCACCGTGAACACCTATGCGCAGGCGGCCGGTCTGCTCAAGGATCTCAAGAACGGTCTCGGCGGCGACGACATCAGCGAGGGCCTGAGCGCGATCGTCTCCATCAAGCACCCCGATCCCAAATTCAGCAACCAGCCGAAAGACAAGCTGGTCTCCTCGGAGGTCAAGGGGATCGTCGAGCGGGTGGTCAACGAGAAGCTGGGACGCTTCCTCGAAGAGCATCCGCGTGAGGCCAAGCAGATCATCGAAAAGGCGGTGTTGGCCGCGCGCGCGCGCGACGCCGCCCGCAAGGCGCGCGAGATGGTGCAGCGCAAGGGCGCGCTCGACTCGTCGTCGCTGCCCGGCAAGCTGGCCGATTGCCAGGAGCGCGATCCGGCACTGGCCGAGATCTATATCGTCGAGGGGGACAGCGCCGGCGGCTCCGCCAAGCAGGGGCGCAACCGCAAAGACCAGGCGATCCTCCCGCTGCGCGGCAAGATCCTGAACGTCGAGAAGGCGCGCCTAGAGAAGATGCTCTCCTCGCAGGAGATCGTCACGCTCATCACCGCGCTCGGCTGCGGCGTCGAACAAGAGAAGGACATGGCGAAGCTGCGCTACCACCGCATCATCATCATGACGGACGCCGACGTCGACGGCAGCCACATCCGGACGTTGCTGCTGACCTTCTTCTATCGCCACTACCCCGAGATCGTCGATCGCGGCTATCTCTACATCGCCCAGCCGCCGCTCTATCGGGTCAAGAAGGGCAAGAAGGAGCTGTATCTGAAGAACGAACAGGCGCTCGAAGACTTCCTGCTCGAGAGCGCCTCCGAAAATCTGGTCCTGCGTTCCTCGAGCGGCGGCGAAGGCATCGCGGGAGAGGCGCTTCGCTTGCGGGCGCGGCAGGCGGGGAAGTACCGGCGGCTCTTGAACGTGATTGATCGAAAGTGCGACGCACGGATCGTCGACGGCATCGTCAAATCGGCGCGGCTCACCAAAGCCGACCTGCATGATCAGACCAAGCTCTTAAATGGCCTCGCGCGGCTGCAGGAGTATTTCGATCGGTTCGCGCCCGAGCTGTCCGATGCGGTCCTCAAGGTAACGCCCGACAGCGAGCACGGCGGGTTCAGGATCGAGGCGCCGGCGCGGGGCGCCGGGGTGCGCCGCGCCACCACGATTGACTTCGAGCTCATGAACTCGCCGGAGTTCGTCGACCTGCAGACGCTGTCCGCCGAGCTGGCGGCGGTCGGCGCGGCGCCCTACCTGCTCGAGCATGGCGGGGAGCGGATCGAGTTCGATCGCTTCGAGGAGCTGAGCGAACGGGTACACGAGATCGGCAAGAAGGGCCTGGCCATCAACCGCTACAAGGGCCTCGGCGAGATGAACCCCGAGCAGCTCTGGGAGACCACCATGGATCCGGCCCGCCGCACGCTCTTGCAGGTGCGCGTCGAGGACGCCTATGAGGCCGACAGCCTGTTCTCGACCTTGATGGGCGATTTGGTCGAGCCGCGGCGCGCCTTCATCGAGACCAACGCCCTCAACGTTCGAAACCTCGACGTCTAAGGGCGGCGGGAGGGCCCGAGGCCCATCCCGCCGCTTGGTTGTCGGCCGCCAGCGATTTAGGAGTATTCCTTGGCTGCGGGCGCCCGACCCTGCGCGCTCAGACGCGGATGTTCTGGATGATCGCCATCTGCATTTGGTGCATGGCGGCCATCATCGACGTCACGAGCTGATTCATCTGAGTGATTTGATTCATGCGGGCCTGGATTTCGGCCATGGCACTCGGGTTGTTGGCAACATCGGCCGGAATGTTTCCGCTGGTGACCGCTTGCATGAACTGATCGTTCGACATCGACATCAGGCTCGACAAGCTGGACGGCGTGGCGGCGGAGCCCGCGGCGGCGGTTCCGGTCGAAGGTGCCGCGCCCGTCGCGGAGCCCGCGGCGGCGGCTCCGGTTGAAGACGGCGCGGCCGTCGCCGGTGCTGCGGTCGCGGTGGTCGTCGTCACAGTCGACGAAGCCGCGGTCGGCGCGCTCGCGGCCGCCGCGGTTCCTGCGGCGGCCGTCGCCGGGGTGGCGGTCGCCGCGGCGCTTCCCGCGGTTGGCGCGGAAGGCGAAGACGGGGTGGCGGTGGCCGATCGGGTCGTCACGGTGAACGTTGGTGTGGTTGGCACCTGCTGCCAGGCCGTGGCGCCCGTGGTCGGATTGCGGGTGGCTACGATTCTCGTGCCGACGCTTTCGGTGACGGTGATCGGTGTGCCCCCTACGTTCAATGAAACGCTCAGTTGTGGGCTGCCTGCCCCGATGGGGGTCGGCACCCGAGCGCTCACCGGGGCGCGGTGGCTGACGCCGACCGACGCATCGGCAGGGGCGCCGGTGGCCGGGACCGCCGTCTGAGTCGCGGTGGTGGCTGGGGCCGCGGTGGCAGCGGTGGTTGTCGCGGCCGCGGTCGATGACGTTGTGGCAGTCGTCGCCGCTGGCGCGGCGACCGGCGTGGCCGCAATTGGAGTCGCGCTCGTCGTCGTGCCGGCGGGCTTGGCGTTGGCCGTCCCGCCGCCGGCGAGCGCGGTGAGCTCGGAGATCACCTGCTGCAGCGAGGGCGCGCGCGTCGGCGGCGGCGTCGGCTCGGCGGCCGCTGTGCCGGCTGGGGTCGCGGCCTTGCCGGCCGTCGTGCCGGGAGCCCCCTGCGCCATCTGCGGCAAATCCTTGAGCGCGTCGGCGATGTGGTTGAGCGCTTGAAGTGGATTGCCGGTCTCGACGTCGATCGCGCCGCCAACGACATCTCCGATGGCTTTCATGTTTTGCGGCAAGACCGCGTCGCAGATGTCTTTGGCCACCTTTCCGGGATCGGTGGCCAAGGATTTGATGTCTGAAAGGATACCGCTGATGAAACTCATGGCGTTCTCCTTCAGGCCGCAATCTGCGGGGTGGGGGTGGACGAAGAAGCGGCCTCTTTACAGGTCGGCGCGGCTTTCGATCGGGCCAGCGCTTCGCCGATTTCGGCGCGCATGAAGAGCAGCTTCGGCTCGCTGGGCTCGTAGAGCAGGCCCTTGGCGACGGCTCCCAGGGCCTCTTCCAATTTGCCCAGCCGCCGCAGCGTGGCGGCGTAGAGGGAGTACGACCACCAGTATTTGTGGTCGGCGGCGATGAGGCCGCGGCAGAGGACCTCGACCTCGGGGTAGCGGCCGACCTGATAGAGCTGATAGGCGAGCGCCATGATGGCGTCCAGCGCCTCGTCGGGAATTCCGAAGATTGACTTCATGGTCGTCTCTTCGAGGAACTTGTGGGCCTTCGGAGAAAGTTTCGGATCGGGCTGGGCGTTCATCGCGCGCCTCCTTTGGGTGTCCGGGATTGAACACAGGAGATGTCGGCGCGCTCGGCGCGAAGTTGCGTTGTCGAAGCGCGCGCGCGCAATGAACGAAAAAACCCGGCGCGGGACGGGCCCCGGCCGGGTTTCAAATCAGCGCCAGACGGCGCCAATCGAAATGTTAGCTAGCAGGAAAAGATGCGATCCAGCTTCTCCTCGATCTTCACTTCTTTGGACTTGGTGGCGACGGCGATCTCTTTGATGAGCAGCGTCCGCGCCGTGTCGAGCATCTTGCGCTCGCCGAACGAGAGCTCCTTGTCGCCTTTGAGGCGCTGCAGATCGCGGAGCACTTCGGCGATCTCGAACACCGAGCCGGTCTTGATCTTCTCCATGTACTCGCGATAGCGGCGGTTCCAGGTCTGGCCTTCGACCGCGACTTCGCGGCTCTTGAGGATCTCGAAGACCTCGTCGACCTCGTCGGCACGAATGAGCTCGCGCAATCCGACGGCGCCCGCATTGCGCGTCGGGATCATGATCTTCATTCCATTCTCGAGGATCTTGAGAATGTAGAAGGTCTGCTTGTTGCCGGAGATCTCACGCGTCTCGATACCGACAATCTGTGCGACGCCGTGGGCCGGATAGACGGCCAAGTCACCCACTCTGAATGTCGGCTCCATGACTACGTTGACTCCTTGTTGAGGACGGATTTCAAAGCACGCGAACCTTATCACACGAAATGCCCGTATTCAACGGCTCTCCGTCGGTGCGGGATGCCGAGCCGCGCGTGTCAGCGTTCTGTCGGGGCGCGGTGCGGCGCAGAAAATTGAGAATCGAAACGACGCCTTCCTGGCGGATGATTGAACGTCCCGCAATGTCGACGTGGACCCAGCGACTTTGCCGACGAGTTCTTTCTCGCCGGCCGCGACCGCGGAAATGCCGCCACCCCGGCGGCGCGACCAGAATTCAAGGCCAGGCGGGACTTTGACCGGCCCGGCAGTTGACATCCGGGCACCGCAACCAGTAGCGTGGCAGGCCGATGGCAAAGGCCAGACCGTTGCGGAAGGATCATGCGAAGGCCGGTGGGAAGTCGCCGAGCAAGAGCCCGGGCCGCGGCGCAGCGGCGGCGAAGCCTGCCTCCCAGGCCAGCCGTACGGCGGCGACCGCGGACAAGCAGGTCCCCGTGGGCGAGCGGAAAGTGCCGGGCTCTCCGTCGAAGGCGACCGAGCGGCCGGCTGCAGTTCCGGAAACTCCACCTCCGTTGCCGGCCCCCATCGCCAGCTTCACCTTCTGACCGAAGAGGTACGTGGACATGTCGACCACCAGTGTAGTGCCGGAGAAGCGTGAGGCTGCGGCCAAGGCGCTCCGCGAGATTCTCGAACGAATGGGAATTGACGCCGAGGTGAGCGCCTTCGACGACGGCGAGAGAATCTTTCTCGATGCGCACGGCGCGGAATCGGGCCTGATTATTGGAAAGAAAGGCGCTACGCTAGACGCGCTGCAGTATATCGTCAACCGGATCGTCAGCAAGAAGCCGAACGACGGTCCCGGCGTGGTTGTCGATGCCGAAGGTTATCGGGGCCGGCGCGAGGACTCGCTGGCCGATCTGGCGAAACGGCTGGCCGAGAAAGCCGTCAAGACCGGGCGCCCGGTTCCGGTCGAGCCGATGAACCCCGCCGATCGCCGGATCGTTCACGTTACCTTGGTCGACCACCCGGGGGTCACGACGGAATCGGATGGCGAGGGTCTTTTTCGCCGCGTCGTGATTTATCCCAAGGCGCCCCCCTCGGCCGGCGCGTAGTCCGCGCTAGCGCATGACCGATTGACCTGCCAACAGCCCCTCGAGTGCAGTGTGACTGACTGCACTTACGAGGGCATCGGCCAACAGGTCGGCGTCGGTTCGAGCGGCCGGTGCCAGAAACGGAAACGGCCCCAACGGCCGGCACCCCGCTAAATCTCCGATTAGCTGGGCGTTGCCCGACTCGTGGGGCTCGATCCGCTCGGCGATGCGGTTGAAAATGACGCCGGCCACCTGCAGGCCGCTTCGCTCGGCTTCCCGGAGCGTGAGCGCGGTGTGATTCAGGGTCCCGAGCGCCGTTCGAGCCACCACCAGCAAAGGCAGGCCGAGGCGCCTCACCAGCTCGACGGTGGTGAGGCGGTCCACGTAGGGGACCAACAGACCGCCGGCACCTTCGACCAGAAGAAAGTCGCCGCGGGCGGCCAATGCGCGCGCCCGGCCGACCACCAGATCCAGATCGACCCGTATGCCCTCGGCGGCGGCAGCCAATGAGGGTGCCGCAGGCAACCGGAGCGCATAGAGGCAGGCTTCGGACATCGGGGTTGGCGGTTGGGCCGCATTCCAAAGCAGGGTCGCGTCGGCCGGGGCGCCGTCGCAGCCGGTCTCGACCGGCTTGAATGGAATTGGCGTCAGGCCGCGCCGGCGGGCGTGCCGCAGCAACGCCGCCGAGATGGTCGTCTTGCCGACACCGGTGTCGGTTCCGGTGACGAACAGCCCGCGCAACGGACCGGTCGTCATGGCGTCAACGTGGCCAGTGCGGCCAGCGCCGCAGTCAGCGCGACCAAATCGTCGCCCTGGTGGGCGGCCGAGAGCGTGATTCGGAGTCGGGCTGAGCCGGCCGGCACCGTGGGTGGGCGGATTGCGGGCACGAAGATGCCGCGCTTCCCGAGGGCGGCCGACGCTGCGAGCGCGCGCGCTTCGCTGCCGAGGCGGATGGGCACAATGGGGCCCGCAATGGCCGGAGCTCCAGATAGGGTGCCCGATGGGTGATCGCCGAGACCCAACCGGGCGAGTGACTCGCCGAGCGAAGCGCGATGCCCAGCCAGGCGGCTTCGCAGCCGATCGCCTTCGGTGCTGGCCACCAATTCGAGGGCGGCGGCGGCCGCGGCGGCGATCGGCGGCGGTAGCGCGGTCGTATAGATGAAGGCGCGGGCGCGGTTCACCAAGATATCGCGAAGCGCCCGATCGCCCGCGACGAAACCGCCGGCTGCCCCCAGCGCTTTGCCAAGGGTGGCGACCAGAACGTCGGGAACAATGCCCGCCGCCGCGCAGAGTCCGCGGCCACCCGGACCCAGCACGCCAAACGCATGGGCCTCGTCGACAATCAAAATGGCGTCGTGTCGGCCGGTGGCCCGCGCGAGATCATCCAGAGGGGCCGCGTCTCCGTCCATGCTGAAGAGCGATTCGGTGACCAAGATGCGGCGTCGGTAACCGGCGGCGCCGGCCAATAACCCAGCCGCCGCCTGGGCGTCGGCGTGGGGGTAGACAGCGATCTTGGCCCGCGACAGCCGGCAGCCGTCGATGATGCTGGCGTGGTTCAGCGCGTCCGAGACGATCAAGTCTTGCGGCCCGGCCAGCGCGGTCAGGACGCCCAAATTGGCCTGGAATCCGGTTGGGAAGACCAAGGCCGAAGGCAAGCCGACAAAGGTGGCCAGCGCGGCCTCGAGGTCCCGGTGGGCGGGCAGATCGCCAGAGATCAGGCGTGAAGCCGAGGCGCCGAACCCGTCACGCTCGGCGGCGGTGTTCGCCGCGGAGATTATCCTCGGATGGCTGGCGAGGCCGAGGTAGTCGTTGGAGCAGAACGAGAGACGGGGTTGGTTGGCGATGATCGGATGGACGCGGGAGACGCCGCTGGTCTCGGGGCAGCTTCGCAGGCGATCGACGGCGGCAAGCTCCGCCAGCTCGGCCTCCAAAATGGTCGAGAGCGACCGCATGGCTTCTCTTATATCAACCCGGCCGACAACCACGCGGGATCGGGCCGATGTTCCACGTGGAACATTCGCGGGGCTGGCGCCAAGAAGCTGACAAGGAACCTCGAATGTTCCACGTGAAACACTGTCCCGGTCAAGCCGTCACCTCCAGCAGCAGCCGGCGGTCATCGGCGTAAGCTATTGATCGCCCCAATGCTCCGGCCGGTGCGTGGGGTGGGGTGGTCAGAACGAAGACGCGACCGCCGGCCCGCGCGAGGCGGCGGCCGAGCACCAGCCAAGCCTCGGGTGCCAGGGTAGCCCGCGAAACAGCGGCGTCGAATCCGGCCCCAGCTGTGTTCGCGATCTCCTCGCCCCGACGGGTGTCGAGCCGAACCCGCTCGGCCAGCCCGAGCTCGCGGATGGCCGTACGCAAAAAGGCGCCCTTCTTGGCGATCGGCTCGCAGAGCTGAATGTGAAGCTGCGGCCGAAGCAACGCCAGTGGTAACGCCGGCAGCCCGCCGCCGCTGCCGACGTCGATCAAGCGCAGGGGTTCGGACAGCCGGGACGCCAGCGCGAAGGCGTCGACATAGTGCGACTCCACGAGCGTGTCCAGCGATCCCGCTCCCGTCAGGTTGATCTTCGCGTTCCAGCGCAGCAAGAGCTCGCCAAAGGCCAGTAGGTCTCGGATCTGATCGGCGCCGCAGGGGACGTTCCATTCCGCGGCGAGCGCCGCCAGCGCCCGAAGTGGTTCGCGCCCGCCAACCTTTGTCGCGTCCATCGCCGGCCACGGTATTATCACGCCGATGCTCGAGAAGCCGAGGCTGGCCGAGGTGCTGGTGCCGTTCGTGCGCGATGTCACCGGCGGGGGAGAGGGCCAGGTCGAGACGATGGCCGGGGACGCGTCGACGCGCCGTTACCATCGGGTCAGTTTGGCTGGCGGTTCGCCGGCCAGCGTGGTCGTGATGGAGCTTCCGGACGAACCGCTCAAGTCCGACGAGGCCACCGCACCTGGAATGGCGCCGCCCGAGCTGCCATTCTTGAATGTGCAGCGGTACCTGGCCAAAAACGGATATCCGGTGCCCCGGGTCTTCCGGCACGATCTCCAGCGGGGCTTGGTGGGCCTCGAGGATCTCGGGGACCGGACCTTCGAGTCGGCGGTCAAAACCGCGGGGGATCTCGAGCGCCTCCCGTACTACCGGGCGGCAATCGCCCGGATCGTCGCACTGCAGAAGCTGGGCGACGCCCACCCGGACCCCACCTGCGTGGCGTTTTCGCGCCGCTTCGACCAGACCCTGCTGCGGTGGGAGTTGGAACACTTCAAAGAGTGGTATCTGGAGGCCGAGCGGGGTGTGAAGCTCGACGCCGCCGAAACAGCCTCGGTCGAGGCGGCCTTCGACTGGATCGCCGCGCAACTCGCCGCGGCGCCCACCACCTTGGTTCACCGGGATTTTCAGAGCCGCAATCTGATGTTGGTCGGGGCAGGGGGACCCGAGGATCTGCGGGTCATCGATTTTCAGGACGCGCTCCTGGGATCGCGGGCTTACGATCTGGTCGCCCTCTTGCGGGACTCGTACGTCGTCCTCTCTCCCGAGCAGGTCGGCCAGCTGGTGGAAGACTTCATCGAGCAGGCCGGAATCGCGGATCGGGCGGTCTTTCGGCGGCTATTCGTGCTGCAGACGCTGCAACGCAAGCTCAAGGACACCGGAAGGTTCGTGTTCATCGACCGTGTGCGGAAGAATCCGAGCTTCTTGCGTTGGATTCCAGCCTCGGTCGGCTACGTCAGGGAGGCGCTGGCCGCCGCGCCCGAAGAGCTCAGACCGCTGCGCGAGCTGCTCCACCGACGGCTCCCAGAGCTTTACACTTAGCTATTTATAATTTGTAGGTATAGAAACAGGGGCGACAAGTGGCGCATATACTGCACGGCGCAGCGGCAATGGAGCCACCACGGAGAGAGGAGCGGGTAGCGCAGGCGATCCTGATCGTCGACAGCGACGAGACGATCCGGAAGATCCTCGATCTGACCCTTCGGCAGGCGGGCTTCTCGGTCGGACTGGCCGGCAACCGCGAGGAGGCCACGCAGCGCCTCGCAGACGGCCCCGATCTGGTGATCGCGGCGGCGAGCGATCCGGACACGCTGGCCTTCTGCCGGCTGGTCAAGCAGACCGGCGATCGGCTGCCGCCGGCGGTGGTGCTGATCTCCGACCCGGGCCTCGAGAACAAGACGCGTGGCCTCGAGGCGGGCGCCGACGACTTCATCATCAAGCCGATCTACGTGCAGGAGGTGGTCGCGCGGGCGCGCGCGCTCCTGCAGCGGCGCGAGCGCGAGCGGCTCGAGCTCTCGGCGTTCGCGCCGGCTTCGGCGCCGACCGACCCGGGCGACGCGCCGGCATCGACGTCGGATCGCTTCGTCAGCGACATCGGTGACGTGCCGCTGGTCGATCTGCTGCGCGCCATCTCTACCCACCAAAAATCTGGCGTCGCGCTCATCACCGCTGCCAGCGGCGCGCGCGGCGAGATCTTTTTTCGGCAAGGAAACGTAGTCGACGCCGAGGTGGGACGGCTTTCGGGACGCGATGCGATCTATCGGCTGTTCTGCTGGTCGTCGGGTCGCCTCGAGATCGAGTGGAAGAGCATCCGGCGCAAGGACACCATCGAGATGCGCCCGCACGATCTCCTCATGGAGGCGCTGCGGCGGGTGGACGAATGGCGGCGCCTGTTGGCCGATCTTCCGCCGCTCGACACCATCTTCGAGGTCGACTATCGCGTCCTGGCCGAGCGCCTGGCCGACATCCCGGACGAGGTGAACCGGATCCTTCGCCTGTTCGACGGCCTGCGGACGTTCCTGCAGGTCATCGACGACTGCGGCCTGTCGGATCTCGACGCGGCGGCGGCGATCGGCAAGCTCTATCAAGAGCGCATCGTTCACGACATCCGGGTGCCCGCAGCCGACGACGAGCTGCTGGGCGCGGACCTGGAGGGCTGGCTGTCCGATGCGGTCGGCCCATTCCGCTCCCCGGCGCGCCTCGAGCGCGATCTGTTCGGCGCCTCGCCCGAGGCGGGGATCGGCGTGCACGGTCGCCCGACCTCGCCGATCGAGCCGCTCGGCGAGGACGCGCGCGATCCGCTGGACGACGACATGCGGGCCCGCTTCACGGATCGCCTGGCGGCCGAAGGACCGGCGCCGCCGTCGCTGGAGCAGTCGCTGGCGAGCCATCCGACGACCTTGCAGGGGCTCGGCACCGCGGAGCCCGAGTCGCCGCGAAACGCCGCAGAGATGCCGGCGGTGCCCGGCGAGATGGCGAACTCGATCGAGGCGGCGGCCACCCAGATGGAAGACGCGCCGCCGATCGCCAACCTGGAGCTCGCGGCGCTGGCCGAAGACGACGCCACGCCCATCGTCGATCCGGCCATGTTGGCCGAGGCTGCGGCGTCGCCCCCACCGGCGCCTGCCGCGCTGCCGATGGTGGCGCTATCGACGGGGCCCGAGGCGCGCTCGGCCTCCGGCGAGATCGTGGTCCGCGCCGCGAGCGCACGGATCAAGCAATCGCCCGCCGCCGAGGCGCGGCTGGCGCACCTGCGCGAGGAGAACGCGCGCCCGTTCGTGCGTCCGTCGCAGTCGCTGACGCCGCCGGGCAGCGCACGCGCTCTCGACGAGCTGCCGCCGCTGGTCGAGGGGCCACCGCCCGAGCCGCCCCGCGCCACCACCAAGCTGGTCGATGCGTCGGAGCTGGAAGAAGAGCTCTCGGCCGCGGAGGCCTCCGAAGAGCTGGGGATCGCCTCGCACCGCCGTGGGCTGGTGTTGGTGGCGGTCATCGCGGGCCTGGTGCTCGTGACGGGCGCGCTGGTGTTCCGATCGCGTCGGAATTCGGCGCGCGCCGCCTTCGCCGACGACACGGCGGTTTCCGATACGACGGCGCCGGCCAGCGCGTCTGCGGCGGGCCACCCGCCGGGCGCGCCGTCCGGACCGACTGTCGTTCCCTTGCCGAGCGCCCCGTCCGAGGCCGCGTCCACTTCCGCGGCGGCGGGCGACCACCGGCCCGACGGGGCGTCAAAGGGCGATGATCTCGACGAGCGAATCGCCGATCCGAAGATGGCCCGACTCCGCGCGGCGGAGGCGGGACAGTTGCTCGTCGCCTGCCACAGCTCGTTTCAAGAGCAGCGGATGAAGGACGCCGAGGCCGCCTGCACCGCCGCCCGAGATGCCAACCCGGATTCCGCCGAGGCGCACGGCCTGCTCGCGCACGCGCTTTTCAACCGCAACCACCGACGGGAGTCGCTGGCCGAGGCCGAACGGGCGGTCAAGCTGAACCCCAAGTGGGCCGACGCCTACGTCATCATCGGCGGCGTTCACCAGGACGCCGGCGAGATGGACGACGCCAAGCGCGCCTACCAGCATTACCTCGAGCTCGATCCGCACGGCCAGTTCGCGGGCGATCTGCGCGCCATCGTCGACCGGCTCGGAAAACTCTGACATGTTGGTTCTCGGAATTGAAACCTCGTGCGACGAGACGGCCGCCGCCGTCGTCGAGGATGGCCGCCGGGTGCGGGCCGACGTCGTGGCCTCGCAGATCCTCACCCACGCGCCGTACGGCGGTGTCGTTCCCGAGGTGGCCTCCCGCCAGCACGTCGCCACCATCGTCCCGGTGATCCGGCGTGCGATCGCCGACGCGGGCATCGGTTTTTCCGATCTCGACGCAGTCGCGGTCACCTGCGGGCCCGGGTTGGTCGGCGCGCTGCTGGTGGGCGTCGAGACCGCCAAGGCGCTCGCGTTCTCGCTCGGCAAACCACTGGTTGGCGTCAACCACTTGGCGGGACATCTGGCCGCCGCGGCGTTGGAGGATCCCTCGCTGCCGGCGCCGCCGCCGTTTCCGCACCTCGCGCTGCTGGTTTCGGGTGGCCACACCGCGATCATCCGGGTCGATGGGCCGGGGAAGACCAGCCTGCTCGGCGCGACCCGCGACGACGCCGCCGGCGAGGCGTTCGACAAGGTGGGCAAGCTGGTGGGGCTCGGTTATCCGGGCGGCGTGGCGATCGACAAGCTGGCCGCGACGGGAAACCCGCGCGCGGTCACGCTCCCGCGGGCGCTGGCCGGACGCGACGATCTGGATTTCAGCTTCTCGGGGCTCAAGACCGCGGCGTCGACCTGGCTCGCGAAACGCGGATCCACGGCGAGGCCGCAGGGGGTCGAGCTGGCGGATTTTTGCGCCAGCTTCCAGGCGGCGGTGGTCGACGTGCTGGTGCGCAAGTCGCGGCGGGCGCTGGTGCGCGAAGGGCTCGGGGCGCTGGTCGTCTGCGGTGGCGTGGCGGCGAACCGCGGTTTGCGGGCGGCGCTGGCGGAAGCCGCGGTCGCCGACGGCTTCGCGCTCTTCATCCCGCCCCCCAAACGCTGCACCGACAACGCCTCCATGATCGCGGCGGCGGGCAGCGACCTGTTTCGGCGTGGTCGATTCGCGGGCCTGGATCTGGCGGTCGATCCGGGCCTCGAGCTGTGACCGACCTGCCGGCGCGCCCGGCGATGGAAGATCCGCGGCGGATCCTCGAGCGCTACGGCCTAGCGGCCAAGAAGAGCTGGGGTCAGAACTTCCTGCGCGATCGATCGGTGCTGGCGCGCATCGCGGGGGCGGCGGCCGCTTCAGCCGACGACGTGGTCGTCGAGATCGGCGCGGGGTTGGGCGCGCTCACGGCCGCGCTGGCCGAGCGGGAGCCGCCGCCGGCCCGCATCGTCGCCATCGAGCGCGATCCCGACATGCTGTCGGTGCTGGCCGGCGAGCTGGGCGGCGGCCCGCGGATCGAAGTCGTCGCCGCCGACGCCGCGCACTTCGATTTCGTCGCGGCGTCTAAAAAGGCCGGCCGCTCGCTGATCGTCGTCGGCAATCTCCCCTACCAGATCGCCAGCCTCCTGATTTTGGGGCTCATCGAGGCCGGCCGTCGCGGCGCCGTCGCGCGCGCCATCGTGATGGTGCAGCGCGAGATGGCGCAGCGGATCGTCGCGCCGCCGGGCGGTCGGGTCTACGGTCGGTTGACGGTGGCGGTCACGCAGCACGCCGAAGCGCGCATTCTCTTTCACGTTCGCCCCGGATCGTTTCACCCGGCGCCGGCCGTGACCTCTTCGGTGTTGAGCCTGGTCCCCCGCGCCGCGCCGCTGGCACCCGTGCGCGACGCCGCGCTGTTCGAAGAGGTGGTCAAGCAGGCCTTCGCGACCCGGCGCAAGATGTTGCGGCGCGCGCTGGCGGCCCGATTCGGCGAAGAGAAGACCGCCGCGGCCTTGGTCGCCAGCGGTATCGCCGGAACCAAGCGCGCCGAGGAGCTGGCGGTCGCTGACTTCGCGCGCCTCGCGAACGCGCTGGCCGGGCCGTCGGCGCTTGCCGAGCCGGCGATCAAAAGCTAAAGCCAGCGAGCATGCCCGAGCTGCCCGAGGTCGAAACCATCGTGCGTGGACTCGATCCGATCGTGCGGGGGCGGCGCATCGTCTCGGTCTGGTGGAGCGGCTACGGACTTCATCTGGCGCGGCCGATCGATCTGCGCGGCCTGCGGGGGGTGGCGGTCGGGCACGCGATCGCCGGCGTGCGCCGACGCGGCAAGTACATTCTCGTCGACCTCGATCGCGCGCGCGATCTGGGGATCGTGGTGCATCTGGGAATGACCGGACGGCTGCGCGTGCAACCGGCGTCGGGCGTGCGGGCGCCGCACACGCACGTGGTGTTCGGTCTGGCCGGCGGGGACGAGCTGCGCTTCGTGGACGCCCGCCGGTTTGGTTGGGTGGCGCCGGGACGACCACTGGCGCAGGTGAAAGCGCTGGCCGATTTGGGTCCCGACGCGCTGACCGGCTTCGACGCGACGGGCTTGTCCGAGGCGATGACCGGGGTGCGGGCGCCGATCAAGGCCTTCTTGCTCGATCAGGCGCGCATCGCGGGGCTGGGCAACATTTACGTCTCCGAGGCGCTCTTCCGCGCCGGCATTCATCCGACCACCCCCGCCCATCGGGTTCGACGGCAGGCAACCGAGCTCCTGGAGGCCGTGCAGACGGTGCTGGCGGGTGGCATTTCGCGCCGGGGCACCACGTTGCGCGACTACGTCGACGCCGAGGGCCGGCGCGGCGACAACGCCGCCGCCTTGCAAGTCTACGGGCGGGCGCCTCAACCTTGCCCCGGTTGCGGCGGCGCGATCCGAAAGCGCGTCGATGCCGGCCGCGCGACCTTCTTCTGCCCGCGCTGCCAACCCGTTCGTCGCTGAGAATCGACGCCGGTGGGCGTACGCCGCCGCTGCGCCCAAACCGCCGGTGTTGACCCGCTCAGCTCCGGGGTCGGCCGTCGCTCAGCGCGGCCACGGCCGAGGCGAAGGCCTGCAGCGGACGCGCCACCCGTTCTCGGTGAATCAGCACGCGCATGTCGGCATCGGCGGCCTCCGCGGTGAGAGCGGCTTCGGCCCGCGCAAAGACCAGGTCGAGATCGCGGCGGAGGCTCCCGAACAAAAGCTCCTCGGGATCGGGGGCGCGGCGGACCAGCACGTCGCGGATGGCCGCCACCTCCAGCCGCAGGCGCGGCAGCTGGTGGCGGAA
>Ga0075522_10000848_pt1 | contig 22635 bp, 26 predicted proteins | sample NGEPerA_FD_74796 | JGI IMG/M metagenome (GOLD analysis project Ga0075522, IMG submission 74796) | Arctic peat soil microbial communities from the Barrow Environmental Observatory site, Barrow, Alaska, USA - NGEE PermafrostL2-A | ecosystem: Environmental > Terrestrial > Soil > Wetlands > Peat ...
CTGCCGCGCTGCTGCACGGCCAGATCAAAAAAAGTCGGTTGCTCGTTGCGTTTGGTTTGCATGGCTACTCTGATCCTTCGCCGCGTCAGTTGTTCAAAATACTTTTGCAGAGATTTCTACATTTGGGTTAAAACTTCCACATCAGGTCGGCCATGACGTGAATGGCGTCCGAGTTGGAATTCCCCGGATTGACATTGCCAATCATGCTGTTGACGTAACAGTGGAACGAGAAAAGCAGCGCGTCCGCCAATGCGTAGTCTGCCGTAAACAGATGTCCTTTGACATTGGTGCCGCCGGCAAAGCCAGAACTATAATCCGCATTGTCATCATCCACGATTTGGGCATACCAGGCATTGGCATCCAGGGATTGGTAGCGATAGGAAATGTCCCATGTGCCCTTCTTGACGGCATGGCCAAATGTGATGGAGGCATCGTAACCTTGGTTTCCGTTTGGTTCCCCGCCAGCAATTCCACCGGAACCGGGTGCGCCCGGATTAATCATGTATTCGCCAGACAGCTTGATGGGAAACTTGCCGGGGTAAAGCGGGAAGCTGTCCAGCGTATAAGTCACACCGGCATTCACGACCACCGGATTGAAATCATACAACGAGGCACCGGCGCCATTGACAGAGTTTCCCTTGTTGCCAGACCCGGCATTGGCCGTGGTGAGCAGGTCACCGTTGACAATGTCGAAAACTGAAACCCCAAGCGAACTGGAAATACGATCCGACCAGGCAGCGTTCCATATTGTCTGTTCACCATACAAGAACGACATATTTTCAGGGCCATTACCTGAATAAGATAACACGAAGGCCGCGCCGTTGAACGCCAGTGAATTTTTGTCGTTGATTTTGTAGGTGGCCTGTAATGCGCCACCTTCCGGGGTATAATCAGGGTCAAACACCATCGGCGTTAATTGGAATGGATTATCCATTTTACCGATGGTTCCGCCAATCATCCAAGTTCCATCGTTAATCGGTGTCCATTTGCCGTAGGCCGCGTCCACATAAAGAAATTTCTTTGTGCCGTTGCCCTGTAGGGTGGTGTTGTTTGAAACTGGACTGCCGCCTAAGCCATTGCTATCTGGATCGGCGCTGCCCAATCGAAAACCAACCTGTAAATTATCCTTCATGTTGACCTGCAAGCCCACGCGCAAGCGGTAGCGCATACGAATGTTATTATCCTGCGCGGGATTGGACGTGGTTCGTTCATCAAACCGTCCACGAAAATCGCCGCTGAATTTATAACTTGTAATCCAACTGGGCATCGGAAATTTGGCGTTCATCGCCGCGTCGAAGTCGTTCACGGAATTCGTCGCATTTTCCGTTTTTAATTCCCCCGCCTCGTCCACGGTAAGAACGCCTTTCTGCTCCAGCTTATTGAGCAGCGCGTCCACGGATGTTTGCGCGCGGGTGTTTTGGGTGAGAGTCATCAGCGCCGTCGCGCTGGCAAACAATGCAACTTTAGTCGTGTTTTGTTTTTTGAATTTTTTCATGGTTGTTGGTTTCAAAGTGCGGCGACAGCATGAAACAACGTCATTACAACCACATGGCGGATTTGTTACAAATAGGTTACAAAATCCTTTTTGAGAACATTCGAGTTTCTCGAAAAGAACAAAATGCGACTTGAAACCGGTGTCTCAAAAATATTTGCGAAGCAGTCGTTTTTGAGCGGAATCAAGCCGTGTTCTCAACCGGCGTGGCCGAAAGTTTCGTCATCCGCTCAAATCGGCCCGTGCGTAGAAATAGAATCGTCTGACGGATGGCCGTCTGGTCGCGCATGAGAAACGGATGTGCGGCGTGAATGACGATACGGTCGGTCATCCCGGCCAGTTTAGTTCGTTCAACGGAAACTTTGCCGTCGTCGCGGCCGGGAATGAGCCGGCTGTTGATCCAGTTGATCGAGCGGTCGCCGGCAATCACCCCGACGCAAAAATTCGCCGGGCCAAGTTTGTTCGGCGTGGAGTTTGTATCCGTGCCCAACTCATCTCCGGCCGGGCCGTTGAGCTTTTTGAACAACCACCACGAACCCAGTTTGTCCACCACTTCGCTGCCTTGATTCGGCGGCCCAAGCATTACCACACGGCCAAGCTTCGGAATGGTGTGCCGCGACAAATAACTGCGAACCAGAATGCCGCCGAGCGAGTGCGTGACAAAATGAATCTTCGTCGCGCCAGCCATTTGGCAGTCGGTCAGGGCTTGGCCAATCGCATCGTCGCTCAACTTTTCAACCGGGGCCGTTCGCGACCGGTAATCCACATTCAAGACCTGATAGCCGGACTTTGACAAGGCCCGTTCCATCGGCACCATCGAACGGCTGGTGCGGCATAAGCCGTGAAGAAGGATGACGTATTCCTGATTTTCAGCAGCGGGAACAAGCAGCGGGAGCATGGCCATGATGATAACGAGACAAAATTTCATTGAGCATCATCAATCATCATCAGCCCGCATTCTCAATCGGCTGGGCCGAAATCTCCAGCATCCGTTCAATCGGCAGGCGGGCGCGCCGGATGATTTCCGGCGGCAGCTCCACGCGCGGCGAAAGTTTTTTCATGCAGTCGCGCACTTTTTCAAGCGTGTTCATCTTCATGTATTTGCACTCGCTGCATCGGCAGTTGTCCGTCGGCGCGCGCAGCGCGTCAAAAATCGGCGCACAGAGAAATTCTTTATCGGGACATTCCTTTTTCAGCCGGTGAATGATGCCCGATTCCGTCACGATGACAAAACGCTTCGCCGGATCGTTCTTGCAGAACGAAATCATTTTTTCAGTCGAACAGACCGCGTCCGCCAGCTCGCGCACCTCGCGCAAACTTTCTGGATGAACCACAACTTTTGCGTCGGGAAACTGCGCTTTCAATTTCAACAGCGCATCGCGCCGAAACTCGACGTGCGCGTAACAATTTCCTTTCCACAACGTCATCGGCCGTCCCGTCTGCTCCATCACCCACTGGCCGAGATTTTCGTCCGGCACAAACAAAATGTCCTTGTCCTTCGGCGCAGCGTTGACGATGCGTTCCGCGTTGCCACTGGTCACGATCACGTCGCACAGCGCCTTCACCGCCGCGCTGCAATTGATGTAGGCTATCGTCCAAAAATTCGGATTCGTCTTTTGCAATTCCGCCAGTTTTTCCGCGGGACAGCTTTCTTCCAGCGAACAACCGGCGTCTTTGTCCGGCAGGACGACGATTTTGTCCGGGTTCAAAATCTTCGCCGTCTCCGCCATGAAATGGACGCCGCAGAAGACGATCACGTCCGCGCTGGTCTTGGCCGCCTGCTGCGCGAGGCCGAGCGAATCGCCGACGAAATCCGCCACGTCCTGGATTTCTGGCACCTGGTAATTGTGCGCCAGGATGACGGCGTTCAACTGCTTTTTAAGCGTAAAAATGTCCTTCGCCAGCGGGTCGAATTTATTTTTGGCCATCACCGCGCGCGGCTGCATTCCTGCGACATCATTCATCGTTAGAAGTTACTGCCGCGGACTGGCGGCGTCAATGAAACCGCCGTGAAATCACCGCTTGCCGGACGGATTGGCAGTGTTTAAGTTCCGCGCATGACCCTGCGGCAGTTTTACGATTGGCAGACGGCCGGTGGCGGCGATGATGTTTCACTGCTCGTCGCCACGCTGGAGCATCGCGAAATCCCGTGGTGCATGATCGGCGGACTGGCCGTCAACCATTGGGCCAAAGAGCCAATGGCCACGGCGGACGTGGACGTGGTGATCGCGGCCGGGCGAATTGAAGAAGCCGTGAAGGCCTTGCGCGCGGCGGGTTTTACCGCCAAAAAATTCAAATGGTCGGTCAACCTCAAGGGACGCTCAAAAGTTTCTGTGCAAATCAGCACCGAGGAAACCTATCGCGAATTCCCTGCGCGCTCCATGCCGGCGGACATTCATGGCATCCTGATGCGCGTGGCGAGCCTGCCCGACACGCTGCGCGGGAAAATCCTCGCGTGGCAGGACACCGAACGTCGCGCCAGCAAGCGGCAAAAGGATTTGCTGGACATCCTGCGCCTGGTGGAAGCCCACCCCAAACTCCGCAAGCTGCTGCCTGCCGATTTGGCAAAGAAAATCACAGCAAATTAGTTGCTGCGCCATCACCCGATAGAACCGCGCCGTATTTGTCCACGAGGTGTCAAGTATCTGGATGTTGCTTTGAGAGTTCAAATAGGTCGTCTGCAATGTATTAAGCCCGGATTATCAGCCAGGGATGAGCGATTCAAAAACCCAAACAGCGGCAACGTCTCGCTTAACGTGACAGTGCATTTAACGGCAACAATCAAGTTGAACTTGCACAATGCGAAACCTTTTTCGCCTCTTTGCAGAGTTTTATGAGAATTATGATAGGAATGCCAAGTGCTTAAGGTTGGCAGGACAGCATCACAAAAAATAAAAATAAGAACTGTAAAATTATGACAACATTAAAAGGTTTATTCCTGGACGAATTGGCCGATATGCATGACGCGGAAAACCGCATTTCAAAGGCACTGCCCAAACTGGCCCAAGCCGCCGCCAGCGAAGAATTGAAGGAAGCGCTTTTGGAGCATTTGGAAGAAACCAAAGGCCACATCGAAAAAGTCAAACAAGTGTTTGCCGCTTTCGATGAAAAGGCCAAGAGCAAGGAATGTAAAGCCACCGTCGGCCTGCTCGAAGAGGGCGATGAGATCGCCAAGGAAAACAAGGATGAGCCGACCGTCAACGCCGCCATCATTTCCGCCTGTCAGAAGGTTGAACATTATGAAATCGCTTCCTACGGCACTTTGGTGGAATGGGCAAAATTGCTGGACAACGATGAAGCCGTCAGCCTGTTGAAAGAAATTCTGGAAGAGGAAAAAAGCGCTGACGAAAAATTGAGCGAACTTTCCGAAGCCTGCAATCAGGAAGCTTTGAGCGGCGCTGATGAGAACGAAGACGAAGAATCCGCTGGCAAATCTAAATCGCCCGTCAAAACCGGGAAATGACCTTTTTTCTATCACCAAAATGTATCGCAAGTAACGTTCCTTAGAACCGGAATTTATGTATCACCACATCAAGAAACTGATGCACACGGTTCGCGTCGGCACGCCCGATCCTTATTTTGGCAAGATGTTGCTGGAACAATTCGGCGGCTCGTCCCAAGCGACAATAAAAACTATAATTGATTATGAATAAAATTATTTCTGAAGGCATTGAGGCGGCCACTGAAGTGGCTGATAAAATCAAGGAATCAAAACATTCGAAATACGGCGGCGGTTTTCCGTATAAAACGGTCCTGCTCACGCTCGGCATCGGCGCGCTGATTGGTTACACGCTTGCCAGTGCAGACGCCTCGAAAAAGAAAAATTAAATTGCCGACACTGGCATCGTGGCCGACCGCAAGCGAACCAATTCAAAACAATTCACTTTCCGCTTATGCGAGCAATCTGGAAAGGCACAATCAGCTTCGGCTTGGTATCCATTCCTATTTCCCTGTATCCCGCTTCGCGGCGTGAAGAGCTTAAGTTTCACCTGTTACGGGCATCGGATTTGAGCCGGGTCAATTTCAAACGCGTGGCCGAGGCCGACGGCAAGGAAGTGCCTTGGGACAAAATTGTCAAGGGCTACGAATACGACAAAGACAAATTTGTAGTTCTAAAAGACGAGGATTTTAATCGCGTGGACGTCGAAGCAACGCAAACAGTGGACATCATAAATTTTGTGGAACTGGATCAAATCAATCCGCTGCTGTTTTACAAACCCTATTTCATGGAAGCTGGTAAAGGCGGAGACAAAGCCTACGTGCTTTTGCGCGACGCCTTGGCGGCCTCAAAAAAAATCGGCATTGCCAAAGTGGTGATCAAAGTCCGTCAGCATCTTGCCGCCATTAAACCGCAGCAAAATGGTTTGATGCTTGAACTGATGCACTTTCCCGAAGAGCTGTTGGATTCTTCCACCGTCAAACCGCCCGCCGCCAAGGGCGTCAGCAAACCAGAAATGAACATGGCGATGCAGTTGATCGAAAGTATGACGACGGATTGGAAGCCCGAAATGTATCACGACGATTATCGCGATGCGTTGGAAAAGCTGATCGAGAAAAAAGTCGCGCACGGCGAAGAAAAATTGCCCGGGCCGAAAAAATCGATGCGGCCGACGAATGTCGTCGATCTCGTTTCGGTTTTGCAACAAAGCATTCGTGAAACGCAAAATCGCGGCTCTGGAAAGTTAAGCGGTCGCGCCAATAACCGGTTGTCGGGCAAAACGCGGCATCACTTGAATTAAAAATTATGGCCCTGGCCGAATATGCGCGCAAACGGAATTTCAAAAAAACCGACGAGCCAAAAGCGGCGGTCGGAAATAAAAAAAGAAGTCGTTTTGTCATTCAAAAACACGCCGCATCACGGTTGCATTACGATTTCCGTCTCGAAATGGACGGCGTTCTGAAATCGTGGGCCGTGCCGAAAGGCGTTCCCTTTGCGAAAGGCGAAAAACGCTTCGCAGTTCAAGTCGAAGATCATCCGGTTTCTTACATCAATTTTGAAGGCACGATTCCCAAAGGCCAATACGGCGGCGGAATGGTGATGGTTTGGGACAAGGGAACTTTCTCGACGGACGGCAAATCATCGCTGTGGGAACTTTCCAACGGGAAATTGCATTTCACGCTCGACGGAAAAAAACTGCATGGCGACTGGCATTTGGTTCAACTGCGCGACAGCAAACAATGGCTGCTGATCAAAGGTGGCGAAGATTTGAAGCCTATTTCCCAAAAGTTGGACGACACTTCCGCGCTGTCTGGAAAAACCATGGCGCAACTTTCTGCAAACGGCTCGGTCTGGCAATCCAAACCGAGCGAACTGAAAAACACGGCAAAAAATTCCTTCAAAGAAAAAATTCGCGCGAAAACTTCAAAAAAATCAGGCGTAAACCGCGCAAATCATTTGCCGGTGAAATTCATCGAACCGATGAAAGCTCGGCTCGCGGAATCGCCGCCACACGGCGATGATTGGATTTACGAAATCAAATTCGACGGCTTTCGTGCGCTGGCTTTCAAAAATGGCGATGGCGTCCGATTGCTTTCGCGAAACGAAAAAGATTTCAATGATAAATTTCCAGAAATCGTCGGGGCGATTGCCGCGCTGAAAATTGATGATGCCATCATTGACGGCGAAATCGTCGCGCTGGACACAAAAGGAATTTCTTCGTTCCAACTGTTGCAGGCGTTTGAAATGGGCGAAAAACGGCCGCCGATTTATTTCTACGCTTTTGATCTGCTGCGGTTGAAGGGAAAAGATTTGCGCGGCCAGACTTTGACGGAACGCAAATCGCAGCTCGAACAATTGCTCGGCAAGAAGACCGGCCTCATTCGCTATTCCGCGCCGCTCGGCAAGAATGCGGAGAAATTATTGAAGCAAGCTGAAAAACTCGGCCTCGAAGGATTGATCGGCAAACGCAAAGATTCGATTTATGAACCCGGCAGGCGCAGCGGCGCGTGGATCAAATTAAAACTGCATCGCGAGCAGGAATTTGTCATCGGCGGTTACAGCGGTCCAGAAGGCAGCCGCCAGCATTTCGGCGCGCTGCTGGTCGGATTTTATGAAAAAGACAAATTGAAATTTTGCGGAAAAGTCGGAACCGGCTTCAACTCGAAATTGCTTGGCAATTTATTTTCACAATTCAAAAAAATCGCGGGCGAAGATTGCCCGTTCGTCAATCTGCCGGAAAAACGGAGCGGACGTTTTGGCGCGGGCGTGACGGCGGCGGAAATTAAAAAGTGCCATTGGGTCGAGCCGCAACTGGTCGCGCAGATAAAATTTTCCGAATGGACGCGCGATGAAAAATTGCGCCAGCCGGTCTTTCTCGGCTTGCGCGAAGATAAAAATGCGAGCGAAGTCGTGCGCGAAAAAACCAATTAAAATGGGCACGAAATTACAACTTGAAATTGGCGGCAGAAAGCTGGAGGTTTCCAATCTCGAAAAAGTTTTTTATCCAAAGACTGGTTTTACGAAAGGCCAGGTCATTGATTATTACATAAAAATTTCGCCCTTTCTTTTGCCGCATTTGCGCGACCGTCCAATCTCGCTCAAGCGTTATCCAGATGGCGTGGGAGGTTTTTTCTTTTACGAAAAACAATGTCCGCCGTCGCGTCCGAAATGGATGAAGACAACCAATGTCGCGCGAAAAGATGGCAGTAAAATCAATTATTGCGTGATGAACGATCTGCCCGCGCTCGTTTGGGCGGCGAACATGGCGGATTTGGAACTGCACACGTTTTTGCATCGCGCGCCACAAATCGAAACGCCGGCCGCGCTGGCGTTTGATCTCGATCCCGGCGCGCCGGCGGACATCGTGCTTTGTTGCAAAGTCGGTTTGTGGCTGAAAGATTTGTTCGCAAAATTAAAGCTGGAAAGTTTTCCAAAAACTTCCGGCTCGAAAGGATTGCAAGTTTTCGTTCCGCTGAACACGCGCGTCACTTACGAAAAAACGAAAGCGTTCGCACACACCGTCGCCGAAACTCTGGAACGCGAATTTCCTGAAACGGTCGTTTCCAAAATGCAAAAGCACCTGCGCGGCGGAAAAATTTTTGTGGACTGGAGCCAGAATGACGAACACAAGACGACGGTTTGCGTTTATTCGCTGCGCGCAAAAGAGCATCCGACCGTTTCCACGCCGGTGACTTGGGATGAAGTTGCCACGGCTCTTAAAAAGAAAAATGCCAAACTTCTGACTTTTGAAGTTAGTGACGTTTTGAAGCGGGTGAAAAAACATGGAGATCTCTTTGCGCCGGTTTTGAAATTAAAACAGAAATTGCCTCCAATCAGAAATGGCCTCTCACTGTGAATTCACCGGAAAGCACAATTTTTATCGGCACGAGTGGCTGGGTTTATAAAGAATGGGCGGATGATTTTTATCGCGGCCTCAAGCCGAGGGAACATTTTCAATTTTATGCCGCGCAATTTCCCACCGTTGAAATCAATGCCACGTTTTACCGCCTGCCAAATCTGAAAACGGTTCATGGCTGGCGCAAAAAAGCGCCGGAATATTTTATTTTCGCGGTCAAGGGCAGCCGTTACATCACGCATATCAAACGACTGAACAATCTGGAACGCTCCCTCGGCAATTTTATCCGGCGCATCCGGCCATTAAAGGAAAAGCTTGGACCCATGCTCTGGCAATTGCCGCCAAATTTCAAACCTGACTTGCCACGGCTTGAAAAATTCCTGAAACGGCTTCCTGCAAAGTTTTCCCACGCGATTGAATTTCGCCATCCCGATTGGATAGCTGACGAGACCTTTGAACTGTTGCGGAAATATAATGCTGCGTTTGTCTCCGTGAGTTCGTTGCGGATGCCCATGAATTTTAGCGTCACGGCGGATTTTATTTACATTCGTTTTCACGGACTTGCCGGCGGCCCGCACCATGATTACACGCGCAAAGAAATGGCTCCATGGGCGCGACATATGCGAAAGCAAGCCGCCGCCGGCAAAAAAGTTTTCGTCTATTTCAATAACGACCTAAATGTCCGCGCTCCGAATAACGCGAAAGTGCTGATGGAAATGTGCAGTTAAAGATCGTATTGGAAACAGAAAAAGGTTTGGCAATTTCATGTTGAAAAGATTTTTTAAGTCTCTTGGCCCCGGTGTAATCACGGGCGCGGCGGATGATGATCCTTCAGGAATTGCCACTTACTCCGTTGCCGGAGCGCAATCAGGCACTTCACTTTTATGGACGGCGGTGCTGACGTGGCCGCTCATGGCAGTGGTTCAAATGATGTGCGCGCGCATCGGCATGGTGACTGGGGCCGGCCTGGCGTGCGCGTTAATGAAAAAATTCCCGCGATGGATGGTCATCCTGTTTTCGGTTGCCTTGCTCATTGCCAACACCATCAATATCGGTTCGGATTTATCCGGCATGGCCGACGCCGGTCAAATGTTGACAGGCTTCAGCGCGCATTGTTTTGTGATTATTTTCGCGGTTTTGATCACTGTTGCGATCATCCGGTTTCGATACCGCCAAATCGCCAATGTCCTTAAATGGTTGTGTCTCGTTCTATTTGCCTATGCGGTCACCGCCTTCCTGGTCGTCACTGATTGGAAATCATTGTTGCATGATACATTTGTTCCTTCGTGGCCGCACAGCCATGATGCATGGTCAACGCTCGTCGCAATATTGGGAACGACGATAAGCCCCTATTTATTTTTCTGGCAGGCATCGCAGGAGGTGGAGGAAGAAAAGTCACAGGGTGAACGGACGTTAAAACAACGACAAGATACGACAGTAAAGGAACTGGCCATTCGCAGGATGGATGTGGGGATTGGCACTTTTGCCTCCAATCTGGTCATGTTCTTTATCATCATCGTGACAGCGGTCACGCTGCACAAACATGGCATCACCAAGATTGAGACTTCCAAGCAAGCTGCTGAAGCACTCCGCCCGCTGGCCGGGGAATTTGCCTATCTCCTCTATACAGTGGGCATCATTGGAGTCGGTTTTTTAGCGATTCCGGTTTTGGCCGGGTCGGCAGCCTATGCGCTGGCCGAGACTTTCAGCTGGCATCAGGGTATTGATAAACATTTCAAAGGCGCACGCGGATTTTTTACGGTTGTCATTTTCTCCACTTCGATTGGGGTCTTGCTTAATTTTCTTAACGTCAATCCGATCAAAGCCCTTTATTGGACGGCCATCATCAATGGGTTGCTGGCACCATTTTTATTGGTCGGCATTTTGCTGGTCAGTTCGGATAAAAAAATCATGCGAAAACAGATGCCTTCAAAATTATCCTTTATTCTGATGGCATTGGTCACGTTGCTCATGTTTGGCGCAGGCATCGGCATGTTTGTTTTTTGATTTTTGAAATCAGTGCGCGCCATGGCTTCCTGGCAAGATGCAATAGTGCATTGTGAAATGCCTTCTTCATTCCGATAAATCGCGAGAAATTAATGGATTTCTAAGTGGCATGTTTTTGGCTGAATGATATGAATCGCGTGGTGTGAAAAGCGGCGAAGCAAAACGGCGCGCGTGGGCGACCGTCAATAAAATGACCGGCGGTGGGAAAAAAAGCGGTTCCGGTCGCGGCAAGAAAATCAACAAGGCACCCGCCCGCAAGAGCAGAAGAGTTGGCGGACGCGCGAGAAAAAGCTGAATCAAAACCTTCAATAAATCATGAACATCTCCGCCATGCTCCTGATTATTTTAATCGTCCTGCTCATCGGCGCATTGCCGGCATGGCCTTACAGCAGCGGCTGGGGTTATTACCCGAGCAGCGGACTGGTCAGAACCCTCCCATTCATTGGGTAAATCAGTTGGCGCAGCTCTAGGTTAAGAAAGTTTCTATATTCGCAAACAGTAAGATTGCCGATGACCGTCCAAGCTCTGTTCCGTTCTAATTACGAGCGCATTGTTTGCGCCCGTTCGCCGCCGTAACGGCGCACCATTGGCGTGGATTTGCATCGTCTCTACTGGCAAGCGACGCAAGACGCCGCCGCCTTTGCGCCGCCGGGCGGGATGGAACGTAAAACAAGATACAAATTGCAAAAAGCATTTTAAAAGCTCGCGGGCATTGCAAATTGCCCCTTCATTTTTCACGCGGGCACGGCGCGAGTTCAAAATTCACAACCAAATTAAGGGGTTTTGCGTTGGAAAATTTCATTGGCACGGTCAAAGCTGAAACTATTTTTGGAAGACGCGGGTGTTTGCGGGACTGGCGTTGGAAACGATGGGAGACCAAGATACGACACAGCCAAAAACGTAAATCAGCTACGCCTTCCATTCAGTTTAAACACCGTTGATTAAACAGTAAAAGCATGATCACAGCTATCTTGAATAGTCGGGTAACACCCCATAGTTCACAACTTGTTACCCATGTAATGTAGCCGCCATAAGAAAAGGAAAAACCCTATTCTCGAAAACAAAACATAAACAAAACACAAACAAAATATGAAACATAAATTTAAGATCATTGCCAGTGCGTCCGTTGCGTCTCTCCTCGCGCTGGCCGCGCTGGGGCAGGAAACAATCAATCAACCCATTGCCCAAACCGGAGCCACGCCGCAAAGCGGGATAAAGACCCGGGACGACCAGCTCAATGGCGCGGCCAAGGCCAGCGAGATCATCGGGATGACCGTGAATAACCTGCAGGGTGAAAAACTTGGCAAGGTGGAGAACTTTGCTGTGGATCTCTCGGCGGGCCGCATCGTGGCGGTGATCATCTCCTCCGGCGGTTTTTTGGGCATGGGCAACGAGCTAAGTGCCGTGCCGCCGAGCGCGCTGAAGTTCAATGCGGAACATGATACGCTCCAACTTGACGCCACCAAGGAGAGTCTGGCCAGTTCACCGCACTTCAAAGCCAACGAATGGCCCGATCTCAGCCAGCCCGGTTATGTCGGCGGCGTTTATCGCGCTTACAATGTTGAGCCTTACTTTACTACGAACATCACAACCGAAGCTGATAACACCCAGCGCAATGTTCGTGATCGCGGCAGCCGGACCTTGACGCCGCTCGACCAGGGCAACAGCCAGGCCGACATTGATACCACGGCACAGATTCGTAAAGAAATCCTCGCGACCCAAGGTATGACCACGAACGCCAAGAACGTGAAAATCATCACTTTGAATGGGCAAGTCACCTTGCGCGGGCCGGTCAATACCGCCGAGGAGAAAAACCGCATCGGTGAAATCGCCGCGCGGATCGCCCATTCGGGCAATGTGGACAACGAACTGGAAGTGACAACCACCGCCAGCCTCAACTAATTCGGTCAACCAAACAAACAAACAAAAAAGAAAGAACCTAATATGTCAAAGAAATCTGTATTCTGTATCGCCACTTCCCGCTATCAAGCGGAACAAATTGTGGATCAATTAAAAAACGCCAATTTCTCCAACAACGACATCTCGGCGTTGTTCGCGGATAAAGGCACGAGCCATGACTTCGCTCACGAGAAGAACACCAAAGCGCCCGAAGGCGCCGTCACGGGTGCGGGCACCGGCGGAGTCATCGGCGGAGCGCTGGGCTGGATAGCAGGCATCGGTGCGCTCGCAATTCCTGGAGTAGGGCCGTTCATTGCAGCCGGACCAATCATGGCCGCGTTGAGTGGTGCGGCCATCGGGGCCACTGTCGGCGGCATCGCCGGTGGGTTGATCGGCCTGGGCATCCCAGAAATCGAAGCCAAGCGCTACGAAGGCAAGCTTAAGGAAGGCAACATCCTCATCTCGGTTCACACCGACAACTCCGCAGAAATCAGCCGGGCCAAGGACATCTTCACCAAAGCCGGCGCACAGGACATCTGCACCACTGGCGAATCGTCCACGCCCAATCCCAGCAAAGGCACTGAACGCATGGCGATCCCGACGGGCGCAGCCTATAGCGGTCATGGCCGCTGATCACCAAGTTGTCCCGGCGGCTGAAATGAATCGGCGCCGGGACAACCAATCAATCGCAAATAACTAACTAACAAAAAAAGATATGAAAACACTCAAAGATTTATTCATGGACGAACTGGCGGACATGTATGACGCCGAAAAGCGCATCGTGAAAGCATTGCCGAAAATGGCCAAGGCCGCCACCTGCGAAGATTTGAAGGCGGCGATCCTGTCGCACTTAAAGGAAACCGAAGGCCATGTGACGAAGTTGGAACAGGTCTTCCAGGCGTTCGATGAAAAAGCGAGGGGCAAAACCTGCGAGGCGACGGTCGGCCTGCTCAATGAAGGCGACGAGATCGCGGCGGATTTCAAAGGCTCACCCGCCATCAACGCAGCCTTGGTCTCGGCGGCGCAGAAGGTGGAGCATTATGAGATGGCATCCTATGGCTGCCTGCACGAGTGGGCCGGACTATTGGACAATGAAGAGGCCGCCGGTATCTTGCAGCAAATCCTCGACGAAGAGAAGGCCGCCAACGAGTCGCTCACCGAAGTGGCGCGCGAATCTTGCAATCAGCAGGCTTTGGGTGACTCCGAGGCGAATGAATCGGACAACGCTGACGAAAAACCCGCGCTGAAGCAATCGGCCGCGCGTCAGTCAGGCTCCAGCCGCAAACGGTCGGCAGTTTTGGCGAAGTAATTAACACTGCCCTGCAATCGCCGCGAGGTGGTTGCAGGGCCAGCAAACCCTTAACAATTTTTCCATCTATGATCGCACTTTCACTAATCCCGATGTTTGGAGCCGCTGGTTTTTCCCTGGTTTACCTGCTCGCAGGAGGAGGACTTTTCGGAGCCTTCATCATTTTCATTGTTGCTAAAATGTTCGGCAAATGAATTTAAACTGAACAACCACCAAACAAAATAATAAAGCTATGAACAAACATACCCATGAAGCCAGCAGTGACCTGGGCACACTTGCTGAAGATGCCCGCGCCCTGATGTCCGCCACGGTTGACGTAGCCGGAGAAAAAGTGGCCGACGCCCGCAAACGTCTCACCGCTGCGTTGGAACGTGCCAAAGAAATCGCAGGCGATGTCCGCGATAAAGCCGTCGCCGGTGCGAAAGCCACTGACGAAGCCGTGCATGAACATCCCTACAAAGCCATTGGGATCGCTCTCGGTGTTGGAATGATTGCCGGTTTTCTCATCGCCCGTCGAGGCTCAAGCAAAGGCGACTAATCAACGGTTGGCGGAAGCCCACTGAAACAAAAACATTAAAGGCCAAAAAAATGCCGGATGTCGCACATCAAAATGGATTCACATGAACACTACGTCTTATTGGGTTGATTCACCTCTTTGTCGCGTTTTATCAAGCTTGAGAAAGATATGCAGTTAGAACAAGTCGAGAAAACCGACGATAAAAAGTGAAAACGAAACCGTTGAAATTCAAAACAATTTATCAAGTGTTTAATGATACAATCCGCGCTTGTATTAACGACAATATCGTTGCCCAAGGCGCGGCGCTTTCTTATTACACGATTTTTGCCATTGCACCCCTGTTCATCATCGCGCTGATGATTGCCGGATATTGGTTCGGCGAAGAAGCGGCCCGACGCGAATTATTCGGTCAAGTCAACCAACTCGTCGGCAAAGAAGGTGGTGATGCCATCCAATCACTGGTGGCGGCGGCAAACAAATCAAGAGCGGGGACTTGGGCAACGTGGATCGCAAGTGGCACGCTGGCCATGGCGGCGACCGGCGTTTTTGCGCAATTGCAAAATTCGTTGAACGCGCTGTGGCGCGTGCAGCATGTGCGAGGAAAAGGGTTGCGAAATTTTATCCGGCACCGCCTGCTCTCGTTCGCGATGGTTTTGGGGGTCGGATTTCTGCTCCTGGTGTCATTGATTTGCAGTGCTGGATTGTCGGCGCTTGGAAATTTCATGGGCGACTATGTTTCCGGAAAGGAAATCCTTTTGAAGGTGCTGAATTTTGCGATTTCACTCGGAATGATCACCGCGCTGTTCACCATGATCTTCAAATTTCTGCCGGACGTGAAGATTGCATGGCGAGATGTCTGGCTCGGCGGATTCATCACGGCCATCCTTTTCAACGTCGGAAAATTTTTGATCGGAATTTACATCGGCCGCAGCAGCATCTCTTCGGTCTATGGCACGATGGGCTCCCTGGTTGTTTTACTCGTTTGGGTCTATTATTCGGCGCAAATCCTTTTTTTCGGCGCGCAATTCACCCAGGTTTATGCCAGCAGGTCCGGTGTGAAACCACAGGCTATTGGTGCCGTGGAATTTGTTCCGACGGAAATCAAACATCGTCCGAAGGCTGTTGCCAAATGAATTTATGGAACAACTGGCAAAAAATCTGAATGGCATTTTAGGATTGGGATTGAACCCGCAGGATTTGTCCCTGGGACAATTGTTGCTTCGGGCGCTGATCATTTGTTTTGTGATGTATGCGATGATCCGGGTGGCGGGACGCAGATTTATGGCGCAGAAAAATTCCTTCGATGTTTTGCTGGCCTTTCTCCTGGCCTCGCTGATCTCACGCGCCATCAATGGTTCGACAAATTTTTGGGGAACGGTGGCGCTTGGATTGGTGCTGGCTGTTGCCTACCGGATCATTGCGGCGCTCGCCTGCAAATTTCATGGCTTCGGAAAATTATTGAAAGATGAACCGATTGTTTTGGTTGCGAACGGCATCCTGAAAAAAAGCGCGCTGGACTGTCATCATGTTAGTGAACACGATTTGCACGAAGACCTGCGACTGGCCGGGAACATTGATGATTTGAAAGAAGTCAAAATGGCCTGTCTTGAACGCAGCGGCGAAATCAGCGTGCAACGCCAGCCGCAGATTTTCGACATCCACGTCGAGAAAGGTGTGCAAACCATTCATCTGCTCATCGAATGAAACCGGTAATATTCCAAATCCCAGCCTTTGACCCCAGACGGGCAATCTGAATGCCATCATTGAAACCTTGCGGCAGCCGCTGCAAGTTTGCCTGCGAAAAAAAGACCGGCTTACGAATTTAGCGAGCCGGTTAAAATGGAGATCAAGATGAAAGAGAAAAATACCCGCCGCAATTTTGCCAAGCGCGATCAGTTTGGGCCGGAGATAATTTGTTTTTCCGACTGCCTTCTAACCCCAGCCCGAACCTTCCGGCAGCGAAGGGTTAGTGGACGTTCACATCATCCGCTCGCTCTATGAATCTGCGCGCCAAGGAAAGGCCATCTGTCTCGAACGCTTTGCGCGCCGTCCGCGCCCGGACTTGCGCCAGGAAATCTACCGGTCCGCGCGCGAACCCTTGCAGATGATTTCATGGCGAGGAATTGCTTATCTGCTTGCGCTGAAATTCCTTGGCAGTCCATTGAAATACGTGAATTTTCAACCCAGCAATTTTTCATGGGTAAAATATGTCTTTCGCTGGCCAATTGTAATCCAGTCTGTCTCCAAATCGGACATGAAATCATGGCATAATATGGGCCGGAGTAACTGTTTTTCCAAGGCTGCAAGTGACGCCGGGTTCGACGCCGACTTTTTTGAACTTATAAGTGCCGCCCGCCGGACAACCTGGAAGCTGTTTGTCGGAAGTTAGTTTGATGTAAGGTTTGATGTCTTTGTTTTTCGGAGCGGCGGCACCCGTCGCCTGCCAGGTTTCCAGCGCCCATATCTGGCTGGCATCGTCATACTGTCGCAAATTATTGATGCAGCCACTGGCCTGTGCCGTGGCGCGGGCTTTTATAAAACTGGGAATCGCAATCGCCATTAAAAGACCAATGATGGCAACAACAATCATAATTTCAACCAGCGTGAAACCTTTTGCCCTTGGAGTTTCATCTGCTTTCAAGTTTATTTTGTATGTGCAATTCATGCTGGCCGAAAAATGAGCAGTCTGTAGTCCAAGATTGCTCTTTGCATGGTAGAGCATCGCCCATACTTTTTGTAGGGCGTCATCCTACAAAGAATTACTTCGTTTGCTGGTTTTCATGCCAGCGGACGGCCTGGCAAAGAAGTTCATTGATGTTGGCCAGATCCAACTTCTCCTTGATGCGGGCGCAATAAGCTTGAACAGTTTTGAAATTGACGTGCAAGCGATCGGCAATCTGCCGGGTGTTGTGGCCGCAGCCGAGCAATTGAAACACTTCCAATTCGCGGTCGCTAAGTTGTTCGACGGGGGATTGCATGGCGGCGGGGCGTCCTTCGACAAATTTTTCCGTCATCTGGGTGGCGATTTTGTCGCTGACAAAAAGTTTTCCCTCAAGCACGGCCCGAACGGCCCGAAGAACATTTTTGGTCGCCTCGCGTTTCATGATGTAACCGCGCGCGCCCGCCCGCAGCGCCCGCTCGGCATAAAGCGATTCATCGTGCATGGAAAGGACAATTGTCGTCACGCCGGGATGAGCGGCTTTGATGTCTTTGACCAAATCGAGTCCCGAACCGGCCGCCAGCGAAAGGTCCACAATCACGACGCCGGGTTTGAGCACGCCGATGAGCTGGAAGGCTTCGGGCGCATTGCCCGCCCCGCCGCAAACCTGAAGGTCGGATTGTTCGTTGATCAGATTGGCGAGCCATTCGCGCACCAATGGATGGTCATCCACCAAAAAAATTTTATTTTTTTCAGGCATAATTTTCAGAAGAAGTTGCGGCGGCTGGCAGCGCGCAAGTCATCCGCGTGCCGCCGGCGGGAAGGCGCCGGATGTCGAAAGTTGCGCCGATCACGCTGGCGCGATAAGCCATGGTTCGCAATCCCATGCCTTCATTGTTTCGGATTTTTTCTGGAAAACCAATGCCATCGTCAGTCACTGTCAGGGTGCCGGCCTTGTCCGTGACAGCAAACCGGATGACGATGCGCCGGGCTTGGCCGTGTTTGATGGCGTTGCTGATGGTTTCCTGCGCGATTCGATACAGGTGCGTGTTGGCGGTCGCATCGGGCAACAGCACATTTTGCCGGCCTTCAAAAATGCAGGAAATTTTGAACCGCTCGCTGATGGTCGCGGCCAGTTCCCGAAGGCTGGGGGCCAGCCCGTCGGCCTGCATTTCAACCGGATGAAGATTTCGCGCCAATGCGCGCGTCTGATCAATCGCCTCCTCGACAAGTTTCACGAGGTTCTCCGCCGCCGCCGCTTCGGGAAGCGATTTGTCCGCCAGCTTCTTTTCGAGGACCTGTCCCGCCAGCGCCGTGGCCGTCAGATGCTGGCATATGCTGTCGTGCAAATCCTGGCCGATCCTCCGCTGCTCGCGTTCGCTGACCTCCAGCAATTCCTTTTCCAGTCGTTGGCGCTCCTGCATTTCCCGTGTCAACGCGGCGGTCCGCTCGCGCACCCGCTCTTCCAATTCCTGTCGCAGCGCCAGAAGCCCCACCGCCAAAAGATAAACCGAAATGACAATCCCGACGTTCCAAACGGGAATGAACAGGTTTGAGTATTGCAAACCGGCGGCGAGATTGCTGACGAGCCAGACAATCGCGCTGAACACCGAGATGACAACTCCGAAAAAAACACCGACGTGCCGCAACGCAAACATCACCGGAATCAGATAAAATGGAAAAAGATAAATCCGATAACCCGTCAGGTAATCCACCAAGCCAACCACAAACACCAGGACAATGCTGATGATTGCCAGGAACAGCTTTGACCGTTGTTTGATTTGCATGGCCATGATCAATTGATTGAACAAAAATACCGCCGCGATTTGCCGCCGTCAATCAACTGTCCGCGACGCGCGCATATTCTTTCACATCCAAAATCCGCCAATGACCGGCGGGCAAATCGCCCAGCCAGAAATTCCCAATCCGCACGCGCACCAGCCGCAAGGTCGGATGGCCGATGGCCGCCGTCATTTTCCGAACTTGACGATTTTTGCCTTCAGTCAATTCCAAACCAATCCAGCAGTCAGGAACGCTTTTGCGAAAACGGGTGGGCGGAATTCTGGTAGGGACGGCGCGCTGCGCCGTCCGGTCATCGCAGCGCGATGACCCTACCGCCGGCTGTGGTTCCAGAATCCACGCGCGGCACGGCAGGGTCTGCCGGCCTTGAATCGAAACGCCCTTTTCCAATTTCCTCAAACTTTCCGGCGACGGAATTTTTTCCACCTGCGCCCAATACTCGCGCTCGTGGGCGTGGCGCGGATGCAGCAATTTTTCGTTCCAACGCGGCTCGTCGCTCAACAGCAGCAGCCCTTCGGAATCCGCGTCGAGCCGGCCGATGGCATAGACATTTTTCGGAAAACCAAATCCCGTCAGCGGACGGTTCGACGGGCCGTCGCCGGTAAATTGCGACAGCACGCCGAACGGTTTGTGGAAGGCGATGAGCATGGAGCAAGTTTCAGGTTGAAGGTTAAAGGTTGCAAGTTTGCAAAATCATCCTCGTCCTCATCGTCATCCTCATAAATCAAATTCGAGGATGAGGATGACGATGAGAATGAGCATGAGGAAAAAAAGTTTTCGTGTGTTTCGTGTGTTTCGTGGTTAAATTCCGCCCGTGATCCGCAACATCATTTTCGACTGGTCCGGCACGCTCGTGGACGATCTGCCCGCCGTCTTGAAGGCTTCCAATTTCGTCCTCGCGCAGGCGGGCAAACCGGAAATGTCGCTCGCCACTTTCCGCGCGGAATTTGCCCTGCCGTTCAAAAAGTTCTACGACCGCCACACGCCGGACGTGCCGATGCCGCAATTGGAGGCCTGGTTTCACACCAGTTTCCAGCACGCGCAAACTTCCGTCGTGGAACTGCCGCACGCGCGCGAGTTTCTGGAATTCTGCCGCGCGAAAAAATTCCGCACCTTCCTGTTGAGCACCGTCCACGCCGATTATTTCAAGGCGCAATGCCGCGTCACCGGCTTCGACGCGTTTCTCGACAAGCCTTACACCGATGTCTGGGACAAACGCGAAAAAATCCACGAAATTCTCGCGGAAAATGATTTGCACCCGGACGAAACGCTGTTCATTGGCGACATGGAGCACGACATCGCCACCGCCAAGCATGGTGGCGTTCATTCCTGCGCCGTGCTCACCGGCTACAACACGCTGGCGCAATTGCGCGCGGCGGAACCGGATTTGATCGTGGAACATCTTTCGGAACTGCGCCATCTGCTGGAGAAAAATAATTTTCACATCCGGCCGCCGGCGCGGAAAATTGAAGGAATACAAATGCCGCTCGCCACGGTCGGCGCGCTGATTTTCAATTCCCAAAATGAAGCGCTGCTCATCCGCACGCACAAATGGTCGGACAAGTGGGGCATTCCCGGCGGCAAAATCAAATGGGGCGAAACATCCGAGGCCGCGCTGCGCCGCGAAATTTTGGAAGAAACCGGCGTGAAAATTTCCGGCATAAAATTCGCCCTCGTGCAGGACTGCATCCACTCGAAGGAATTTTACCGCGACGCGCATTTCGTTTTGTTGAATTATACCTGTCGTTGCGTTGGAAAGAACCCGCGCGTGACCCTGAACGACGAAGGCCGCGAATTCCGCTGGCTCAAACTGGCCGAGGCGAAGAAAATGAAATTGAACAAGCCGACGAAAATCTTGCTGGGCGCGGTCCTGAAATCCAAAATCGTAAATCGTAAATCGTAAATGTCCCGTATCTCCATTGTTGACCTCGAAGTGTTTTACCGCGTCGGCGTGCCGGACGCGGAACGCGCGCAGCCGCAGCGTCTGCTGCTTACGTTGGAAATGGATTGCGATTTTTCCGCCGCCGCCAAGAGCGATTCCATTGCCGACACGATTGATTATTTTGCCGTCACGCAGCGGTTGCTGAAATTCGGCGAGGGCCGCGAATGGAAGCTGATTGAAAAACTCGCCGCCGACCTCGCGGATACAGTTTTGTCGGAGTTCAAACCGCAAAGCGTGACGGTGGAGGTAAAGAAGTTCATCATTCCGCAGGCGCGGCAAGTCGCGGTGAGGCTCACAAAAAGATCGTAGGACAGGCGTCGCGCCTGTCTCTGACTTGAGATAAAATTGAGACAGGCGCGACGCCTGTCCTACTTGGCTTCAAACTTCCGCCCGTCCATCGTCTGCAATTTCCAGCCGCCGGTTCGGGTTTCAATTTTCACCGCGCCGGCTGTGCGTGTGTAAATCACTGGGATTCCTTTTTGTTCCAGTCTGCCTTTCAAAGCGCGGGCCGCCCGGCGCGTGGCCGGAAATTCCGAATCGGCGATCACGATGACGCGCGGCTGAATGGCGTCAATCAGCGCGTCGCACAGCGGTTCACCTTCATTCGGCAGGCCGGCGACGGCGATGTCGGCGTGCAAATCATTCGTGTGCGAGAGCAGCTCGCTCTGGCCGTCGAGGCTCAAATCGCCGAGCAGCAGAATTTTTACGCCGTGGAAATCTCCGCGCAGCACGAGCGGACGGTCGTCGGCTTTGGAAAAATTATCGGTTGAAATGGGAAACAAAACCTGCCAGCAGCCAATCGTTTCGCCGCTGCTCATAATTTTGTGGCGCGATCCCTGAGGACGGCCGCCATTTTCAAACGCCGCAACGGCATCGCGGTAGGCCGGCGAACGGAATTTTGCGCCGCTGGTCCAGAGTTCGCCGATGCTGAAAAGTTCGTCGAGCAATTTCGCACCGCCGCAGTTGCGCAGGTTGCCATCGGCCAGCACGAGGCACGGCAGCGAGTTCACGCCTTGCGCGCGCAGAAAATTCTTGAGCGTGAAGTTGACGGCGTTTTCATCGCCGCAGTTGATCAACCAGTCGTTTCGGCGTTCGGCGGCGTCCACAAAAACGGCGTGCCCGCCGTTGAGCGGCAGCACGGTCAGATCGGTTCCCGCGCGCGACGACTGCCATTGCCAAAAATAAATTCCGCCGATGAAAAATAAAATTGCCGCGCCGGAAATGATTCTTCGCCGTGTCGAAAACCAGCCGCTGAAAGCTGCGATGAGCACAAAATAATAAATGGCAATCGTCGTCAGTGACGGTTCGGGAACATAGAAATAACTGCCGGGGATTTTGGCGGCCTCCACGCTCACCCAGGTCATCGCCACCATGAAAAACCACGCGGCGTGGTTGAAGAGCGTGGTGAACCACGGCAGCCAGTGACCGCTGATGAGCGCGCCAAGATTGGCCATGAGCGCGAACGTCCCCAGCGGCACGGCGAGGAGGTTGGCGGGCGTCGAGACCGGGCTGAACAGATGAAAATATTTTGCGGCGAGCGGAATGGAACCCATCCATGCGGCGAAGGACAGGCCGCAATAGCGCGCGAATTTCCGCGCCAGCCAGCGAAGAAATTTTTGCCAGCCGGAAACCAGTTCATCCGGCAGCAGCGGATCATGCTTCAAAATCCGGTCAAAAAATCCATTCAGCGGCGGCAGCATGAGCGCGATGATGAG
>Ga0075522_10000849_pt1 | contig 22626 bp, 15 predicted proteins | sample NGEPerA_FD_74796 | JGI IMG/M metagenome (GOLD analysis project Ga0075522, IMG submission 74796) | Arctic peat soil microbial communities from the Barrow Environmental Observatory site, Barrow, Alaska, USA - NGEE PermafrostL2-A | ecosystem: Environmental > Terrestrial > Soil > Wetlands > Peat ...
GAACAGAGCTCGAGCGCACGCGTCATCGCCCCCTCCACCGGATGGTCGGTCGACTCGAAGCCGAGCACCAGCAGCGCATGGGAGCCGTCCGCGGCCATCGTCAAGCCGGCCTCGCCCGCATCGAGCAGGCGGCAGTTGGACGGGTGCAAACCCGACTGGGAGATCGCGCGCACGCACTCGACGCCCGCGAGGAAGCTGTCGAATCGCACGCTCGTCGAGCGCCTGTATGAGGGGCGCGGCTGCACGCGCATCCATGCCTCGGTGATCACCCCGAGCGTGCCCTCGGAGCCGGCGAGCATCCGGTCGGGGCTCACCCCGGCGCCCGATCCCGGCAGCCGCCGCGACTCCCACGCGCCCACCGGTGTGATCGCGCGCACGGACTCGACGAGATCCTCGATATGCGTCCAGACGGTCGCGAAATGGCCGGCGGCGCGCGTGGCGATCCAGCCCCCCAGCGTGGAGTACTCGAAGGACTGGGGAAAGTGGCGCAACGTCAGGCCGTGCTCGCCGAGCTGCGCCTCCAAGCTCGGGCCGAGGGCTCCCGCCTGAATGCGCGCCGAGCGGGACACCGGGTCGACCTCGAGCACTCGATTCAGAGCGCCCAGATCGATCGAGACGACGCCGTTGTATCCCGGGCCGACGTCTGGGCTCACCCCGCCGACGACCGATGTGCCCCCGCCGAAGGGAATCGCGGCCACGCGCTCACCCGCACACCACTCGAGCATCCGCTCCAGATCGTTCTCCTCGCGCGGGTTGACGACGAAATCGGGGGGATGATCGAAATGCCCGCGAAAGCCGCGGACGACGTCCGAGTAGGACTTGCCCAGGGCGTGCGACGCGCGTGCGTAGGGGTCCTCGGCACAGATCTCTGCCAGCGAGGCCGGGGCGGCGATGCGTGGCGGGGGTAGCGCCAGCGACTCGAGCGCGACCGGCTCCTCGACCTCCGTGAGCGTCATCCCCAGGTGCTCCGTCAGCGCGGCGGCCGAGGCGCGCACCTGCGCCGGGGTCGGCTGCTGGTCGGCAAAGCCCCAACCCCAGTGCTTGCGCCGACGAGTGGCTCCCACGGGGATCGAGTCTATTGCCGTCGCCGCACAGGACACCGCTTGGACACGAGACGCTCCCGGGGCCACACACCACGGCTTGGTCACGCCGGATCGGAGCGGCGCCTAATAGCCTTGTTCCTGTATGTCCGCCCAACCGCCACCGACGAGCACCGAGCTGCCCGAGATCCTCGCCCGCGGGCCCTGGGCGCTGGAGCAGGTGAAGGCGAGCTGGCGCGAGGAGCACTTCGAGCCCTCCGAGGAGCACGCGCGGGCCGCCGACGACGCGATCACCGAGCTGCAGCAACGGGGCTCTCCCAGCCACGACGGGGTGGCGGCGCGCCTCCTCGACTACCGCCAGAGCCCGGAGGGGCTGGCGCTCGAGCTGCAGCCGCTGCGCTGGGCGCTGCGACTGGTCCCCGGAGACGCCTCCGCGAGCGTGGCGGCGATGTGCGTGACGCGCTCCGCCGACGGTCGCTGGCTGGCCGGGCGGCGCGCCCAGTGGGTCTCCTCGTGGGCCGGCCGCTGGGCGCTCGGCGCGGGTGGAGCGGTCGATCTCGGAGAGAACCCGGCCGACACGCTCGTGAGAGAGCTGCGGGAGGAGTGGTCGGTCGCGCCCGCGCGCGTGCGCGGGGAGGCGCTCCTGCGCCTGCCTCACGAGATGGTGATGTTCGTCGGACAGGCCTGGCTCGCCGAGGGCGCCGAGGACGAGGTGACACCCGACCACGAGCACGACAAGTTCGCCTGGTGGCCGCGCGAGATCGACGAGTGGCCTCCGGAGGCGGGGGAGATACTGCCGCGGATGGCGCGCTGGCTCACACAGTGAGAACAGGCGCACCCCCCGAGGCGAACACGCCTTCCCACCCGGACACTCCGCCCCGGACGAGCGCGACACCCCGGCACGCCGTCGGACCCCTGCGCTTCGAGCGCCTGAAGTGGATCTCCTTCACCCACTCCTGCATCTATACGGCACTGCTGGTGTGCGCCTTTGTGATCGGCAAGCCACAACCCGCCACCTTCGTGTTGGGGCTCACACACGGGCTGCTGTGGATCTTCATGTCGCTGACCTGCATCGCCGCCGCACGCTTGCGGGTCGTCTCGCTGAAACTGGCCGTCGCCGTGGCGGTGCTCGGAGGGATCGCGCCGTTCTTCGGCAGCTACGAGTTCGTCCGCGAAGGCCGGAAGGGCCGTCGTTGAGAGTATGTGAAAAGGCTCACCGCCCGGTGGTGATGTCCGCCGGGCAGCCGCGCTAGAGTGAGAGTAGATGGCAACGGGCACCACGGCTCAGCAGATAATCGACGTCGTGACCCCCGCCGCGGGCGAGTCGGTCACCGAGGGAACGATCCTCGAATGGCACGTGAAGGTGGGGGACTTCATCAACCTCGACGACACGATCGTCGAGATCTCCACCGACAAGGTCGACATCGAGCTGCCCTCGCCGGCGAGCGGGACGGTCACCGAGATCTTGATCGAGGAGGGCGAGACGGTGACCGTGGGCCAGGTGATCGCACGGCTCGCCGCCGGCGAGGCACCGGCAGCCGGAGCCCCCGCGAGCGACGGCGCATCCGACGGTGACCGCGCCGGCGAGCAGTCCTCGGCAGACGGGACCGTAGCTGGGTCAGCCACAGGATCCGCAACCGCCGGCTCCGGTGGGGCGCCTGCCGGCGTGAAGGTCTCTCCGGTCGCCGCTCGCGCGGCGGCAGTCGAGGGCGTGGATCTGGCGAACGTCTCCGGCAGCGGTCCGGATGGACGGATCAGGAAGGCCGACGTGCTCTCCGCCGGCGCGGGCAACGGCGCCACGGCCGCCCCCGCCAACGGCAAGCCCTCGACGGCGAACGGCCAGACGGGAGCGCTGCAGCTGAAGGGCGGCGCGGCGGCGCTCGCGCGCTACATGGATCAGTCCCTGACGATCCCCACGGCCACGAGCTTTCGCACGCTCCCCGTGACCGTGCTCGACGCGCGCAGGCGCGAGCTGAAGGCGGGCACGCGGAAGGTCTCCTTCACCCACCTGATCGCCTATGCGATCGCGCGCGCCGGGAACGACATGCCGGTGATGGCCAATCACTTCGCGGAGATCGACGGCAAGCCGCATCGCGTGGAGGACGGGCAGGTGAACCTCGGGCTGGCGGTGGACGTGGAGAAGAAGGACGGCTCGAGAACGCTGATGGTGCCGGTGATCCTCGACGCGGGCAGACTGGAGTTCGACCGCTTCCTGGACGCGTATGACGCGCTGGTGGAGAAGGCGCGCACGAACACCCTCACCGCCGATGACCTCGCTGGAGCGAACGTCACGCTCACGAATCCCGGCGGCCTCGGCACGGTCGCCTCAGTTCCGCGGCTGATGGCCGGCCAGGGCACGATCGTCGCCAGCGGCTCGATCGCCTATCCCGTCGGCCTGGGCGACATCGGCGCGATGATCGGCGCGGAGAAGGTCGTGACGATGACCTCGACGTATGACCACCGCATCATCCAGGGGGCGGAGTCCGGTCGCTTCCTGGGGCGCATCGAGGAGCACCTGCGAGGCGAGCACGGCTTCTACGAGGACGTCTTCACCGCCCTCGGCGTGGAGCTCGGCCCCGCTCCGGCGCCGCCCGCACCGGCAGCCGCGGCTTCCGCGGCTGCTTCCTCGGCGTCCGATCGGGCCCCGAGCGATGTCCCTGACGAGCAGCTGCTGCAAGCGGTGCAGGCAGCCAGCACGCTGCTGTCGCGCTTCCGCAGCCACGGCCACCTCGCGGCGCGCCTGGACCCGCTCGGCTCCGAGCCCGAGGGCGATCCCGGCCTCGACCCCGAGGGGCTGGGACTGACGCCGGAGATCACGGCGAAGATCCCGGCGAAGATCCTGCACATGTACGTCCCGGGGGCCACCCTCGCCGACGCGCTGCCGCACCTACGGGAGACCTACTGCGGCACGATCGCCTATGAGATCGAGCACATCGCCTCCCACCGCCAAAGGGTGTGGCTGCGCGAGCACATCGAGTCCGGCGTCTTCCGCCAGCCGCTGACGAGCGAGGAGCAGAAGACGTTGCTGGGACGCCTGACGAAGGTCGACGCGCTGGAGCGCTTCATGCACAAGGCCTACCTCGGCCAGCACCAGTTCTCGATCGAGGGGCTCGACATGACCGTGCCGATGCTCGACGAGCTGATCCAGCTCTCGGCGCTCCAGGGCGGCAAGGAGGTGGTGATCGGGATGGCCCACCGCGGGCGGCTGAACGTGCTCGCGCACAACCTCGGTCGCCCCTACGACACGATCTTCGCCGAGTTCGAGGGCGCCTCGACGCTCGAGGCCGTGACGACGATCCCGCAGGGGGGCACGGGCGACGTGAAGTACCACCACGGCACGCAGGGCTCCTACGAGCTCCCCGACGGGGAGAGCATCCGCGTGAACCTGGAGTCCAACCCGAGCCACTTGGAGTACGTCTCGCCGGTGGTCGAGGGCGCCACGCGCGCGGCGCAGACGACACGCCAGGGACCCCACGCCCATCAGGACACCGACGCGGCGGTGCCGATCGTGATCCACGGCGACGCCTCGTTCCCCGCCCAGGGAGTGGTGGCGGAGACGCTCAACCTGCAGGCGCTCGACGGCTACAAGGTCGGCGGCACGGTCCATCTGATCACGAACAACCAGATCGGCTTCACGACCGACCCCGACGACGCCCGCTCGACGCGCTGGGCCTCGGATCTGGCGAAGGGCTTCGACGTGCCGATCATCCACGTGAACGCCGACGACGTGCCGGCCTGCATGAGCGCCGTGCGCCTCGCGTTCGCGTTCCGCAAGGAGTTCGGCCACGACGTGCTGATCGACCTGATCGGCTACCGGCGCTTCGGGCACAACGAGTCCGACGAGCCCGCCTACACCCAGCCGGAGATGTACGCGAAGATCAAGGGCAAGAAGCGCGTCTCCGAGCTGTGGGCCGAGCGACTCGTGGCCGACGAGGTCGTCACCCGCGAGGAGGTCGACCACCTGGCGCAGGGTGTGTGGGACAACCTCACGCTGCTGCATCAGCGCCTGAAGGCGAAGATCGCGGACGCGGCCGAGCACGGCACGGCGCAGGAAAGCACCGGCGAGTATCAGCTCGACCGCTCGCCGAGCCCCGAAGTGAGCACGGCGGTGCCCGCGGAGCGGCTACGCGAGCTGGGCGAGGAGCTGCTGAAGGCGCCCGACGGGTTCACCGTCCACCCGAAGCTCGTGAAACAGCTCGAGCGCCGCCGCGAGGCGCTGCTGGCCGGACCGGATCTGGCACAGAGCAACGGCGGCACGGCGGGGCCTTCACCCGCCCCGGGCATCGACTGGGCGCACGGGGAGGCGCTCGCGTTCGCCTCGCTGCTCACCGAGGGCACCCCGATCCGCCTCACCGGCCAGGACACCGAGCGCGGCACCTTCAGCCAGCGCCATCTGGTGCTGCACGACGCGAAGACCGGCCAGACCGTCTGCCCGATCCAGAGCCTGCCCGAGGCGTTGGCTCCGCTGGAGCTGCACAACAGCCCGCTGTCGGAGCTCGCGTGCATGGGCTTTGAGTACGGCTACAGCCAGGAGGCGCCGGAGACGCTCGTGCTGTGGGAGGCGCAGTTCGGCGATTTCGTGAACTCCGCCCAGGTGATCGTCGACCAGTTCATCACCTCGGGCCTGGCCAAGTGGGGTCAGACCTCACGCTTGACGCTGCTGCTGCCGCACGGCTACGAGGGCTCCGGGCCGGAGCACTCCTCGGCGCGGCTGGAGCGCTTCTTGACGGTCGCCGCGGAGGGAAACATCCGCGTCGCGAGCCCCACGACCCCGGCCCAGTACTTCCACCTGCTGCGCCGCCAGGCGCGGATCGCCAAGCAGCGCCCGCTCGTGATCATGACGCCGAAGTCGCTGCTGCGCCTGCCGCAGGCGACCAGCACGATCGCGGACATGGCGGAGAACACACGCTTTCAGCCGGTGCTCGCCGAGCCTGGGGTCGACGACGCGCAGGTCACGCGCTTGGTGCTGTGCACCGGGAAGATCTACTACGACCTCGTCGGCCACCCCGAGCGCAAGTCCCACCCGGGCCTGGCGGTGGGTCGTGTGGAGCTGCTCTACCCCTTCCCCGAGGGTCAGATCCTGGAGCTGATGGGCCGCTACCCGAACCTCCGCGAGATGCTGTGGGTCCAGGAGGAGCCGCGCAACATGGGCGCGCGTGCGCATATGTTCCCGCGGCTGATGCAGATCATGCCCGACGAGATCCATTTCGGCTACATCGGTCGCCCCGAGCGCGCCAGCCCCGGCGAGGGCTACCCGGCCGCGCACATCACCGAACAGAGCCGCATCGTCAGCACCGCGATCAACCTCGGCGAGCCGATCTCCCAGTACCCGCGGAAGACTCCCGGAGAGCGCTGATGGGAGCGCTGTGGCGACGGTTCCGGGAGATCATGGCGCAGCGTAGACGCCGGAAGCGCTTGCGCTAACGGCCGCTCCAAACGGGATCCCGCTTCTCCTTGAATGAGCTCGCGCCCTCTTTGGCGTCCTCGGAGACGAACACCGGCCCGGAGATCGCGCCCTGGCGCTCCCACATCTCGGCGCTTGACCAGTCGAACTGCTCCTGGAGGATCCGCTTGGACGCGACCAGCGCGAGTGGGCCGTTCTTGGCGAGGGTGGCAGCGAGCTCGAGGGCCGCATCGACGGCGGAGCCCGGCTCGGCGAGACGGTTGACGAGGCCGAGCTCATGGAAGCGCTCGGCCGGGAGCGGATCGCCGGTGAGGGCCAGCTCCATCACCACGTGGTAGGGGATCCGCCGAGGTAGGCGCAGCAGGGCGCCCCCGGCCGCCACCAAGGAGCGCTTGGCCTCGGGGATACCGAGCTTGGCGCCGCGCGCGGCGACGATCAGGTCGCAGGCGAGCGCGATCTCCATGCCGCCCGCCACCGCGAAACCCTCGATCGCCGCGATCAGCGGCTTGCGAGAGGCGCGCTGGGCGATCCCGGCGAAGCCGCGGTCGCCGAACCAGGGCGACTCGCCCTTGACGAACGCGCCGAGGTCCATCCCCGCGCAGAAGAACCCGCCCGCGCCGGTGAGGATGCCCACCGACAGCCGCTCGTCGCCGTCGAGCTCCTCGAGCGCCCCCGCGATACCCGCGGCGACGGCTGCGTTGACCGCGTTGCGCACCTCGGGACGGTCGATCGTGATCAGGAGAACGTTCCCGCGCCGCTCGGTGAGTACTGCCTCGGAGTCGCTCATACGGGAATCCTACGCCGCGAACAGCGTTAGATCGGGCTCGCGCTCGCCGCGGAGCACCTCGAGGTCGACCTCCACGCAGTCGATTCCCCGCGCCTGGGCGAGCACGCGCGCCTGCGGCTTGATGATCTGCGCCACGAGCACGCCACGGCAGGCGCCGAGCGCGGGATCCAGGCGGATGCGCTCCAGGTAGCGCGTGAGCTGCTCGACGGCGTCGATCGTCGCGATCCGCTTGATCTCGACGGCGATCCACTCGTCCTCCACATCCCGGCACATCAGGTCCACCGGCCCGATGTCGGTCGGCCACTCGCGCCGCATCAGCCGGAACCCCTCGCCGCACCACTGCGGAGCGTCCGCGAGCAGCTCCTGGAGCTCGCGCTCCAAGCCCTCCTTCTCGAGTGACACGAGCACATCGAGCTCGTGCTCGATGTCGGAGAGCACCTCCGCGATCGTGATCTCCACGCGGTCTTCCTGGCGCTGCTTGCCTGTGCCCTGCCGGGTACGCACCACCAGCCCCGTCAGCCGCCCGTCTGAATCCGTCTGCTCTTCGAGGACCGTCGGCGGGGTCATCCAGTTGAGCGGCTTCACGTTCGGACCGCCACCGTCGGCCCACACCATGAACGTGCCGTCGGCCTTCAACATCAGCAGCCGCACGGCCTCGGGCAGTGAGGTTGTCAGACGGCCGATATAGGCGACCTCACAGCGGGCGACGATCAGGCGCATCGCCTGACGGTAACGGCTGCGCCGGATCGACAGACGCCTGCTGAACGGGATCGGCTGGCGCCGCCGGGTCGACGACCACGGCGTCGGCGGGCGCGGCGGGCACCGGCTCCGATGCGGCCACGAGCTGCGCCTGCTGGGGCACGAGCGGTGCGGTCGTGTGGTCTCCGCCATCCACAGCCTGGCTCATCGCGTCGCGGAACTCTTTCATGCCATGACCGAGCGAGCGTGCCAGGTCGGGCAGGCGCTTCGGGCCGAGCACGATCAGCGCCACCGCGGCGATGAAGATGAGATGTACTGGATTGTCGATTCCCATTTGACCCTTCCTACGCTCCCGACACCCGATTCGATCACTTTTAAGAGTATCGCCACCGCCGAGCCGCCCCCTACGCTCTCATGTCGTGGCCACCGAAGCGAGTCCTCCTCAGACGTCCCCCCAGGCCGGTCGCCCCTACCCGCCGCCCGCGGTGACGGAGCCGTTCTGGCCGGCCCAGGCGACCATCCTCGCCGCGATCGCGATCCAGCTGCTGCTCCCCGCGCGCCTCACCGTCGGCCCGACCTGGCTGATTCCCGGCCTCGAGGGGGCGCTGCTGCTCGGCATGTTCCTGGCCACGCCCCGCCAGCTCGAGCACGAGCACCCTCTCCGGCGGCGGTTCGCGCTCGGACTCACGGCGCTCGTCTCGGCCGCGAACATCTACTCGCTCGCCGCGCTCACGCACTACCTGCTGCACCACAACGTCTCCCAAGGCCGTGCGCTGATCGGCGCCGGCGTGCTGATCTGGCTGACGAACTTCCTGATCTTCGGCCTCTGGTATTGGGAGATCGACCGCGGCGGACCCGGCAAACGCGCGGCCGGCCACGACGGCCCTCCCGATTTCCTGTTCCCGCAGATGGCCGACGACCGCATCCACCCCCGCGATTGGCGTCCCAAATTCCTCGACTACCTGTACGTCTCGCTCACCAACGCCACGGCCTTCTCCCCCACCGACACGATGCCCTTGACATCGACCGCGAAGAGTTTCATGGGCATCCAATCGCTCGTCTCGGTCGTCACGATCGGCCTGATCGTCTCCCGCGCGGTCAACATTCTTTAGGTACCCGCGCGCTCACGACCCCGGGAGGTGCACGTCGGTCCTCTTGCTCGGCCCGAGGCAGGCCGGCAAGAGCACGCTCCTGCGCGAGCTGGCCTGATTGTCCTGTGGCCGTTGGCGCAGGCCGAGATCGAGGGATCGAGGAGCAACCTCATCGACCAGCTCTTCGACCGACAGGCTCCGGCGATCCGTGATGCTCCCATCGGCCCCGCCGCGTGGTTTGCGCGAGCAATCATCGGCGGTTTCCCAGAGGTGCGCACCCGTCCATCGGGGAGGTCACGCAACCGCTGGTTTGAGACCTACCTCGCAAGCCTCGTGCAGCGCGATCTGCGCTAGCTGAGCGACGCACAGAAGCTCGAGGAGATGCCACGCCTGATTCGTGTGCTGGCCACCCAGGCGACGGGGCTCCTGGTCCCGGATCGCCTCTCGCAGCGCGTCGGCCTGAACACAAGGACGATCCGCAGATCGAGGCCAAGGCGAGCGCCTCGTTCGGCGCAAGCGATCGCAAATCGCTCGTGCGACTGCGCGACGCCCTCGGGGAGAAGTTCCGTGCAGGCGTCATCCTTCACACCGGCCCAGAAACGGTGGCGCTCGGCGAACGACTATGGGCGCTGCCGGTAAGCGCGCTGTGGCACCCGACGGAAACACAAAATCTATAGATCGCGGCCCTGATAGCCCTCAGGCCCTTGCGTGGTGACGGCTGCGCTTACGCGCCCGCCAATCCCGGCGACCGCCGGTCAGAGACTCTGCGACGCCGACATCTGCGGTTCGAGCGCTAGCGCCTGGGCCAGCAGTTCTTTCAGCTCGCCCTCGGCGCCGAGGGCGCCTGCGCGCTCGAGCGCTTCGAGCGCGCCCTCGCGGTCGACCAGCAGCAGCCGCAGCCGCCCCAGCCGCTCCCACGCGCCCGCGTCGGATGGCCCGCGCTTGACCGCCCTTGCCGCGGCCTCCTCGGCCAGGTCGATCGCGCCGATGTCCTCGTAGATTCGCGCCGCGAAGCGGTGTGCGGCGGGGTGCCCGGCGTCGGCGCGTGCCCATTCGTGCACCGAGCGAGCCGCCGCCTCCAGGTTGCCCGCCTGCCAGAACGCGAGCGTCATCAACCGCAGCACCGCCACGTTCCGCGGCTCGGCGTCGCGCGCGTAGATCAGCCGCTGCGCCGCCAGCGCGTACTCCTCTTCGGCCATCGCCCGCTGCGCCGCGATCAGGAAGCGCTCGACGCGCTCCCCCGCCGGGTCGGGCTTGGAGAAGTCGACGAACTTCATGCTCCCCGCCGGCACCGTCCGCACGCCGTGGCTGAACTGCACGCGCGCCCACTGCTGCATGTCGTCATCCTCGCCGGTGAAGTAGATCCCCGCCACCGTCCCCACCCCCCACTCCGGGTAGGACTCGCAGCGCGCGTAGCGGTGCACCACCGAGTGATCCGGCACCCTGCTGCCGAACGGATCGTACTTTTGCTGCTCCGCCGCCTGTTTGCGTGCGCGCTGCTCAGCCTCATACGCACGTCTGCCGGCCTCCTCGCGCTCCCTCCTCGCCGCCTGCGCGCTCGCGCGCACCGCATTCCGCGACACGCTCCCGCCTTTGAAGCCCTCCGCCAGTCGCTCCAACTGGTCGGCCGCCTCGTTGATCGCCTTCAGGTGGCGCTCGTGCTCGAACTGCCTGCCCTGTGGCGCGACGTCGGGATGCCAGCGCTTGGCCATCCTCCGGCGCGCCAACTGCACCGCCCGCTTATCGAACGGCGCCTCCAACTCCAGCAGCAGCAGATGCTGCTCGATGTCCAGAACGATCGTCGGCATGACCCAAACACGGTAGCGACCCCCTATGCTGCGCGCCAGTGTCCTCTCAATACGTCTTCACCATGCACCGGCTCTCAAAGCTGCATCCGCCGGATAAGACTGTCCTCAACGACATAACGCTCGCGTTCTATCCCGGCGCGAAGATCGGCGTGCTCGGCTACAACGGCTCCGGCAAGTCGACGCTGCTGCGGATCATGGCCGGGGACGATCAGGAGTACCGCGGCGAGGCCGCGCTCGCGCCGGGCGCCACCGTCGGCATGCTCGCCCAGGAGCCGCACCTGGACGAGTCGAAGGACGTGAAGGGCAACGTCGAGGACGGCGTCGCCGAGACCAAGGCGCTGCTCGACCGCTTCAACGAGCTGGCCGCCAACTACTCCGAGGAGACCGCCGAGGAGTTCGGGAACATCCAGGCCAAGATCGACGCGGTCGACGCCTGGAGCCTCGACACGCAGCTCGAGTACGCGATGGACGCGCTCCGTCTACCGCCGCCCGATGCCGACGTCAGCCTTTTGTCCGGCGGCGAGCGTCGCCGGGTGGCCCTCTGCCGGCTGCTTCTCCGCGCGCCGGACCTGCTGCTGCTGGACGAGCCAACCAACCATCTCGACGCCGAGTCCGTCGACTGGCTCGAGCGCCATCTCGCCGAGTACAAGGGCGCGATCGTCGCCGTCACCCACGACCGCTACTTCCTCGACAACGTCGCCGGCTGGATCCTCGAGCTCGACCGCGGCAAGGGGATCCCCTACCAGGGCAACTACTCGAGCTGGCTCGAGCAGAAGCAGGCTCGGATGGCCCAGGAAGAGCGCACGGAAAAGGGACGCGAGCGCACGATCGCGGCGGAGCTCGAATGGGTGCGGACAAATCCCAAGGGCAAACGCACTAAGTCCAAGGCCCGCCTGGCGCGATATGAGGAGCTTGTCTCGGAGGAGCGGAACGTCAAGCTCGACGAGGTCCAGATCCACATCCCACCCGGCCCGCGACTGGGCAGCAAGGTGCTCACCGCCACCGATTTGGTCAAGGGGTTCGGCGATCGGCTGCTGATCGAGTCGTTGTCTTTCGACCTGCCCCGAGCGGGCATCGTCGGCGTGATCGGGGCAAACGGCGCGGGCAAGACGACCCTGTTCAGGATGGTCACCGGCGAGGAGCAGCCCGATAGCGGCAAGCTCGTGCTCGGAGACACGGTCAAGCTCGCCTACGTCGACCAGTCGCGTGACTCGCTCGACCCCGAGAAGACCGTCTGGGAGGAGATCTCCGAAGGCTATGAGCACCTCAAGGTGGGCGACCGGGAGGTGAACTCCCGCCAGTACACGGCCGGCTTCAACTTCAAGGGCTCAGACCAGCAGGCGCGCATCGGCAAGCTCTCCGGCGGCGAGCGCAACCGCGTGCACCTCGCCAAGCTGCTGCGGAGCGGCGGCAACATGCTGCTGCTCGACGAGCCCACCAACGATCTCGACGTGGACACGCTGCGCGCGCTCGAGAACGCCCTCCTGGCGTTCCCCGGGTGCGCAATCGTGATCTCCCACGACCGCTGGTTCCTGGATCGCGTGGCGACCCATGTGCTTGCCTTCGAGGGCGACTCCCAGGTGACGTGGTTCGAGGGCAACTTCGAGGCCTACGAGGCCCACCGCCACGAGCTTCTCGGCGCCGCCGCCGACCGGCCCCACCGGATCACCTATAAGCGCCTCGTCCGTGGCTGACACGCCCGGCGTCTTCGACCACGACACCGCCGTCCGGCGAGTCGACGCCCAGAGCGCCGACGGAGAGCGCGCCGCGGAGGCCATATTTACCGCGGAGGTCTCACCCGATTGGCGCGCCGGCCGTGGACCCCACGGCGGCTACCTGGCGGCGATCCTGCTTCGTGCGCTGATCGAGACCGTCGCCGACTCCGCTCGCTCGCCGCGCTCGCTGACGATCCACTACACCCGCGCTCCCAAGCCCGGTCCCGTCTCCATCCGCACGGTCCTCGAGCGAGAGGGGCGCTCGCTCAGCACGCTCTCCGCCCGGATGGAACAGGACGGCTCACTGATCGCGCTCGTGCTCGCGGCCTTCTCGGTCCCCTGGAGCGCCCCCGAGCTCTCCGACCTCTCGATGCCGGACGTCGAGCCCGTCGAGCCGGGCCGTGAGGCGGGGACACTCCGGGCCTACGGCGCTCCGCCCTTCACGAGCCACATCGTCCTACAGCCGCGGATCGGCGCCTACCCGTTCACCGGCTCCGAGCAGCCGATGGAGATCGGCGGCTGGCTCGGGCTCGCCGAACCCCGGCCGATCGACGCGCTCTCGCTCGCCTTCTTCAGCGACGCGCTCTTCTCACCGCCCTTCATCCGCCTCACCGAGAGGGCCACCTCGCCGACCGTCGACCTGACGATTCACTTCCGCACCTCGCTGCCCCATGTAACGAACCCCGATCCGGACGAGCTGTGCCTGGCGCGCTTCCACACCGGACTCGTCCACGAGGGCTTCTTCGAGGAGGACGGCGTGATCTGGGCCGCCGACGGCACCGTCCTGCTCCAGTCGCGCCAGCTCGCGATCGTGCTGCCGCTCACGGATGGGTGACGGCGAGGTCGCCGATTAGGGAATAGGATGCGTCGAGAGATGGCCGACTACACAGCGAAGCGCATCACCGACATGGAGGCCGCCCGCGGTGGCGGCTTCGTCAAGGCCCGCGCCGAGCTGGGTGTCACCGCATTCGGCTTTCAGATGATCCAGCTGCCACCGGACTACGGCGACTACCCCGAGCACGATCACGCGGAGAGCGGGCAGGAGGAGGTCTTCATGGCCGCCGGCGGCTCCGGATGGATAGATATCGAAGGAGAGCGAGTCGAGCTCGACAAGGAGACGCTCGTGCGGGTCGGGCCGGCGGCGAGGCGCAAGGTCTACGCGGGACCTGAAGGCCTGCGCATGCTGGTCATCGGCGGCGCGCCTGGCGAGGCCTACAAGATCGTGCCGAGCACCGAGCTCAGCAGCACCGCAAGCTGAAGCACCGCGAACTGAAGCTCCGCGGCGGCTGACAGCGCCGTTCAGCGGTGCCCTAGCGCGAGAAGGTCGCCTCGCCATCCAGGCTTAGCGCGGCCGCCGCAATCAGACGTACGCAGGCGTGGACGTCGTCGAGTTGGACGAGCTCGACGGGGGAGTGCATGTAGCGGATCGGGATCGAGATCAAGGCCGTCGGCACACCCGCGCGGCTGACGTGCACCGCGTCGGCGTCGGTTCCCGTGGCGCGCGCGGTGGCCTCGACCGTGAACGGGATCCGCTCCCGCTCGGCCGTCTCATACAGCAGCTCGAACAGCCCCGGATGCAGGGTCGCGCCGCGGCTCAGCACGGGACCGCTGCCGAGCTCGTGCTTGCCGAGCTCCTTCACCTCGATCCCCGGCGCGTCGGTGGCATGGGTGACGTCGACGACGATCGCCGCGTCCGGCTCCAGCGAGTAGGCGCTCGTGCGCGAGCCGCCGAAGGTGATCTCCTCCTGCGCCACCGCCACCGCGGTCATCTCCCACTCAGAGCCGCCCGCCTCAGCCACCAGCCGCGCCGCCTCGAGCGCCACGAACGAGCCCAGACGGTTGTCAAGCGCGCGCGAGGCCAGCCGGCCGTTCGGCAACTCGACGGGATCGGCGTCGATCACGGCCACATCGCCGACCCGCACGCGCTCGCGCGCGTCGGCGCCGTCGCGGGCGCCGATATCGATATGCAGGTCGCGGATCTCCGCCACCTTCTTGCGGTCCTCATCGCGCAGCAGATGGATCGGCTTCTTGCCCACCACACCCGTCACCGGACCCTCTCGCGTGTCCAGCGCCACCCTCTGACCCACGAGGATCTGCGCGTCCCAACCGCCGACCGACCCGAACCACAGATAGCCCTGATCGTCGATGTGCGTGACGATCAGCCCGATCTCGTCGATGTGCCCAATCACGAGTAGCCGTTGCGGCGGGCTCTTCGCGTCGTGCTTGGGCGCAACCCGCGCCAGCGGGGTACCCAACACGTCGGTGCTCACCTCGGCGAAGCCCTTCGCCGCATCGCGCCACACCGCCGCCGGAGCGGTCTCATAGCCGGAGGGCCCGCGCGCGGCGAGCAGGTCGAGCAGAACCTTCGGGGCGCCACTGTTCGTGGTGGCCTCGTTCATTGGGAGAGGAGCGCTCGCAGGACGAACTGCAGAATACCCCCGTGCCGGAAGTACTCGGCCTCACGCGGGGTATCGATGCGCACGCGCGCCTGGAACTCGACCGCCTCGCCGCCGCCGCCGCCATCGCCATCACCATCACCGTCGGCGCCGTCATCCGATCCGCCCGCGCGCCGCGCCAGCACCCGCACCTCGCGCGGTGGCCCACCACCGTCCCGCATCGCCTCGGCCATGCCCGTGATCGAGAAGACCTCCTCGCCCGTCAGCCCCAGCGAGTCGGCGCTCTGCCCTTCGGGGAACTGCAACGGCAGCACGCCCATCCCCACCAGGTTCGAGCGATGGATGCGCTCGAAGCTCTCCACGATCACGGCGCGGACCCCGAGCAGCTTCGTGCCCTTCGCGGCCCAGTCGCGCGAGGAGCCCGATCCATACTCCTTGCCCCCGAGCACCACCAGCGGCACCTGCTCCGCGATGTATCTCATCGCGGCGTCGTAGATCGACAGCTCCTCGCCGGCGACGCCTGCTCCCGGTGCGCCCATATAACGAGTGACGCCGCCCTCCGGAAGCGGGGGCCGGACGGGGGGGCCAATCAAATTGCGCAGCCTGATATTGGCGAACGTCCCGCGCATCATCACCTCGTGGTTGCCCCGCCGCGAGCCGTAGGAGTTGAAGTCGCGCGGCGCCACCCCCTGCTCCTGCAGGTACTTCCCCGCCGGCCCGTCGCGCTTGATCGAGCCCGCCGGGGAGATGTGATCGGTCGTCACGCTGTCGCCCAGCTTGGCCAGCACGCGCGCGCCCTCGATGTCTCCCAGCGGCTCGGGCTTGGCCGGCATGCCCTCGAAGTACGGCGGCAGCCGCACGTAGGTCGAGTCCGCATCCCACTCGAAGCGATCGCCCGTCGGCACCTCGAGCGAGTTCCAGCGCTCGTCGCCCTCGAACACCTCGCCGTAGCTCTTGCGGAACATGTCCGACTGCACCGCCTGCTCGATCGTGCTCGCCACCTCCCGCTCACCCGGCCAGATATCGCGCAGATACACCTCCGCTCCCTGCTCGTCACGGCCCAGCGGGTCGTTGACGATGTCAATGTCCATCGTGCCCGCCAGCGCGTAGGCGACGCACAGCGGCGGCGAGGCCAGGTAGTTCATCTTCACGTCCGGGTTGATCCGCCCCTCGAAGTTGCGGTTGCCCGAGAGCACCGACACCACCGCCAGGTCGGCGTCGCTCACCACCTGCGATATCTCCTCGGGCAGCGGGCCGGAGTTACCGATGCAGGTCGTGCAGCCGTAGCCGACGAGGTTGAACCCGAGCTCCTCCAGCGGCTCGGTCAGCCCGGCCTTGTCGAGGTACTCCGTCACCACCTTCGATCCCGGCGCCAGCGAGGTCTTGACCCACGGCTTGGAGCGCAACCCACGCGCCACCGCGTTGCGCGCGAGGATGCCCGCGCCGACCATCACCGATGGGTTCGACGTATTCGTGCAGCTCGTGATCGCCGCGATCACCACGTGCCCGTGGGCGAGCTCCGTGCCGGTTCCGTCCTCGAGCGTCACCGCGACGGCGCTCGACGCGACCGAAGATCCACGCTCGGTGGCTGCCGTGCCCGCCGTGGTCGCCGGCCGCGGCTCGCCGGCCTGGACACCCGCGGCCGAGGCCGACCCGGCATGTGCGGTCTCGTGTGCATAGCTGGGGCCGCCGTCGTCGGGCCTTGCGTCGTCGTTGCCGTTCGCCGGCGGGTCGCTCGAGGGGAAGCTCTCGGCCGAGGCCTCGTCGCGCTCGTCGTAGGCGGGGACGTAGCCGGCGAGCACGCGGCGGAAGTCCTCGCGGGCCTCGCTCAGTGCCACCCGGTCCTGCGGTCGCTTGGGGCCGGCGATGCTCGGCACCACGTCGCCCAGATCCAGCTCCAGGGTGTCCGAATACGTCGTTCGCGCCGAGCGCTCGTCGTGCCACAGCCCCTGCGCGCGGGCGTAGGCCTCGACGCGTTCGATCTGCTCCCGCGGCCGGCCCGAGAACTCCAGATAGCGGAGCGTCTCAGCATCGATCGGGAAGATCGCGCAGGTGGAGCCGAACTCCGGGGACATGTTCCCGATCGTGGCCCTGTCGGCCAACGGCAGACCCGCCAGGCCCGCGCCGAAGAACTCGACGAACGATCCCACCACCCCGCGCTCGCGCAGCATCTGGGTGACCGTCAGCACGAGGTCCGTCGCCGTCGCGCCCTCGGGCAGCTCGCCGTGCAGCTCGAACCCGACCACACGCGGGATCAGCATCGACATCGGCTGGCCGAGCATCGCCGCCTCGGCCTCGATCCCGCCCACGCCCCAGCCCAGCACGCCGAGGCCATTGACCATCGTCGTGTGCGAGTCGGTCCCGACCAGCGTGTCCGGGTAGAGCTGGGGTGGGCCCGATCCCTGCCCGTCTCTCTCGAACACAACCCGCGCCAGGTACTCGAGGTTGACCTGGTGGACGATCCCCGTGTCCGGCGGGACCACCGAGAAGTGCTCGAACGCCCCCTGCCCCCAGCGCAGGAACGCGTAGCGCTCCTGGTTGCGCTCGAACTCGCGCTCGGCGTTGAAGCGGAACGAGTCACGTGTGCCGAAGGCGTCGACCTGCACCGAGTGATCGATCACCAGCTCCGCCGGCGCCAGCGGATTGATCTTCGCCGGGTCGCCGCCCATCTCGGCGATCGCGTCGCGCATCGCGGCGAGGTCGACGACCGCGGGCACGCCGGTGAAGTCCTGCATCAGCACGCGCGCTGGTGTGAACGCGATCTCCTTGCTCGGTTGCGCGCTGGCGTCCCAACTCGCGAGCGCTTCGATGTCGGCGGCGCGCACCGCGCCGTTGCCCTCGGTGCGCAACAGGTTCTCGAGCAGCACCTTCAGCGAGAACGGCAGCCGGGCCACGTCGAAGCGCTCCTGCAGCACGTCGAGCCGGAAGATCTCGTAGTCCTGACCGCCAACCACGAGCGTGTCCTGCGCGCCAAAGCTGTTCTGCGACATACCCCGCAGTCTATGAGGCTCTCGTGACGCGTCCCTTGCCCTGGCGCTTGGAGCGCAGCAGCGCGGCGTCGCAGGCCTCCAGCAGTGCGTCGACCGTCATCGGCGCCTGCCACTGCGCGACACCGATCGAGGCCGAGGCGCCTGGGTTGGCATCAAAGGACTGCACTGCCAGCAGTCGCTCCAAAGCGCGCTGTGCCGCCGCGGCGGCGCTCTCCAGGTCGGCATTGGGCAGGATCACGACGAACTCGTCGCCGCCGTAGCGCGCGACGCGGTCGAAGGCGCGGAACTCGCGCACCAACGTCTGGCCGACCTCGCGCAACATCACGTCGCCGGCCTGATGGCCGTGGTGGTCGTTGACCAGCTTGAAGTTGTCGAGGTCGATCAGCAGACACGAGAGCGGGCTGCCCGCACGCACGGCACGGCCAACCTCCTCGTGCAACTGGCGGCGCATCCCGCGGTGGTTCATGCAGCCCGTCACCGCGTCGGTGCCGGCCTCGGCGCGCGCACGCAGGAGCGCGAGCGCGGTGGCGGCCTGGTCGACGAGCGTCGTGGCGAGCTCGATCGAGCGATCGGTGAAGACCTCGGAGCGCCGGCGGACGAGCAGCACGACCGCCTCGACCTCGCCCCGCACGGCCAACGGCAGCAATAGCGCGCAGCCGGCTCGGCTGGGTGGGCTGCTGGCCAGCGCGAGCCTGGGCACGCTCACGGCGAGCTCCTCGGCCTCGGCGACGAGGAAGCTGCGGCCGGTGCTCGCCACCCAGCTCACGCCCGGCGGCCGCTCGCCGCGGGGAGTCAGATAGCTCAGCCGCGCCTCGCCGTCGAACAGGTAGATGACCGTCAGCTCCGGCTCGCCGTCGGCCGTGAGGAGGTGGTGGACGTGGATCTCCTCGGCGCCCGGCGTCTCCATCAGCTCGCGGGCGAGCGCGCGGAAGATCGCCTCGGAATCCTCAGCGCTGTCGGCGAGCAACGTCAGCCGCCGCACGCCCGCCAAGAGGGGATCAACGCCGACCGTCAGCTTCGAGGTATCCATACCCGTAACGACATCCATCTCTTCAATTTAGGGCATATCGCCGGCGGGGTCCACCGGTGCTCGCTACCTGAACGTAACCGCGACAGATGCCGAGGAGACCGATTCGCCCTTCTTCTTCGGCACGAAACCGACGCGCACGCGAAGCTTCAGCGAGCGACGGCCACTCAGCTTCCTCAGGCCCTTCCGCGAAAGCGGCACCTTGATCACCGCCGTCTTCTCGGCCTTACCGAACCGGCGAAAGACACCCGCGAGGCTCGCTCCCTTGCCGCTGACGCGCCCCGCGACGAAGGTCTGGACGGTGATGTAAGCCGTGTGACCGACAACCTTGTGGCGGACGATCCGCACGCCGCAGTCGGCGACTGAGATCTTCGTGCTCTGCTTCAGCTGCGCCCCGCTCTGAGCGACGATCGTCGTGGGCATCGCCAGTGGCTTGGTGCAGAGGCTCCCGTTCGCCGTCAGCAGGGAGTGCGCGCCGACGGGCAGGTTCAGCACGAAGCTCGTGACCGGCACGTCCGGGATCGCGGCGAACGTCGAGCTCGTGATTCCCTTCTGGATGTTCGTGTTGCCGGTCAGGATCACGCGCACGCCATCGCCTTCGAGGACGAGGTCGAGGTCGGGGAAGGCCTTCCCCCCGTGGGAGACCATGTAGGCCGACCCCGTCAGCTTGCCCGGCAGCACCGGTGTGAGGACCGTGGCCGTCCCGACTTCCGAGCCCAGCTTGCGGCAGTTGACCGGATTCGCCGCGAAGGTCGCTTCCGGACAGGCCTTCTGTAGCGTCGTCAGCCGCGAGGGCAGCTGCTTGGGCAGCTGTACGAACACCGAGTGCATATTCGCCTGGTGAGCGCCCTGCGTGAGGCTCACCTGGAGGCTCGCGCCGTTCTTTCTAGAGGTCTTCGCGTTGGCCGAGACCTTGAACACGGGTTTGAACGCGAGCGCCCCGCAGCTTCCGACCTGGAATGGGCTCGACAGGCTCTCTGTGGCGCCGGCGCTCGAGCCCGGGGTGAAGCCGCCAAGCGTCGATTGGGTTGCGAGCGCACCGCAGTTGGTCGGGTTGAACAGGAAGCTCGGTCGGTTGACCGCGACACTGATGGTCTTCAGCCGCACGGGAACACCGCCCACGATCGTCGGCAGCGCGCCCGGCGTCCCGGGGACTGGGGTCGCGACCGTCACGCGCGCGGTGTGGGGATCGACCGAGATCGTCGCGCGGGTGACGACGGTGCCGAGGTTGAAGGGCCCCGCAACGGCCGCGATTGGGATCGAAAGGCCGTAGGGAGCGCCGTTATAGGGACCCGTCAGGAAGACCGGCCCGGTGAACGGATACGGTTCCGCGCCGGCTCCCGCCGTGACTGTGGCGGTGCCGATCTGACTGCTCGCCGCACAACTGCCCGCGGCGGCCTGCGATTCGCCGCATAGCGCCACCGATGGGATCGCGCCGAGCAGGCCCGCCGGCAGCGTGGTGCTCACCTGGGAGAGATACTGCTGGCCATCCGTCCGCCCCAGATTGAACGTGTACGGGCTGTAGGCGCCCGCGGTCGCGTTCGCGCTCTGGGTGCTCTGGGTGAGCGCGAAGGGCAGGGGGTTAGGGCAGCCAGTGGTCACGAACGGTGTCGGTAGTAGGGCCTTGAGTTCACCTGTTGTATAGGGCGAGAACAGTGATTCCGTATTCGCGCTTCCGCACACGAGAGGGTTGGCAAGCGGCGCATGCGCGCCGCCATTGAGGGTCAGGCGTAGTTCGCTGAATGGAAGCTGGGGGTTATTCGCGAACGTCACTTCCAGCCGGCCGGTGGTCGGATTCGGCGTGAGAAGGCCCTGAAGCCTCACAGAGACATCGAGGTTCGTGTTCTGGGCGACCAGATAGATCGTGTAGGGCGGATCCGTGATCTGCCCACCGCCGGGGCTGCCGAGATAGACGTTTCCAGTTAGCGACCCGGGGGGCAGGTCCGTTTCGAGCGCGACGCTTCCGACGTTCGATCCCGCCGGACAGGTGATGGGGTTCCTGGTTCCGATCCCGATCTGAGCGGCCGAGCACGCTTCAAGGCCGTGTGCGGCCGCCGGGTTGAGCGTCAGGCCTTCAGGCAGCGTGACGTGGGCGTCTTGGATGTCGGCGGTGTTGGTGCCTTCGGGTTCGTTGTTCTGCGGGACCTTGACGACGGTTGTCGCGCCGTCGGGCTGATCGGATCCGGCGTTTTCGGGCGTGACCATGGTGACCGGTTTGAACGGCACTTTATCGCAGTCTCCGACACCCACGGGCGTGTGCGTTTCGGTCTGCGACTTTTCTCCGGTCCACGATTCGAGTTCAAGGTGGGACGTCGTCGTGCTCGAGCAGGCGCTCGGGATGGTTAGGAAGTTCCCGCCCGCGCGGCCGTTGAAGTTTAGTTTCGACATCAGCACCTTCAGCGGCGACTTGAAGCCGAGCAGGACTTTCACTTCGGCTTCTTTGGGAACTTCGTTGATTTCGAAGAACTCGTGATAGTCGCCACTCCAATCCACGTGCCCTTCGAGAAAAAGGCGAATTGGGGAGACGAGTTCCCCGGCGGGTTCGACGGCGATGCCGAAATCGAGCGGTAGACCGGCCGGGGGCTGGAGGTTGTAGACGGTGCCGGCCAGCGACGGAAGCGAGAGAGGAACTCCCCCCCGGGGTTCGGCAACGGCTTCCATTTCGGTCGTGCCGACTACGCTGCCCGTCGGGCAGCCTTTGGGTTCTTTGTTGAACTGATCGACGGAGCACTTGGGCATAGGCGCCTCAGGGTTCGCCGCGAGGCCCGCCGGGACATCGACGCGAATCCGTCTCACGGAGGACCCTTCGATGCTGCTGCCGCCGTGTTTCATCACGAACTTCGTGACGCCCCAAGGTGGGTGCGCCGCGGCCCGTGTGAAGGCTTCTTTGTGGTTCGCTTCGATGCCCGCGTAGGTGCACGTGAAGTTGAGGCAGGTCCCGGCTTCGAACGTTTCCGGTCCGAACGCGGCCTGCGCGGTAGGCGTCAGTGCCCCGGCGAACAGGCCGGCACATACGAGCGCCCCAAGCGTGGCGATACGAGCAGCGTGCCTCATCCTCACTCTCCTCTGGACCCAACTGCAATCGGGGATTGGTATACCCGCGCTCGGCACTTCTAAATCTGGGGCCGCCCGATCGGACGGCCCCCCAGGCCCTACCTGAAGACCACCGTCGTGGTCGATGCGGAGTTGCCGAGGGTCTTGCTCTTCTTCTTGGGCACGAAGCCAACCCGCAGGCGGACCTTCAGCGGTCGGCCTTTGCCCTGACCGCCGCGCGAGAGCGGAACCTTGAGCGTGGCGGTTCTCTCCGCCTGACCCAGGTGCCGGTAGACGGTCGCCAGGTTCGACCCGCTGCCACTGATGCGTCCGGGGGCGTAGGTCTGGACTGTGATGTAGGCCGTGTTGCCGACCGTCTTCTGCCCGGCGATTCTCACGCCGCAGGCGGTCACCGCGATTTTCGTGTTCTGTTTGACCACGAAGCCATTCTGCCCGGTGAGCGTCGTCGGCATCACCAGCGAGTTGGCGCAGACGTTGCCGTTCGCCGTCACCGCCGAGTGGCCACCGATCGGCAGGTTCACGGTGACGCTCGAGACCGGCACGTCCGGCAGCGTCGCGAAGTTCGTGGTCGTGATGCCCTTCGTGATTTTTGTGTTGCCGACCAGGATCACGCGC